>JAESFX010000079.1_pt1 | contig 144442 bp, 144 predicted proteins | sample 9269501 | NCBI WGS metagenome assembly JAESFX01 (sample SAMN14515570, study PRJNA621655) | algae metagenome | isolation source: Desmonostoc geniculatum HA4340-LM1 and co-occurring heterotrophs from cave... | place: USA: Maniniholo cave, Kauai, Hawaii | collected 2009-07-28
CGGTGGTCCCGCTGCTGACCGGGATGCTGGCCGATGCCAGCGGCAGCTTGGCAACCGCGCTGATCCTCCCCGCGCTGTGCTATGGCGTGATCCTGGCGTTCGGACTCTACGCCCGTAAACCGGCGTAGCGGCAAAGAAAAACCCCGCCAGGTCAGCGACCTGCGGGGTTTTGTTGAAGTCCGATGGTGGGCGTAGCAAGGATTGAACTTGCGACCCCTACGATGTCAACATAGTGCTCTACCACTGAGCTATACGCCCGCACCATCGGTCGGCAGGCCCCGGCTCGGGGGCCGGGGCAGGCGGCGCGTTTAGCGGCGCTTGGGCTGCCATGCAAGGGCCCCTGCAAAGCTGCCGATGAAGCGCTTGATCGGCCCCCGAACAACCGCCGAACACGCCGTTACAGCGAAGCGGACAGCCGGTCGCCCAGCACCCGCTCGACCTCCAGCACCAGATCCTTGAGGTGGAACGGCTTCGACAGCACCTTGGCCTGCGGCTGTTCGCGGCTGGCCTTCAGCGTCACCGCGGCGAAGCCGGTGATGAACATCACCTTGGTGTCGGGGCTGATCTCGTTGCACTTCTGCGCCAGCTCGATCCCGTCCATCTCGGGCATGACGATGTCCGAGAGCAGCAGGTCGTAATGATTGTCCTCGAGCAGCGGCAGCGCGGCGGTGCCGCGGTCGACCGAATCGACGGCAAAACCGGCGTTGAACAGGGCGCGTTCGAGATACGTCCGCATGGCGGCATCGTCTTCGGCGAGCAGGATTCGTGCGCGAAAAGCTTCGGTCATGGCGCCCCCATACCGTATCCGCGTTAAGAAATCTTGGGTCGCGTGTCGAAAAATCATCCCCGATGCGGGGAAGGCTTTGACTTCAAGGCGGCGACGGGCAAGCTTGTGGCGATGAAGGCTTCTGGCGAAAAGGCACCGGGCGATCCGGGCGAACTGGCCGGTGCATGGCCACGCCGGGGCGGGGCGATCGAGTCCGCTGGCACGCCCGCGTTTACCCTTTCCATTGCCGATACGCTGCCGGTGCCGGTGCTGATCGCGGTGCCGCACGCCGGGCGCGACTATCCCGCGGCAGTGACCGCCGCGATGCGCGATCCGGCGTGGGCCGCGGCCCGGCTGGAGGATCGCTATGCCGACCGGCTGGGCGAGGCGATCGCCGCGGCAACCGGCGCGGCGCTGCTGGTGGCGCACGCCCCGCGCGCGGTGATCGATCTCAACCGCGCGCCCGACGATATCGACTGGAGCATGGTGGCCGGGGCGAACGCCCGCCGCACGCCACATTCGCTCGCCAATCGCCGCGCGCGCAGCGGGCTCGGGCTGGTCCCACGGCGACTGCCGGGCTTGGGTGAGGTGTGGAAAGCCCGCCTGCCGTTGGCCGAGCTCGACGCGCGGATCGCGGATATTCATCGTCCCTATCACCGCGCTGTGTCGGAAACGCTCGACCGGCTGCGCGACCGCTGGGGTGCGGCGCTGCTGATCGATCTGCATTCGATGCCGCCGCTGCGCCAGCCGGGCGGCGAGGGGGAAGGGGCGGACTTCGTGCTGGGCGACCGGTTCGGGGCCTCATGCGCGCCGACGCTGTCCGCTCATGCGCTGCGTCACATGGCCATGACGGAGCGGCGGATGGCGCATAACCGGCCCTATTCGGGCGGCTATGGGCTCGACCATCACGCGGCCCCACGCCGCGGGCTGCACGCTCTCCAGATCGAAGTGTGCCGCGCCAGCTATCTCGACGCCCGGCTCGATCAGCCGGGACCGCGCCTGGCCGCGGTGGCGCGCACGCTGGCGGCGCTGGTGCGCTCGCTGGCGCACGAGGTCGCGGTACTGGGCAATCCCCAGGCACACCGCCAGGCAGCAGAATAGGGGCGGTCCGACGCCAATAAAAAACCACCTCGTGCGGATGCACGAGGTGGCCGAGGTTCAGGGAGGAAGTGCACTCGCGCGCACCGCCGGGCGGGCCATGAGGGTAGCGCCACCCGGTATGAGGAATCTGGCGCTTGCCCCCTCATATTGCAAGGGGTTCGCGGGTATCGGTTTGTAGCGCAGGGCGCGCTCCGGAAACGCTTCGCCGCACGCCCTACCGCAGCAGACTTACTGCGCCGGAACAGCATCCTGCTGCTGCGAAACGCTCGGACCCTTGCCCTGCGCCGCCTGCCGACCGAAAATCTTGCGCATCTGGTCGAGCGAGAACAGATGCGCGTGCAGGAGCGCGAGGAAACCGCTCTTGTTCCACTTTTCGAGCTGCTCGGCGGCCACGTCGCGCAGCTTCTCCTGGTTGACCATCTGGAAGCCGCGATAGGTGAAGGCCTGCTCGGGCTTGTCGTTGAGCGAAATCGCGATCTCGCCATCCATCAGCAGATCGTGGGTCTTGAGCTCGTCGATGAAGGCCTTGGTGCGCTGCCCGGCCTGCTCGAAATTGTCGCAGAATTCCAGGATGCGCTGGGTGTTGGGGCTGGGCTGGGCGTCGTCGCCGAACAGCGCCTCGCCCTCGGAGAACGCGCCCAGTGCTTCCGAGGTCGGATCGAAGCACAGCGACAGTTCCTCGGCATCGGGCGTCAGCTTGGCGAGCATGAAGGGATAGCGACGCACATAAGCCGGCAGATAGACCGGGTCGTTGATCTTGCCGGCATCGTCGACAAAAGTGTTGATGCCTTCGTTAAGGCCCATCAGCGCCAGCGGCAGCGGATCGTCACCGGCCGAAAACACGATCGGCAGATCGCGCTGGGCCTCGACGAATTCGTCCACCGTCAGCGGAATGGCGTGCGCGCCCTTGAGGAAGTCCGCCGATTCGATGCCGCGCGTGCGCCAGCTGGCGTGGTCCCGGCTGTTGAGCGGCATCAGATCGTTGTAGAACAGGGGCAGGGTGGGCTGCGGCGCACTGGCCATGAAGTCTCTCCGGAAGGTCGCGTGAATGCGGTTCAGGCCAGCGGCCGGACAGGCGCGGCGTGAACGCGGCGCGCCTTAAAGGGTGATGCTTTCCGGTGCAAGCGCGGTGGGGGTGGCGCGGGTTGAATGGCTGGCATTGGGGAAGCGGACATGATCCCATCGAGGGGACGGTTAATCCATCGATTGCGCAACGTCCGGTTGGCAGGTCGTCTTGAGACCCTCAACTCTTACCACGGCACTCTCAGCGGGGAGGACAGGAGTGATCGTAGTGTTGCCTTTCCACCCGAACCTGAAATTGATCGGCCCGACAAGGCGGCATACAGCTCCCTTGCCTTCCGTCGTGCACATACCGTCTGCACGCTTGTAGTCTTCAACAGTGGCCGTCTCGAGGGGTTCGACGGCAACTGAAGTTGCCGCAGTTCCGCCAAAAAAGAAGCGTTGCCCGAAATTCAACGCGTTGGCTGTCCAACCGACCTTGCTATCGGCCATCTTCGGCTTCTCGATCCCGATATTCTTGCCGAGCCGCGTGCAGAAATCCGCTCCGTCGTCGTCGACAGGCGGTCGCGCCTGACCCGTGAGCGCGACCAGGGCTGTGAAAAGGATAGAGGCACGGATGAAACTGTTCACGACGCTCTCCGCTGGGAGTCGAGACGAACGGTGTCGAGACCGTCAATCCAGCATAAGCGTTCCCATTAAGACAGGATTTGCCAGCTGACAACGGAAGCAATGGGGTCGTTAGCGGACGGTCAAATTAAGACAGGGTCTATCACGCTCACCAGCTTCCCGGGATTGAGCAAGCCCTGCGGATCGAGCGCGCGTTTTACGCTGCGCAACACCGCCAGTTGTACCGGATCGCCCAACCGTTCCAGCTCGGCACGTTTCATCTGGCCGATGCCGTGTTCGGCGCTGATCGAGCCGTTCCATTGGGTCACGAGATCGTGGACGTAGGCGCTGATGATTTTGCCATCGGTGTCCTCCCATTCGCCGCGCGTCGCGCCGGGCGGGGCGATGACGTGGAAGTGGACGTTGCCGTCGCCCAGATGGCCGAAGGCGACCGCGCTGGTGCCCGGGAAGCGTGCCTCGACCTGCGGCACCCCGGCGGCAACGAAATCGGCCATGCGCTCCACGGGCACCGAGATGTCGTGCTGCATCGCCGGGCCGACCATGCGTTCGGCCGGAGCGATCTCGTCGCGGAGCTGCCAGAACGCCTCGGCCTGGGTGTCGTTGGCGGCGATCACCGCATCGGCGATCAAGCCGTCCTCGATTGCCTGACCGAGAATGGCCTCGACCAGATCGGGCAGCCGTTCCGCCTCACCCTCGGGCGCTGCCAGCTCGATCAGCGCGTGCCAGGCGTGCTCGCCCGCCAGCGGCGCGCGGGAGCCGGGGACGTGGGCCAGCACCGCCGCCAACGCCTGCGCGGGTAGCACCTCGAAGCCTTCGAGCACTTCGCCCGCCGCCGCCTCGCATTGCACCAGCAGCTTGCGCGCGTCGGTGATCGAGGCAAGCCCGGCCCAGGCCACGGTGCGCCCGCCAAGCTCGGGCAGCAACCGCAACGTGGCCGCTGTGACGATGCCCAGCGTGCCTTCGGAGCCGATCAGCAACTGCTTCACGTCGAACCCGCGATTGTCCTTTTTCAGCGGGGTCAGCGTGTCGATCACCCCGCCATCGGCCAGCACCGCTTCCAGTCCCAATACCTGCGCGCGCATGGTGCCATGGCGCAGCACTTGCGTGCCCCCCGCATTGGTCGAGACGAGGCCGCCGATGGTGGCCGAGCCCTTGCCGCCCAGCGTCAGCGGGAAGCGCAGGCGGTGCTCGGCGGCAGCTTCATGCAGGCGTTGAAGGATCACACCCGCCTCGCACGTGACCTGTTTCGCCACCGGGTCGAGCGCCACGATGCGGTCCATGCGCCGGAGCGACAGCAGCACCGAGCCGCCCGACGCATCGGGGGTCGCGCCGCCCGACATCCCGCTGTTGCCGCCCTGTGGCACGATCGGCACCCCGTGGCGCGCACACAGCTTCACGAAGCCGCTCACTTCGGCCGTGTTCGCGGGGGAGGCCATGCCGAGCGCCCGGCCGTGGAAACGCCCGCGCCAGTCCGAGGTCCACGGGGCCAGCAGCTCGGGATCGGTGGTGAAGCCGCGCTCCCCCAGCAACTCGTGGGCTTCGCGGATGAATCCGGCGGGATGGGATGCGGCAGTCATGCGGCAACCATGCCACAGGAGCGCGCGATTGCGCCACCCTCGAGCGCCCAGGCATTGTCGCCCGGGATTAAGGGGATATTCAAGCGCCGTGCGCGATAGCGCGGGGGAGGGGGTCAAGGCGGTGTCGGGCCGCTGGCGCTCCGAGCTACCGAAAGGTCCAATCGGCCGCCAGCCATGACCGCCCTGTCCGCCTTCCTTGCCGGCCTGCTTGCGGCCTGGCCCGGCCCTGTTGCCGAAGGGGCAGAGGGCGATCGACCCGTCGCGGCCGCGCCCATGCCGGTTGCCGCGCGGCACGATCCGCTGGCAATCTGGGCCGAGCTGGCGCGCCGCTTCCGCGATGACGATGCCGCGCAGGTGCGGATCGAGCAGCACATCATCTGGCGGGTATCCCCGGTGCGCGGCCCGGCGCGGCAGAATATGCTGGCGCTCAGCCCGCAAGGCGCGCCGCCGCCCAAACTCGTCGAACGCAAGATGGGCGAATGCGTCCCGATGGCCTCGATCGCGGGGGGGCGACCGGAAAGCGGTTCGCGTCTGCTGCTGTTCCTGCGCGACCGGCGCATGGTCGCGGCCAATCTGGAAAAGGCGTGTTCGGCGCGCGATTTCTATTCCGGGTTCTACGTCGACAAGCCCAATGCCGACGGCAAGCTGTGCGTGGACCGCGACCGGATCCTGGCGCGCAATGGCGCGCGTTGCGAGATATCCTCCTTCCGGCAGCTCGTCGCCGACGAGTGAGGCAGTTCGCGGCGCAGCGGCATTTCTTGACTTTTGGCGGAATTTCGCCCAAGCGCGCGCCGTCGGCCGACCCTCGGGGCCAGTACTCGGGCACATGACCGACGCACCCCGTGCCCTCACCGCCCACCAGAATCGCGATTTCAGCCGCATGTCATTTGCCGACCTTGGCCTTTCTCCCAAGCTCCTCCAGGCTGTCGAAACCTCGGGGTACACCGAACCGACCGACATCCAGCGTGAGGCGATTCCCGCCGTGCTGGCGATGAAGGACATCATCGGCATCGCCCAGACCGGCACCGGCAAGACCGCCAGCTTCGTGCTGCCGATGATCGACATTCTCGATCATGGCCGCCGCCGCGCGCTGATGCCGCGCAGCCTGATCCTGGAACCCACGCGCGAATTGGCCGCGCAGGTCGCCGAGAACTTCGTTAAATACGGCAAGCATCACGATCTGAAGATGGCGCTGCTGATCGGCGGCGTGCAAATGGGCGACCAGCTCAAGGCGCTGACCGCCGGGGTCGACGTGCTGATCGCCACGCCAGGCCGGCTGATGGACCTGTTCGAGCGCGGCAAGATCCTGCTCAACGGCTGCGACCTGCTGGTGATCGACGAGGCCGACCGCATGCTCGACATGGGGTTCATCCCCGACATCGAGTTCATCTGCTCCAAGCTGCCCGAGAGCCGCCAGACCATGCTGTTCTCGGCCACCATGCCCCCGGCGATCGAGAAGCTGGCCAAGAAATTCCTCAAGACGCCCAAGCGCATCGAGGTCAGCCGCGCGGCTTCGAACAACACCAACATCACCGCCTTCAAGGTGAAGACCGAGAGCCGCGCCAAGCGCGAGACGCTGCGCTGGCTGCTCCAGAACGACCTGGTCGAAAGCGCGATCATCTTCGCCAACCGCAAGACCACCGTGCGCGAGATCAACAAGAGCCTGCAAAGCCACGGCTTCCGCTCGGGCGAAATCCACGGTGACATGGACCAGTCGAGCCGGATCAAGGAACTCGACCGCTTCAAGGCCGGCACCATCAATATTCTGGTGGCCAGCGACGTCGCGGCGCGTGGTCTCGATATCAAGGGCGTGAGCCACGTCTTCAACTTCGATACCCCATGGCACCCGGACGATTACGTCCACCGTGTCGGCCGGACCGGGCGCGCGGGCGCGCTCGGCCGGGCATTCACGCTTGTCGCCAAGGAAGACGCCGAGGCGATCGAAAACATCGAGAAGCTGACCGGCAGCGCGATCCCCGTGTTCGGCAAGAACGACGTGCGCGTCGAGCTGAAGGCCCCGCCCGTGGCGCGCGCGGCGGAGCCAGCGCACGAGGCACGGCCGGAGCCGGTGCGCGAGGCCCGTGACGAGCCCCGCCCCGAGCGCACAGAGCGCCCAGAACGTCCTCGCGCGCGCGCGGCGCGACAAGAGCGCGCATCCCGCCGCCAGGATACCGCACCGCCGCGCCGCGACGAACCGCGCCGCGAAGCCGAAGCGCCAGTACCCGCGGGCGAGTGGAACGGGCCGCAGCCCGATTTCCTGGGCACTTCCGCGCTCAACTGAGCCGGGCGATTTAACGCTTTCTTCGCCACGATCGGGGCAGGGAGGGGTGATGAACCCGTTCCTCGACCAGGCCGCTGCGGTCGGCTCCACGCTGCTGCCCGTGGCGGCGGTGTTCGTGGTGCTGGCACTGCTGACGAAGCGGCGCGGTGTGCTGGCGGCGGCCTGGCGCGGACGGCGTGAGGCGCTCACCAATGCGGGACTGGTGGTCGTCAACTACATCCTGCTCGCGCCCTTGATGCTGGTGCCCGTGCTGGCGGTGCGCGCGGTGCTGCCGGTTCCCGAGCGGCTGGCACAAGCATGGGCCATGGTTCCCGAGCTGGCGGCGCTCGCACTGGCGATCCTGGTGATCGAGTTCGCGGCTTATTGGCGGCACCGTATCGAGCATCAGCCGGGCCTATGGCGCTTTCACGCTACGCATCATGCCGATGAGGAGTTGAGCTGGCTCACGGTCCTGCGCAAGCATCCGGTCAGCAAGTTCCTCGAACTGCTCGTGGACACGCTGCCGCTGCTGCTGCTGGGCGCGCCCGCCTGGGCGATCGTCGCCGCGCAGCTGATCCGCAGCTGGTGGGGCTATTTCATCCATGCCGATGTGCCCTGGACGCTCGGCCAGCTGGGCCATTTGCTGATGTCCCCCGCGGCGCACCGTCTCCATCACATCCGCGACGAGGCGCTGATGGGCAGCAATTACGGCAATATGCTCACCCTGTGGGACCGCCTGTTCGGCACCTGGCGCGATCCCGCGCCGCATCTGAACTGCGCGACCGGTATCGCCGAGGGCACCCGCGGCGTGTGGGGCGAACTCGCCCGGCCGTGGGAGGCGCGCTATCGCTCGCCGCCTCCGGTGACCGAGGACGCGCCCAAGCTTGCCTAGAGCGTCCCGCCCGCCAACGCGTCGATGGCACCCTGAAGGATCACCGCAGCGGCATGGCTGTCGATCACCGCGCCGCGCTTTTTCCGGCTGGTATCCTGTGCGATGAGATCACGCTCGGCGCTCTGGGTGGACCAACGCTCGTCCCACAATAGCACCGGCAGCCCCAGCTTCGCGGCGAGATTGCGGGCATAGGCGCGGCTGGCCTGCGCGCGCGGGCCCTCGCTGCCGTCCATGTTGCGCGGCAGGCCGATCACCACGCCCTTGATCCCGCGCGCAACACTGCGCTCGCCCAGCTTCGCCGCATCGGCACCGAACTTGCCGCGCGCGAGCGTGCTGCCCGCCGTGGCGAAGCGCCAGCCCGCGTCGCAGGTCGCCACGCCGATGGTCTGGGTGCCCAGATCGAGTCCGAGCAGCGCGCCCCCGTCCGGCAGCAGCGCCGCGAACTCCCGCGCGCTCTCGACCACCGGGGCGGCTAGCGGTTCCGGGGCGTCCACGCGCTCACCCGCCGGACGACGTCGGCCTGGAGGTTCTTCCAGAACAGCGGGATGTCGTAGACGTGGTAGTTGTTCCCCGGCAACACGCCCTGGCCCATGCGCGGCGGATCGCCGATCAGCAGCAGCCCCTGCTCGTCGCAGCGCGCGGGGACAGCCCCAAGCACCAGATCGCCGCCCGAGAAATCCTCGCGCGGGACCAGCGTGCCGAGGTTGGCGCTGGCGGGCGCTGCGCCGTTGGGGGTGCCGGTCAGCGGATTGACGCACAGGATCGCGCCGTCGCCGCGGGGTTGCCCATCGAAGCCCGGCGTGGCTGCATAGCGGGTCAGCAGCAGCGCCGGATCCGCCGGTTCGGCGAAGCTCGACCACGCCACGATACACCCGGCCTGGCTAGGCGTGGCGCAGGCGGGCAAGGGCAGAGCGGGCAGATCGTGCTCGATCGAAATCGGCCAGCCCACGGCATAGACCGCGGCGATCCGCGCTTGTAGTGGCTTGCCCGCCACCTCGTCGCGCAGCAGGCGCAGGACATGGATCGAGCCCTGGCTGTGGCCGGCCAGCACGATCGGCTTGCCCGTCGGGACGCTGGCGAGGAACACCTTGAACGCCTCGCGCACGTCCACATAGGCCGCGTCGATCGCGCGCTGGGCCTCGGGCCGGTCGGTCAGGAAAGCGCCCGCCACCGCCTGGCGGTATTTCGGCGCCCAGATTTCGTCGGCGCGGTTGAAAGCGCTCGCCATGCCGCGGATGAACAGCCGCGCGCGATCTTCGGCGACGCGGTCGCCAGGCGCGGCGTTCCAGCTCGCCGCTTCGGTCAGCGCCAGCGGGATATAGCTGGTGGGATGGACGAAGAAGACCGCGAAGGACGGGGCGTCGCCCGCGCGCGCGGCATCGCCGGTGCGCGAGGTCTCAACCGCGAGGCTGTCGCCGGGCAGGCTCTGCTCGGCCGCCGGGTTCTCGGGTGAGGGCGATCGCGTCGCCGGATTGGCGGTGATCTCGGCAATCGCGGGTTCGTAGCGCGCCGGGTCCGAGGTGCCGATGCCGGGGCGCGAATACCACATCCCGGGATCGTTGTAGGCATTGGCGGCGAGCGGCGGCTGCTCGACGAATTCGCCGCGCGGAACGAAGGCGATCTCGGTTGCCTGCCGCGACCAGATCGCCAGCGCGATCGCGCCGACCAGGATCAGCACGACGATCGCGGATATCAGATACAGGAACTTACGCGCCACCGGCAGTCCGCACCGCGGCGTCAACTTTCTCGTCCTCGGCGTTGCTCTCGGCGCGCCGCTCGAGCGCGACCTTGATCATCGCCAGCAGCGGATCGGCCAGCAGCAGCCCCAGGATCCCGAACAGGATGCCCATGATGAGCTGCATCGCCAGCACCAGCGCGGGCGCGAGGTCAACCGTCTTGCGCGCGATCATCGGCACGATGATGTAGCCGTCGATGTTCTGCACCAGCAAATAGACCACGATGGTGTAGAGGCCCATGTCCGGCCCGCCCGAGAAGCCGACCAGCACCATCAGCACGCCCGAGATGATCGCGCCGAGGTTGGGCACGAAGGCGAGAATGCCCGTCAGGATCGCCAGCAGCGCCGCCATCGGCACCGGGCCGCCCACCACCAGCGGTGCGATCCAGGCGAGCATGACATAGGTAAAGGCGGCTTCGAAGGCCATGCCGACCAGCCGTCCGGCCATGAGCCGCCGCATAGTGAAGCCCATCCGCTTGGCCAGATCGAAGAAGCCTTCGCGCTTACCGTCGGGCAGCATCCAGGCGAAACCGCGTTCGTAAAGCTTGGGCTCTAGCGCGATATAGATGCCGATGATCGCGATCAGCAGCGTCGTCGTCAGGCCGCCCAGAATGCCGCCCACCGCACGGGTGACAGTCCCCAGACCGCTCGACATACTGCCGGCGAGATTTTCGAACTGGGCGGTGCTGACGTTGAGGCCCTGCGACCGCGCCCACTCGACCAGTGAACCCAGCTGCTGCTGAATGATCGCGGGAAACTGCGCGGCTTCCTGCGAAATGGTCGAGCCGGCGAAATAGCCGAGCCAAATGAGGAAGGCGACCGTCCCGAGCAGCACCATGCCGACGCGCCAGCCGCGCGCGATGGGCAGCACCCGGCCGAGGAGGCGCGCGCCGCCGTCGATCATCGCGGCAAACACCATTGCGCCGAAGATCGCGAGCAGGGCGCTGGAAAGATAGACCGTCAGCACGACCGCCCCGATGGTGACCGCCCAGACGAACGCGCGGGTGTATTCCTGGCGCACGCGCGGGTCGGCGATGCGCGAGGGGCTGGTGCCCAGCTCGCCGTCGGTGCCAGGGGCGGACTTCTGCTGCTCGTCGACGGTCGCGCCCCCGCTCATGTCAACGCTCTGCCGGCGCTGGCTTGCCCGCGGCGATGGCCGGACGCAGCGTGCTGAACGCGCGGTCGCCGCGCAGCGAGGTGAACCAGCTGATCGGATTGATGTTGGTGCTGCCGTCGAGCGAGAAGGTAATGAATTCCGCGCGCCCGCCCACATTGGCCAGCGGGATCGGCCCGCCCAGACCCTTTTCGAAGGTGGCGGCGCGGCTGTCGGCGGAATGATCGCGGTTGTCGCCCATCACGAACACCGCGTCCGCGGGGACGGTGATCTCGGCGAAATCGTCGAACGGCTGGGTGGTGTGGTCGATCACCAGATAGGTCGCGCCATTGGGCAGCGTCTCGCGGTAGGTCGGCATCCGGCACACCATGCTGCCATCGCTGCGCGTCACGCGCATCCCGGAATAGGTGTATTCGTCGCACGGGCTGTTGAGGTCGACCGGGATTTCGATTGCCGGCTCGACCTGCTGCGGCACGGGCGTGCCGTTGAGGATGATCTGGCCGTTGCGAACCGCGATCCGGTCGCCCGGCAGCGCCACCACACGCTTGATGTAGTCCTCGTCCACTTCGGGCGGAACGGGGATCACGATGTCGCCATATTGCGGCGTGCCGGCGAACACGCGCCAGCTGGCGCGCTTCAGCGGGTGGAAGCTGAGCGAGGTCCAGTTGTAGCCATAGGGATATTTGGTCACCACCAGGCGGTCGCCGACCAGCAGGTTCGGCATCATCGATTCCGACGGGATATAGAACGGCTTGGCCACGAAGCTGTGGAACGCGAGCACGGCGAGCAGCATGAGCGCCAGCCCGCGGATTTCCGCGATCCAGTCGATCTTCTCCCCCTTGCCCTTCTTGGCGTCCTTGTTCTCGGGCTCGGCGTCTGGTTCGGTCACTGGGGCCTGATTCATGGGGGCGCTGTCGCTGCTCATAGGGGGATCGCCTCGATGATCACGAAGGCCTGCGCCCACGGGTGATCGTCGGTGAGGGTGAGATGAATGCGCGCCTCATGCCCCGGCGGGGTCAATTCCGCAAGGCGGATTGCGGCCCCGCCGGTCAGCGCGAGGGTGGGTGCGCCGCTGGGCGCGTTGACGACGCCGATGGTGTTGAGGAACACGCCGCGCTTGAAGCCGGTGCCGACCGCCTTGCTGAAGGCCTCCTTGGCCGCGAACCGCTTGGCATAGGTTCCGGCTCGGGTGAAAGGGCGTCTGGCCGCCTTGGCGCGCTCGACATCGGTGAAGCACCGCGCCTCGAACCGCTCGCCAAAGCGGTCCAGAGAATTCTGAATTCGCTCGATATTACAGAGGTCGGAACCGAGGCCGATGATCACCGGGCCGCGTCCATCAGTTCGCGCATCTGGCGGACCGCCGCTTCCAGCCCCACGAACACTGCCTCGCCCACCAGGTAATGGCCGATATTGAGCTCCGCGAGTTGCGGGATGGCGGCGATCGGCTGGACGTTGTCGAAGGTGAGGCCGTGGCCCGCGTGCGGCTCGATGCCGTTCTTGGCGGCGAGGGCGGCCATGTCGGCGATGCGGCGCAATTCGCGGGCGCGATCGTCGCCGGTGGCGTGCGCGTATTCGCCGGTGTGGAATTCCACCACCGGCGCGCGCAGGCGGATCGCGGCCTCGAGCTGCCGCTCGTCGGGCGCGATGAACAGGCTGACACGGATGCCTGCGTCGGTCAGGCGGCTGACGATGGGCGCAAGCTGGTTGTGTAGCCCCGCGGCATCGAGCCCGCCCTCGGTGGTGCGCTCCTCGCGCTTTTCGGGGACGATGCAGGCGGCGTGCGGCTTGTGGGCGAGGGCGATGGCCAGCATTTCCTCGGTCGCGGCCATTTCGAGGTTGAGCGGCAAGCCGGTCGCGGCCTGGATGCGGGCGAGGTCGCTGTCGCGGATATGGCGCCGGTCCTCGCGCAGATGCGCGGTGATCCCGTCGCCGCCAACCGCCGCGACCATTTCCGCCGCGCGCACCGGGTCGGGATGGTCGCCGCCGCGCGCGTTGCGGATGGTGGCGACGTGATCGATGTTGACGCCGAGGCGGAGTGGGCGGATCATCATGAGCCCTCGCTGGCCAAGCCGTGCAGCACGGCGGTGGGATGCCGGTAGGCTTTGATCTCGATCAGATTTCCGCTCGGGTCGCGGATCATCGCCTTGGCCTGCTCGCGCTCGCTGCCCCGATGGCTGATTGCCGGTTCTTCGACGAAATCGGTGCGCCGGGCGGTCATCGCTTCCCATTCCGCCCAGCCAAGCGTCGCGCCGAAGTGACGGGTGCGCGGCATCGGAACGGTTACGTCGGATGGGGCGCGCTGGAGCGTTACCTGCGCGCCGAACACGGCGATGTCGGCCCAATCGGGCTCGCGTCTACCGAGAATCGCGCCGAATCCAGCGGCGTAAAAGTCGATCGCCTCGTCGAGATCGGTTACCGGAATCGAAAGGTGGAAGATCGGGCGTACGGCTGTCACGGTCGGCACACCGCCGTGGACAGCAGGTCGAATGCGAGACCCTGGCCCATCCAGGGATCGCCCAACTCTGTCGGGCGCTTGCGGCTGAACAGGATCAGCACGCGGCCGCTTTCGGGCATGATCCAGTTCCGCAGTTCGATGCCGCCGATCAGCCCCTGCCGTTCGACGATGCGCACCGGCTTGTCGCAGCCCACGAGCGGGGCGGGATAGGTCCACTGGAAGAAATTGAGGAAGCCGTTGGAGGGGCTGGCGGTCCACATCGCTTCGCGCGAGGCGGCGCTCAGCAGCATGCCGTCGAGCAGCGCGCGGTCGAAGCGGTAAAGGTCCTCGATAGTACCATAAGCCCCGCCCGAAGCGCCATAGACGCCGATGTCGATGAGCTTGTCGATATCGCGTGCCTCGCCGATCGGCTCGACGTGGCCGGGGCGGGTGCCGAGCGCGTAGAAACCGAGGCTTTTCAAGCCGAGCGACGCGGCAATGCGCTCGCGCAGTAGCGCTTCGAACGGCTTGCCGGTGATGCGGGCCAGCACCTCGGCGAGCACGATCGTGTCGCAATTGTTGTAATCGAAGGCCGCGGGCGGGGCGGCGCGGGCGGGACCGGCGCAGAACCCCGCGGCACCGGCTGCGGGACTCGCGGCGGCGGAGCGGTAGAAGGCGGGGACGCCGTTCGCGTCGGGCTTGCTCTCGTCGGGCTGCGGCAGACCGCTGTTATGCGTCACCAGGTCGCGGATGCGGATCTTGGCGGCGTTCGGCGCGCGCCATTCGGGCCAATAGCGGCTGACGGGGGCGTCAAGATCGAGGCGACCGCGCTCGACCTCCTGCATGGCGATCACCGCGGCGAGTTGCTTGGTGATCGAGGCCCAGCGCCAAACGGCGTCGGGGGCAACGGGGTCGGTACCCACCGGAATGATGCGATGGCTGCCGTCGGCTTCGCCGATCAGCATGACGCCGTCGAAACTGGCGCTCTGGGCGCGCGTTTCGAGTGCGGATACGACAGCGGCCGGTGGCGCGGGCACTGTCGCGCAGCCCCCCAGCGCCAACGCCAGCAGTACCCAGATAGCCCGCCTCACGCCTTGCGGCTCCCCGGCTTGGTCACGGGAATTGCGGCGAGTTCGGCGGGCAATTCGTCCTCGGCATAGCTGGGCACGGCGATGGCGATCAGCGGGAAAAACGGCACGCCCAGATCGACCGAGCCGTTCGAGCGGTCGACCAGCGCCGCCTCGGCGATAACTTCGCCACCTTCGCGCTGCACTGCCTCGATCGCCTCGCGGCTGGAAAGGCCGGTGGTGACCACGTCCTCGACCATCAGCACCTTCTGCCCCGGTTCGAGCCGGAACCCGCGGCGCAGGTGGAACACACCATCGGGCCGTTCGAGGAACATCGCATCGACGCCGAGACTGCGGCCCATTTCGTGGCCAATGATAAGCCCGCCCATCGCCGGGCTGACCACCACTTCGATCTGGCTCCTGAGTTCGCGCGGCAGCTTCTGCACCAGCGCGCGGGCGAGGCGGTCGGCGCGGTCGGGGTTCATCAGCACGCGCGCGCATTGGAGATAATGCGACGAATGGCGGCCCGAAGAGAGCACGAAATGCCCTTCGAGCAGGGCTTCGCTGGCGCGGAATTCGGCGAGGATGTCGTCGTCGGTCATGTCGGCAGCCTGTGAAGCGGCTCGCCGGGCGAAGTGCAAGGAGGTAAACGGATCGTGCGGAAATTTTGTCTCGCGCCCGCTTGAGACGCGCCCAAACCCGGCCTATAGGCCGCGCCATACGGCTCATGGGACGGACGGCATCGCCGTGCCCGGGGGCATCGACACCCAGACAGAGCGGGTTCTTCGGGGCCGCTGCGACAGCAAGACGGAACAGGAATGTCCACAGCGATCTTCGATTTCACGCGCAGCCGTCTGGCACGTCTGCTTGCTGCGGTGGTGCTGGCGCTGGTCCTCGCGGTGATGGCCCGTCCGCTGCTGGCGCAGGCCGCTCCCGCCACCGCGCCCGTTGCCGCGACCACCGCCGCACCCGAATCCGCGCGTGAAGCGGCGAGCACTGCCGCCGCCGCGCCGGCACCCGCCGAACTGCCTGCTGCTTCGGTGGCGGAAGGCTCGACCGACGCTGCCGCGCCGGGGGCTTCCAGCTACACGCCGATGAAGCCGACCCCCGGCGTGGGGATGCCGGTCGCCGGCGGGATCGACGTGCAGGAGCAGTTCTCGCCCACGGGCCGCCAGGCCTATGGATTCCACATCGGGATGTTCTGGGTGATGGTGGCGATCAGCGTGTTCGTGCTGGTGCTGCTGCTCTATGTGATGTGGCGGTTCCGCGCCAAGGCCAATCCGGTGCCCTCGCGCACCACGCATCATGTCGGGCTGGAAGTGGCCTGGACGCTGGTGCCGGTGCTGATCCTGGTGGCGATCGCGATCCCGTCGATCTCGCTGCTCCAGCAGCAATATCGGACCCCGCCAGCCGATGCGATCACCATCAAGGCTACCGGCTATCAGTGGTATTGGGGCTATTCCTATCCCGACAACGGCGAGTTCGAGGTGATCTCGAATATGCTGCCCGATGCGGAAGCGGACGCGCGGGGCGAGCCGCGTCAGCTGGCGGTCGACAATCGCATGGTCGTGCCCGCGGGCGTGCCGCTGCGGATTCAGACCACCGCCGCCGACGTGATCCACGCCTTCGCCGTGCCGAGTCTGTGGTTCAAGATCGATGCCGTCCCCGGCCGCCTCAACGAGCGGTTGCTGACGATCGAGAAGCCGGGCGTCTACTACGGCCAATGCTCCGAACTGTGCGGCGCGCGCCATGGCTATATGCCGATCGTGGTCGAGGCGCTACCAATGGATCAGTGGCGCGCCTGGGTGCGCGCGCAGGGCGGCACATTCGCCGACGAGGCGGCACCCGCTGCTGCCCCGGCCGCGGCACCATTGCAGGACCCCGAGAGCGCCGTGCCCAATGCCGCGGGTGCCGGCGCGCCGCCGGTCGCCCCGGTCACGCCCACCCCCGCCGCCTAACAATACGCGACCCGTTCGAGAAGAGATCCAGAGCCATGGCCACCATCGCCGACACCTTCCAGGCCCATCCGGAGCCCGGCCACGCGCACCATGACGCCGACCACAAGCCCGGCTTTTTCGCGCGCTGGTTCATGTCCACCAATCACAAGGACATCGGCACGCTCTACCTGATCTTTGCGATCATGGCGGGCATTATCGGCGGCGCGATCTCGGGCATCATGCGCATGGAGCTGATGGCGCCGGGCATCCAGTATCTGGGCTGGTGGGTCGAGTTCATGGGCGGGGAGGCGAATTTCGACGCCAACGTCCATATGTGGAACGTGCTCATCACCGCGCACGGGCTGATCATGGTGTTCTTCATGGTGATGCCGGCGATGATCGGCGGCTTCGGCAACTGGTTCGTGCCGATCATGATCGGCGCGCCCGACATGGCATTCCCGCGCATGAACAACATCAGCTTCTGGCTGACCGTGGCGGGCTTTCTGTCGCTGATGTTCTCCAACTTCCTGCCCGGCGGCACCGGCCAGGGCGCAGGGATCGGCTGGACCGCCTATGCGCCGCTCTCGACCTCGGGCTCGACCGGGCCGGCGGTCGATTTCGCCATCTTCTCGCTGCATCTGGCGGGCGCGGGCTCGATCCTGGGCGCGATCAACTTCATCACCACGATCTTCAACATGCGCGCACCGGGCATGACGCTGCACAAGATGCCGCTGTTCGTGTGGTCGATGCTGGTTACCGCCTTCCTGCTGCTGCTGGCGCTGCCGGTGCTGGCCGCGGCGATCACCATGCTGATCACCGACCGCAATTTCGGCACCACCTTCTTCGATGCCAGCGGCGGCGGCGATCCGGTGCTGTATCAGCACCTGTTCTGGTTCTTCGGCCACCCCGAGGTCTACATCATGATCCTGCCGGGCTTCGGCATGGTCAGCCAGATCATCGCCACCTTCTCCAAGAAGCCGGTGTTCGGCTATCTCGGCATGGCCTATGCCATGGTCGCCATCGGCGTCGTCGGTTTCGTGGTGTGGGCGCACCACATGTATACCGTGGGCCTGGACGCCAACACCAAGATGTATTTCACCGCCGCCACCATGGTGATCGCGGTCCCGACGGGGGTGAAGATCTTCAGCTGGATCGCCACGATGTGGGGCGGTTCGCTCGAGTTCAAGAGCCCGATGATCTGGGCGATCGGGATGATCTTCCTGTTCACCGTGGGCGGTGTGACCGGGGTCTATCTTGCAAATGGCGGACTGGACGACGTTGTGCACGACACCTATTTCGTGGTCGGCCACTTCCACTACGTGCTGTCGATGGGCGCAGTGTTCAGCCTGTTCGCCGCCCTCTACTACTGGTTCCCGAAGATGAGCGGGAAGATGCATTCCGAGCTGCTCGCCCACCTGCACTTCTGGGTGTTCTTCATCGGCGTGAACATGATCTTCTTCCCGATGCACTTCCTCGGGTTCGACGGGATGCCGCGCCGCATTCCGGATTACACCCCGGCCTACGAGTACTGGAACCAGTTCGCCTCCTACGGCTATATGGTCATGACGGCCTCGATGGGCATCTTCTTCGTCAACCTCCTCTACGCCTTCACGGCCGGGAAAAAGGCACCCGACAATCCGTGGGGCGAAGGCGCGACGACGCTGGAGTGGACGCTTTCCAGCCCGCCGCCGTTCCACCAGTTCGAAACGCTGCCGGTGATCGAGGACGACAAGACTTTCCACGCGCACGAGGATGGCCGCGCCGCCAAGGCGTGAGGTCGCCCGGTCCGGCGCTACAATAACCGGGGGCGCCGCAGGGTGCGCCCCCGTCAGTTCGACCGAGTTTGGTTCGACCCATGAGTGTTCACGCGATGACCGCTGCCGCCACGACCGCAACCGCTTTGCCCGCCGAGTGGCGCGATTTCTTCGCGCTGACCAAGCCCCGGGTGATGAGCCTGGTGATCTTCACCGGGCTGTGCGGACTGCTGGCGGCCCCCGGCGGCATCCACCCGGTCATCGGCTTCACCGCGATCCTGGCCATCGCGATGGGCGCGGGCGGCGCGGGCGCGCTCAATATGTGGCTGGAAGCCGACATCGATGCCAAGATGAAGCGCACCGCGGCTCGGCCGATCCCGTCGGGGCGGCTGCGGGGCGAGGATGCGCGCGATTTCGGCGTCGTGCTGTCGGTCGCCTCGGTCGGCATCATGGGCGTGGCCGTCCACTGGCTGGCTGCCGCGCTGCTGGCGCTGTCGATCGTCTACTACGCTGTCTTTTACACGCTGTGGCTAAAGCCGCGCACGCCCCAGAACATCGTCATCGGTGGTGGAGCAGGGGCCTTTCCGCCGCTGATCGGCTGGGTGGCGGTGACGGGTGAGATCACGGCGATGCCGCTCGTGCTGTTCGCCATCATCTTCATCTGGACTCCGCCGCATTTCTGGGCGCTCGCGCTGTTCGTGAAGACCGACTACGCGAAGGCGGGCATCCCGATGCTGCCGGTGGTGCGCGGCGAGCGGACTACGCGGCACCAGATACTCGCTTACAGCTTAGCGCTGCTGCCGGTAGCGGTCGCGCCGTGGTGGATCCGCGGTGCGGGCGTGGTCTATGGGCTGGCGGCGCTGGCGCTGTCGGCGGCCTTCGTGGCGTTGTCCGTGCCCGTTGGCCTGCGAACCAGCACCGCTGGCGACGCAATGCTGCCCGAAAAGCGGCTGTTCAAATTCAGCATCCTCTACCTGTTCGCGCTGTTCGCGGTGCTGGTGATCGACCGGGTGCTCGCCACGGCCGGAGTGATCGCGTGACCCCACAGGAAGAAATCGAAATCCGCCGCCGCCAGAAGAGCCGCAACATCGCGCTGGGGCTGGTGCTCGCCTTCTTCGTGATCCTGTTCTACGCGATTACCATCGCGCGTATGGGCTGACGATGGCGAGCGTCGCTTTGCGCCAGGGGAACCTCAGGACCGCGCTGATGGCGGCTGCCTTCGCGCTGGCGATGCTCGGCCTCGGTTTCGCGGCGGTGCCGCTCTATCGCCTGTTCTGCCAGGTCACCGGCTTCGGCGGCACCACCATGCGCGCCACGGAGAGCGAGGCCGCAATGGCCGAGCGGATCGCCCAGAGCGCGGGGGCGGGCACCATTTCGATCCGCTTCGATGCCTCGCAGGATCGCGGCTTGCCGTGGAAGTTCGTTCCCGCTCAGCCAACGCAGACGACCGCCATCGGCCAGCGCCAGATGGCCTTCTACACGGCGCGCAACAATTCCGACCGCCCCGTGACCGGGCGCGCCACCTATAACGTCGAGCCCGAACAGGCCGGGGCCTATTTCAACAAGATCCAGTGCTTCTGCTTCACGGAACAAACGCTCCAGCCCGGCGAGGAAGTGCGGATGCCGGTGCTGTACTACGTCGATCCCAAGGCGCTAGACGATCCCAACATGAAGGGCGTCGAGCAGATTACGCTCAGCTACACCTTCCACCAGGCGAAGACTCCCGGGGCCGCAGGCTCTGGACCCGATGCGACCCCTTGATTAAGGGGCGAGGCAACACACAGGCAGGACGCACTCATGGCCGGCGCTAAGAACCACGACTACCACATTCTCGCTCCCGACATCTGGCCCTTCGTCGGCGCGATGTCGGCGCTGACCTTCACCAGCGGCATGGTGCTGTTCATGCACGACATGGCCAATGCCGGGTTGGTTCTGGGCGCGGGAGTCATTGGGCTGATCGCGACTTTCGTCGCGTGGTTCGCCAACATCATCAAGGAAGCGCACGCGGGCGACCATACGCCCGTGGTTCAGCTTCACCTGCGTTACGGCATGATCCTGTTCATCGCGTCCGAAGTAATGTTCTTCGTCGGCTGGTTCTGGAGCTGGTTCGATTTCGCGCTGTTCCCCAACGAGCTGACCGAAGTCGTCGCCGGGCAGTGGCCGCCAAAGGCGATCGAGGCGGTGATGGATCCCTTCGCCCTGCCGCTGCTCAACACGCTGATCCTGCTGTGTTCGGGCACCACGGTCACCTGGGCGCATCACAGCCTGATCCACGGCGACCGCGAGGGGCTCAAGAAGGGCCTGTGGGCCACCATCATCCTCGGCATCGTGTTCAGCGCCGTTCAGGCTTACGAGTACATGCACGCGCCGTTCGGCTTCGGCGGCAACACCTATAGCTCGGCGTTCTACATGGCGACCGGCTTCCACGGCTTCCACGTTCTTGTCGGCACCATCTTCCTGATCGTGTGCCTGGCGCGCGCCTACAAGGGCCACTTCACCCCACGTCAGCACTTCGGCTTCGAAGCGGCGGCCTGGTACTGGCACTTCGTCGACGTGGTGTGGCTGTTCCTGTTCGTGGTCGTCTACGTCTGGGGCGGCTGGGGTGCCGCATATCATTGATGGCGGCTGACGGTCGGCGACGGCGGATACCGGTTGTCGCCACCACGATCGTGCTGGCGGCGGTGGCGACGATGATTGCGCTCGGTTTCTGGCAGCTCGCGCGCAAGGCCGAGAAAGAGGCGCTGTTGGAGCGCTACACCCAAGCGGTTGGCATGAGTTCGGAAGTGCCCTGGCCGCACACGCCAGCGGACTATTCCGCCGCCCTCTATCGTCACGCTCGCATTGATTGCGCCCGGGTCGAAGCCATCGAGGCGGTTGCAGGCAGATCGGTGACAGGTCGGGCTGGGTGGGCGCAGATCGCGCGGTGTCGGCTGGCCGATGGCGGAACCGCGGCGGTTGCGTTGGGCTGGTCGTCGCAGCCGACAGCTGTGCGATGGGCGGGAGGGCTCGTCGGCGGCTTCATCGGCCCGGCGGGCAAGACCGGCATCCGCCTCGTAGCAGCGCCCGCGCAGGCGGGCCTGGACCAGCTCGCCGCGCCCGATCCCGCGAACCTGCCGAACAACCATTTGTCCTACGCGGTCCAGTGGTTCGCCTTCGCGGCGACCGCGCTGGTCATTTACGTGCTTGCTCTGAGAGGGCGCTGGCGGGGACGTTAGCGCCTTCAGCGCTTCAGTAGCCGCAGGCGGTAGCGCAAACCTAGACGTACATCCCGTCGCGCAAGTTGATGCCGTGTTCGACCCAGACTTTCATCGCCGCAAGCATCTGGCTCCACCCCATGCAATTGCCGTAACTGGCCTTGAGCCCGGCGTCGGTCTGACGCCAGCCTTCCTCGGCGATTTCGACGAGGGTTCGGCTCGCATCGCCGTCCACCGGTTTGAAGGTCATGGTCACGGTGGTGTCGTAGCCGGCATCCGCGATCTCGGGGTGGCCACTGCTGTCGGTCAGCTCGCCCTCAGCCGCCGCCCAGGTCAGGACGATGCGTTCGTTGAGGACGACTTCGACGACGTGGACTGGAAAGGCCCCGGGAAAATCGTGGAAATCCCAGGTCACCGTGTCGCCCGGCTCGAGACGCCCCTTGGCGCCGCCGGTCGTGAAGTACTGCGAGAGCTGGCCGGGATCGGCGACGGCCTCGAACACCTCGTGCACGGGCTTCGAAATATGGGCGAACACCCGGAATTTGAGCTCCATCTCGAGCCTCCTTGTGAGTCGCTCAAATATGTTATAAAAACATAACATGTCAACCGAAGCCGAGATCGACGCGGTGTTCAAGGCGCTTGCCAACCCGGTGCGGCGCGCGATCTGCGACGCGCTGAAACCGCGCCCGCTGACCACAAAGCAGCTTTGCGAAGCCTTCGCCGAGCTCGACCGGACCACGGTCATGCTCCACCTCGGCGTGCTCGAACGCGCAGGGCTGGTGGTGCCGGTCCGCAAGGGGCGTGAGCGGTTCAACCATCTCGATGCGATGCCTATCCAGGCGATCCACGAACGCTGGATCGGCCCGCACGCCGCCCACGCCGCGGCCGGGCTGTCACGGCTCAAGAAGGCGGTCGAGGGTAGGGCCAAGAAAATCGACGCCTGAGCGCGGCTTGCGACGGCGGGACCCCGCCGCTAACCGCCACTGCCGATGCGCTATGTTTCCACCCGCGGCCGCGCCCCGGCGCTTGATTTCGCCGAGGTCACGCTCGCCGGGCTGGCCGGCGACAGCGGACTTTATGTGCCCGAGGCCTGGCCGCGCTTCTCCGAAGCCGAGATCGCCGCGCTGGCGGGGCTCCCCTACGCCGAGCTGGCGGCCCGCGTCATGCAGCCATTCGTCGGCGACAGCCTGACGCCCGGGCGGCTGCGCGAACTGACCGGCGAGGCCTATGCGCGTTTCGCCCACGCCGCGGTTACGCCGCTGGTGCAGCTCGACGAACGAAACTGGCTGCTCGAGCTGTTCCACGGCCCCACGCTTGCCTTCAAGGACGTTGCGCTTCAGCTCCTTGGCCTGTTGTTCGACGAGTTCCTGGCGCGCGAGGACGGCCGCCTGACCGTAGTCGGCGCGACCAGTGGCGATACCGGTTCCGCCGCGATCGACGCGCTGGCCGGGCGTGAGCGGGTCGAGATTTTCATGCTCCATCCGGCGGGCCGCATCAGCGACGTGCAGCGGGTGCAGATGACCACCGTGCTGGCACCCAATGTGCACAACATCGCGGTGACAGGTTCCAGCTTCGACGATGCGCAGGCGATGGTGAAGCGGCTGTTCGCCGATCCGCAGGTTACCGCGTGCCACCGGCTGGGTGCGGTCAATTCGATCAACTGGGCGCGATTGATGGCGCAGGTGGTCTATTATTTCGCCTCCGCGCTCCAACTCGGCGCGCCTCGCCGCAAAGTCGGTTTCAGCGTGCCGACGGGCAATTTCGGCGATGTGTTTGCGGGCTATGTCGCGGCACAGATGGGTTTGCCGATCGAGCGGCTGGTGGTGGCGACCAACGTCAACGATATCCTCCACCGCGCGATGACCTCCGGCGACTATGCCGCGAGCGAAGTTGTGCCCACCGCCGCGCCGAGCATGGACATTCAGGTCAGTTCCAACTTCGAGCGTCTTCTGTTCGACCTCGGCGGGCGCGATGGTGCGGCGCTGGCGGCGCAGATGGCTGGGTTCGACGCGAACAAGCGTATGAGGCTGACCGATGCCCAGCTTGCCGGGACGCAAGGCCTGTTCTCCAGCGCCCGCGCCGATGCTGCCGACATGGCCGGGGCCATGCGCTGGGCGTGGGAGGCGTGCGGCGGCGAGGTGATCGACCCGCACACCGCGATTGGGCTCCATGCCGCACGTAGTCTGGCATGGCCCCTGGACGTTCCGGTGGTCACGCTCGCCACTGCGCATCCGGCCAAGTTCCGCGCCGCGGTCGAGCGCGCAACCGGCTTCCGCCCCGGCCTGCCAAGCCGCGTGGGCGACATTTTCGGGCGCGAGGAGCGCTGCACCGAACTGCCGGGCAACTACGATGCGGTGCGCGCCTACATCCTCGACACCGCGACGCCGCGCTGATGGCGCAGTTTCGCCGCGAGCCGGTTCTGATGGTGGGCGAGGGCTGGAATGCCTACCGCCTGCTCGACAGCGGCCATGGGCGTAAGCTGGAAGCTTACGGCGCACACAGCTTCATCCGCCCCGAACCGCAGGCGCTGTGGTCGCCTAGGCTGCCTGAGTGGGACGCCGATGGTGAGTTTGTCCCCGGCAGCGACGAGGATGGCGGCGGGCGCTGGCAGCTTTCTCCGGACGTGCCGGACGGCTGGGAATTGGGCTGGAGCGACCGGGTGCGTTTCACCGCGCAATGCACGCCCTTTCGCCACCTCGGCTTCTTTCCCGACATGGCACCGGTGTGGGACTGGATGGGCGAGCAGCTCGCCGGGCGCGAGGACGCCGAAACGCTCAACCTGTTCGGCTACACCGGCGTCGGGACGCTTGCGCTGAGCCGCTTCGGCCGGGTGACGCACGTCGATGCGAGCAAGAAGTCCGTGGCGCAGGCGCGCGAGAACGCCGTCTTATCAGGGCTCGAAGAGGCCCCGATCCGCTGGCTCGTGGACGACGCCGCCAAATTCGTCGCGCGCGAGGTGCGGCGCGGCAAGCGTTACGATGGGGTCATCCTCGATCCGCCCAAGTTCGGGCGCGGACCGGAAGGCGAGGTGTGGCGGCTGGAGGAGCATCTACCCGGCCTCGTCGCCGATTGCCGTCGGTTGCTGGATGCCGATAGCCGCTTCCTGTTTCTCACCGTCTATGCCGTACGGATGAGCAGCCTCGCGCTCGCGGGCCTGCTCGACGAGCTGTTCGCCGAGTTACCAGGCACGATCGAGCACGGGGATCTGGCCGTGCGCGAGGAGAACGAAGGACGCCTCCTGCCGACCGCCATCTTCGCGCGCTGGAGCAATCCCGGCTAGAGGCGCGGCATGAACGATTCGCTGCATCTCGAAGTCGCCGAGTTCGAGCACGATGTGCTCACCGGCATCTATTCGGAGGAGACCGGCAAGCCGCAGCCGCTGCGCTTTACTATCCGCGCGCGGATGAAGCCGTTGGCACACTATGCGCCGGACACCACGCTCGATGCGTCCAAGAACTACATGGACCTGAAGTTCGCCGCCTCGGACGCACTGCCCGAGGGCGTGCATTTCAAGCTGATCGAAGCCGTTGCCGATCACATCTGCGAGACGCTGTTCGTGCAGGATGCGCGCGTCGAGGCGGTGACGGTCAGGATCGTCAAGCTGGCCATCGCCAGCGCAAACGAGCAAATCGGCATCACGCTGCATCGCGAGCGGCGCCAGTGACGCAGGCGATGAAGCGGGTCGCGGTCGACGATCTGCCCGACGCTCCCCTCGCCGCGGCGGGGGTGTTTCATCAGCATTGGCTGCCGCATATCGAGGCGCTGCTGAGCAGCGGTGAGGATGTTCTCGTGGCCTTGGCCCCCGCCGACCACACCCACCGCGAGTGGCGACGCGCCGTGGTTGCCGGGCTGGCACGGGCGCATACTCCGCAGAGGGTCAATTTCGTGGCGGGGGAGGGCACGGTGCTGGACGCGTTCGCGCGCTTTCTGGCGCGCGCCTCGGGCATCACCGGGCAATATCTCGAAGGCGATGGCGTGGGCGCGGGCAATCCGGTCGGATGAGCGTCCGCATCGTCTTTCTCGGCCCGTTGCGCGACCTGGCGGAAGAGGCCGAGCTCGCGGTCGCCGCCCCGCTCGACTGGCCGGGGTTGCTCGCGGCGGTTGGCCCCGCGGTTGCCCAGCAGCTTCGCGACGCGCGGGTGCACGTGGCCTGCGCCGGGCACGTCCTCGGCGACAAGACCGCGCTCGACGCACAGGACGGTGACGAGGTCGCCCTGCTGCCACCCGTCAGCGGGGGCTGACACTTGCGTGACGTCCGCCTGATCGAACAGCCCTTCATTCCGGGCAGCCTGATCGCCCCCTTCACCCATGCTCATCCGGGTCTAGGCGGTGTCTGCACCTTCGTGGGCGAGGTGCGCGGCGAGAGCGGCGGGGTCGAGACGCTCGAACTGACACAGTACGAACCCCTGACGCTGCCGGGCATGGAGAGCCTGGCCGAGCGGGCCTGCGCGCGGTTCGAGCTGATGGGCCTGCTGCTCGTACATCGCGTCGGGATGCTGCGCGTCGGCGAGCCGATCGTGTGCGTGTCGGCCGCTGCCAGGCACCGCCGCGCCGCGATCGATGCGGTCGATTTCACTATGGACCATCTCAAGGCCGCAAGCTGGTTCTGGAAGCGCGAGCGCCGGTCCGATGGCTGGCACTGGATCGAACCGCGGCCCGATGATCACGCGGCACTGGCGCGCTGGCAGACCTAGCGCACCTGCGCACGCAGCCGTGCCAGCACCTCGTCCTCTTCGGTAATCTGCGCGATCACCTGCTGGCGGACCACCTCGATGGCCGAGACATCCTGTGCTTGAACGGCGGTCGCGACCATCAGCGTGTCGAGATCGCCAAGCGCGATGGCGGTGACGCTGCGGGCCGAATCGAGGTTGGCGAGCGCTACCTGCGCTGAGGCCCAGGCGTCGCTGCCGATGGCCGCGCCCGATGCCGCATTTGCGCGGCGGGTGGCGGTGGGCGCGCTGGCGAGGAAGGCGCGGTGGGCGGCATCGGCCGCGGCACCCAGCGCCGCCAGGCGGTCGGCCAGCGGGCCACCAGCAGGAATGACCACCTCAGGCACCGTCAGCGGCGTGGAGGCGACAGGTTCGAACTGTCCTTGCGCGCGCTCGACATCGCGGATCGCCAGCGAGGGATAGCGGTCGCCGCTGGTGGTGCAGGCGGCGATAACGGGAAAGACGATAAGGAGCAGGTGGCGACGCATCGGGCGCGTGATAGCATGGCGGCGCGCTTGCGCCAGAGTGGGGGCCAGTTTGTCCGGCTTCCGGGCGTTTGGGCCGTTGACTTGGCGGACCCATTCCCCTAACGGCTCGCGTCCTTACCGGGCCTTTCGTGATGGAGGGTTTACGGGCACGCCGAAACCCGTTCGAAATTTGGACGGGCCACGGCACAGCAAATTGAACGAAAGACGAGCACCATGTTCGCAGTAGTGCGCACGGGCGGCAAGCAATACCGGGTTGCCGCCGGAGACAAGATCGCGGTCGAGAAGCTGGCTGGCGAAGCCGGCGACACGATTCGCTTGGGCGACGTCCTGCTCGCCGGTGACGGCGATACGCTGGCCGATGCGGCCAAGACGATCGTCTCGGCCGAAATCATCGCGCAGGCCAAGAGCGAAAAGGTCATCGTCTTTAAGAAGCGCCGCCGGCATAACTATCGCCGCAAGAATGGCCATCGCCAGCAGATGACCCTGCTGCGCATCGTGGCGGTGGGCGATTCGAAGATCGAAAAGAAGGCTGCGCCCAAGGCAGAAGCCACTCCGAAGGCCGAGGCCGCTCCCAAGGTCGCCGCGCCGAAGAAGGCCGATGCTCCGGTGAAGGACACGTCGGCCGAGAAGGCCGCGCCCAAGGCCACCAAGGCGGCACCGAAGAAGGCCGCTGCCACGAAGGCTGCGGACACCGAGACCAAGGCAGCGGCTGCAACGCCTGCCGCCAAGAAAGCCCCGGCCAAGAAGCCGGCGGCGAAGAAGTAAGGAGCCCGGACGATGGCACATAAGAAAGCAGGCGGTTCGTCGCGCAACGGTCGCGATTCGGCCGGTCGTCGCCTCGGCGTGAAGAAGTTCGGCAGCGAGACCGTCGTGCCGGGCAACATCCTCGTGCGCCAGCGCGGCACCAAGTTCTACCCGGGTACCAATGTGGGCATGGGCAAGGACCACACGCTGTTCGCGCTGACCGATGGCGTGGTGCGATTCCACAAGGGCAAGCTCGGCCGCAAATTCATTTCGGTCGATATGATGGCCCAAGCCGCCGAATAACCGGACGCTCCGATAACGGGATCGTCCAGACAGGATGGTCCCAGCCGAGGTTCAGAAGCCCGGCAGCCAAAGAGGGAGATGGGACCTGTCCCGTCTCCCTCTTGTCGTTTCTCCCTCTCCGTTCGGCGAAGTGTAACCTCGCCTCAATGTAGCTGTCACGCGGCCGGTCTAGGAGCCCAGCGCGTGGATCGAAGGGAGAAAACGCCATGTTCCACCGTACCGAAAGGCTGCTGCTGCGGCCCGCCTGGCCCGAGGATTGGGAAATGATCCTGTGGGGCATCGGCGACGAGCGCGTGGTCCGAAACCTGGCGCGCGCGCCGTGGCCCTATCTGCCCGAGCACGCGCGTGAGTTCGCGCGCCGTGGGCAGGATCCGCGCTATCCTGCCTTCCTGCTGACATTGCCCGAGCATCAGGGTTCGCGGCTGATCGGCTGCGCGGGGCTGGGCGAGAGCTGCAGCGGCAGCGATGCCGAGATCGGCTACTGGATTGCACGACCCTATTGGGGACGCGGCTATGCGACCGAAGGCGCGCGCGGCGTGCTGGAGGTGGCACGCTTGCTTGGACACAGCCGTATCGAGGCAGGCCATTATCTCGACAATCCGGCGTCGGGCCGGGTGCTCAGGAAACTCGGTTTCCAGCCGACCGGAGCAGTCAAGCCGCGCGATTGCCTGGCGCGCGGGGAGGCGACGCCCTGCGCGATCTATTCGCTCGATCTGGATCACGGAGAGATGCCGGCCCAAGCGGCTTGATCGAGGTCCGGGTCGGCGCGTGGCCTTCGACAGGCTCAGGCTGAGCGGGATTGGTGCTTCAACCCGAGACCCGCTCAGCCTGAGCGAAATCGTTGCTCAAACCCCAAGTCCGCTCATGCTGAGCTTGTCGAAGCATCATCGCTGCGCTGGCAGGCTACCTGCGGTTCAACCCGCCATCAACGCGTCGGCGAACTCGCCTTCATAGCGGGCGATCAGCGCGCGGTCGTCGTGGTCCCAAGGGTGGAAGCCGGGCTTGAAGTAGGCGAGCCAAGCCGGGAAGATGCGGCGGACGACCCCGGGCTTCCAGGCGAGATAGGCGAACAGGCCCCAGCGCGCTTTCCAGCCCGTGATGCCGTCCTGCGCCAGCAGCTCGAGCGAATCCTGCCAGCGGTTGCCGAAGAAGCGGCCAGTGACGATCAGCATCATCAGGCTGCGCACCTTCCACCGCTTCCACGCGCTCCAGTCGCGGGTGGCATGGTTCCAGGTGTCGTAGGCGACGCCCTTGTGCTCGATCTCTTCGGCCGCATGCCATTCCCACATCCGCCGCACTTCGGCGTCAGCGGTAGCGAAATGCGCCGGATGGCCGAGGAATTCGGCGGCCATCATCGCGGTGTAATGTTCCAACGCCATTGTGGCGGCAAGGTTGAGGATGACCGGGCGGCCCTTGGTCAGCTCCAGCATTTCCGCCACCCGGCGGTCGATCGCCTTAATGTCGTAGCCATGCGCCTCGGCGAGGCGGTTGAAGGCGACGTGTTCGCGGGTGTGGTTGATCTCCTGCCGCACGAAGGCGCGGATTTCGGCTTCGAGCTGCGGCGATGCGCCTTCGCGGTGGGCCTTGACCGATTCAATGAAAAAGGCCTCGCCGCGCGGGAAGGTCGCGCTCAGCGCGTTGTGCCAGGCGGTGCCGAACGGTTCGCCTGCCCACCAGCGCGCCGGGTCGCTGCCACGATTGAAGCGCTCGTCGCGCACCGTGATGGTGAGATCGGCGGGGGTCGGGGCGGCGCTATCGAGATCGATGCGGACGGGGGCGTTCATCGGGCACTCCGTGATTGGTCGCTGTGCAGATATCCACTACTGACATCAATGTCAATAAGCGACGCTTCCTTCCCGGTGCGCCAGCGGTTAGGGTCGTTTCCATGACAGTTACAAGACGGCGTCTCTCGCCGGAGGAATCGCGTCTCGTCGCTTTGGGAGCGGCCCGCCTGCTGCTGATCGAGGCGGGGCCGCAAGCTGTGACGCTCAAGGCGGTTGCAGGCCGAATCGGTCGCACGCACGCCAATCTGCTCCACCATTTCGGCTCCGCCGCCGGGCTTCAGCGCGAGTTGGCGGCGCATCTGGCGCAGACCGTGTGCACAACCATTGCCGACGCGGTGCGCGCCAGCCGCGCGGGGCTTGGCAGTCCGCGCGAGGTCGTCGATCTGGCCTTCGATGCCTTCGACAAGGAAGGCGCAGGCGCGCTGGCAAGCTGGATGATCCTAACCGGCAACGAGGATGCACTGACCCCGATCGTCGAGACCATCCATCGGCTGGTCGACGAGATCGCCGCCGACGAGGCGAGCCATCGCGGCAGCATGGCGGTGCATGAGGACACGCTGGCGCTGGTGCTGATGGCAATGGGCGACGCGCTGATCGGCAAGGCCTTGGCGCGTTCGCTCGGCCTCAGCGACACTGCCGCGCGCGACCGGGCGCAGCAGATGCTGGAACGCGCGCTGGAGCGGGTGGACTAACCGGCCAGCGCAGCGCGCAGCCACTCGGGCGCGGTGGCAAGGTCGATATCTTCGGCGCGGCGGTGATCGACCGCCAGGTCGAGTTCCGGATAAGCCATTTTGCGGCGTTTCTCGTCGGATACGCCGAGCGGCACCACCACCAGCCGCCGGTTGACCTTCTGCCGCCAGTTCATCCTGGCGGTGTTCTCCTGCCCCACGTAGCAGCCCTTGGCGAATGAGACGCCCTTGAGCTCGGTCGCGTTGGTCTCGAGCCACAGGATGTCGCCTAGCTCCCCGCGTCCTTCGGGCACGCCGAGCGTGAGTCGATGGCGAAGCCAGGCTGCGTCGGCGCTTGCGCCATCACTCGCAGGTGCCAGCCAGCGCGATCCAAGCGCCGCAAGCCGGGGGTCGGTAACGGCGTGGGGCGGGGTGTCGGGCGACCAGTGGACCGCCACCGCTGGATCGACAGCAATCGCGATCTTGCGCCGCAACCGGTACAGCGACAGCCGCCGCGCCAGATCTTCCGCCGCGACGGCTTCACAATCGAGCAGCAGGTCGTTGCCATCGCTCCAGACGAGAAAATCGAACAGTGTCTTGCCTTGGGGCGTCAGCAGCCCGGCATAGGCCGGTAGCGGTCCGGTGACGTCGTTGGTGACGAGGCCCTGGAGGAACCCCGCAACATCCTCGCTCCTCTCCAGCGGCGAAAGACGGACGATGGCGCGGGTGGTCAGCAGGGTTGCGGGCATGGGTGACAGATAGGCGGTGCGGCGGCATAGGCAAATCCGCATGATCGAGACGCTCACCATCCGCCGCCCCGACGACTGGCACCTGCACTTTCGCGACGGTGCGACCATGCGCGCGATTGTGCCCTGGACCGCACGGCAGTTCGCCCGCGCGATCGTGATGCCCAATCTCGCGCCGCCGGTGACCACGTCGGCACTGGCTGCCGCCTATCGCGATCGGATTGCCGCCGCCGTTCCCGAAGGCGTGGACTTCACGCCGCTGATGACCGCCTATCTCACCGACGAGAGCGATGCCGACGATCTGGCTGCGGGCTTCACCGATGGCGTGCTGACCGCCGCCAAGCTCTATCCCGCGGGAGCGACCACCAATTCGGCGAGCGGAGTGACGGACGTGGCGCGGATCGCGGGCGTGCTCGAACGCATGGCCGCCATCGGGATGCCGCTGTGCGTGCATGGCGAGGTGACGAGCAGCGATGTCGATATCTTCGACCGCGAGGCGGTGTTCATCGAGCGCGTGCTCGCCCCGCTGGCGGCGCGCCTGCCCGAGCTGCGGGTTATCTTCGAGCACATCACCACCAGCGAGGCGGTCGCCTTCGTCGAGTCCAGCGGTGAAAGCGTCGCCGCGACGATCACGCCGCAGCATCTCCACATCAACCGCAACGCGATGTTCGTCGGCGGGATCAGGCCGCATATGTACTGCCTGCCTGTCGCCAAGCGAGAGGGGCACCGGCTGGCGCTCCGCCGCGCGGCGACCTCGGGCAGTCCGAAGTTCTTCCTCGGTACCGACAGCGCGCCGCACCACCGCCACACCAAGGAGACCGCCTGCGGTTGCGCGGGCATCTTCAACGCGCCCTTCGCGCTCGAAAGCTATTTGCAGATGTTCGAGGAAGAGGGCGCGCTCGACCGCTTCGAAGGCTTCGCCAGCGAACACGGCGCGCGCTTCTACCGTCTGCCGCTTAATCGGGGCACGGTGACGTTGCAAAAGCGGCCAGTCGAAGTGCCCCATGAGATCGACGGCGGTGAGGCGGCCATCGTCCCGTTCCATGCGGGCGAGACGCTCAACTGGCGGTTGGCGGACGCCTGAGCAAATCCCATACGAAAATCGCCGCAGCCACCCAGATGCACCCGAAGGATGCGGCCTGGATCGGCGCCAATGGCTGCTGGAATACGGTCAGCCCCAGAATGAAGACGATGCTCGGCGCGAGGAACTGGAAGAAGCCGAGCCGCGAATAGGGCATCCGCCGTGCGGCGATGGCGAACAGCAGCAAGGGGATCGCGGTCACGAAACCGCCCAGCACGATGGCCGCGCTAAGTACGGGCGAAACGAAGAACGCCGAACCCTGCGTGATGGCATACCACCCGGCCACAGCCATCGACGGGATCAGCAGCAAGGCCGATTCGATCGTCAACCCCGGCAGCGATCCGACCGGCACCTGCTTGCGCACCATGCCATAGCTGCCGAAGCTCAGCGCCAGCGTCAGGCTGATCCACAGCGTTGTCAGCGCCCCCTGCGCCAGCAGCGCAACGCCGACTGCCGCGATGGCGACGGCGATCCACTGGGGGCGCGTAAGCCGTTCGCCGAGCAGCAGTGTGCCCAGCAGCACATTGACCAGCGGGTTGATGTAATAACCCAAGCTCGCGGCATAGATCTCGCCGCTCTGGATCGCCCAGATATAGACGACCCAGTTGATCGCGATGAGCGCCGAGCTGAGGCCGAGCCAACGGAGTGAGCGGCGGTCGCGCAAAGCGGCCCTGATGTCGGGCCATTGGCTCCGCGCCGCTACGATCACCAGGCAGATCGGCAGCGTCCAGATGATTCGCCAGGCGACGAATTCGAACGCCGGGACGGCGGTTACCAGCACCAGATAGAGCGGGAGGAAGCCCCAGATGAGGTAGGCACCCAGCGCCGGCGCCAGTCCGCTCTTGCTGCGCGCTTCGGGCTGAGATGCGATCCGGTTCATTGGCGGGCGCTAGAAGCGGTGCCGACGGGTGGCAATGAAGCGTTTCATCGCTCGTGGAAACTCGTTCTGTCGCAAAATTCAAAGCTGACGATCCGGTTGCAGTCTGTTCAGGTTCGCGGGTTCATACATGAATGCGACGACGAAGGCGAAGAGAGCCTTGGCCGCCTCGAAAAGTAACAAGGAAGCGTCCCCATGTTGACCCAATTTCGCTTTGCAGCCCTCGCAATCGCCGCCGGTGGCCTGACGCTGGCGACTCCCGCCGCCGCCGTGCCGGCTGCCCATTACCAGACCTCGACTTCGGTCGCCGCCTACGGCGACCTGACCGCCGGTTACGACGACGATGACGACGATCGTCGGTGGGGCCGCGGCGATCGCTACGATCGGCGTGAGGCGCGGCGCTACGAGCGCGATCAACGCCGCTATGCGCGTCAGCAGCAGTGGCGCGGTGACGACGGCCGTTATTACTGCCGCAAGTCCGATGGGACCACCGGGCTGATCGTCGGCGGCGCCGCCGGTGCCCTGCTCGGCCGTGAAGTGGCCGGTCGGAACGGCGATCGCACGCTCGGCGCTATCCTTGGTGCCGCAGGCGGCGCGCTGCTCGGCAAGAGCATCGACAGCAAGGTCACCTGCCGCTGATTTGACCTGACCAGCTTCGGCCGTGCCCACCCACGGCCGTAGCGCGGCTTCCACCGAGCCGCGGAAGGCGTCGTTTCCCGCCTGCTGAAGGGCGGGGAACGGCGCCTTTATCTTTTTTCCAAAACGGGTTTACTCGGCGAGCCCCACACCCAGGCTCGCGCGGGGCTGCTCCACCGCCGCGGAAGCCACCGGATAGGCGCAATAATCGGCGGCGTAGAAGGCAGCGGGGCGGTGATTGCCCGACAGCCCGATGCCGCCGAACGGTGCCGCCGACGAGGCACCGTTGGTGGGTTTGTTCCAGTTGATGATACCCGCCCTGATTTCGCTCCAGAAGCGCTCGAAATCCTGCGGTGTGCCGCCGAGCAGTGAGGCTGACAGGCCATATCGGGTGGCATTGGCTTCGATGATGGCGGCCTCCAGATCGGGTACCCGCACCACTTGCAACAACGGCCCGAACAGCTCGATATCGGGCCGATCGTTCATGTCGGTCGCATCGATGAGCGATGGCGTCACAAACGGCAGGTCCGCCTGCGGCCGCCGCATCGGCAGGATCGGTGTCCCCCCGCGCGAGATCAGCGCAACGAAGCTTTCCATCAGCAAATCGGCGGTGTGGTTGTCGATTACCGGCCCCATGAAGGGCTGCGGATCGGCGAGGGGTTCGCCCACGATGAGCCGTTCGGCCAGCGCCTTGACCGCGGGTATGACCAGACCGGCCATGCTCTCGACCACGATCAAGCGGCGGGCCGCGGTGCAGCGTTGGCCCGCGGTGGTGAAGGCGGACTGGATGATCAGCGCCGCCACATCGTCGATTTTCGGCGTGTCGGCCACGACGATGGGATTGTTGCCGCCCATTTCGAGCGCGACGATCTTGCCCGGATTGTCCGCAAGCCGGCGGTTGATGGCGATCCCGGCGCGCGCCGAGCCGGTGAACAGCACCCCGTCCACTCCGCCGTGCTCGACTAGCGCCTTGCCCTCCGCCGGGCCACCGACAACGCACTGGATCACGCCTTCGGGGATCTTCGCGGCGTGAAAGCATTTGACCAGGAAGGCCCCGACCGCGGGCGTTTTTTCGCTCGGCTTGAAGATCACCGCATTGCCGGCGATCAGCGCGGGCACGATGTGGCCGTTGGGCAGGTGGGCGGGGAAATTGTAGGGGCCGAGGACCGCCATTACCCCATGCGGCTTGTGGCGCAGGCCCGCGGTTCCTTGCAACGCGCTGTCGAGCTTTTTCGAGCCGGTTCGCTCGCTGTAGGCCTTCACCGAAATCTCGACCTTGGCGATCACGGCCTCGACCTCGGTGCGCGCTTCCCACAGCGGCTTGCCGGTTTCGCGCGCGATAAGCTCGGCAAAGGGTTCGGCCTGCTTGCGGACCTGGTTGGCGAAACGGCGGACCAGCTCGATGCGGCGGGTGTGCGATTCGCGCGCCCATTTGGGGGCCGCCTCGCGGGCGATAGCGACCGCCGCGGGGACATCGTCGACCGGCCCGCGCCAGAGCTCGGCTCCGGTAGCCGGTTCGATGGAAACGATCTCTTCGGCCACCCTGTCCCAACTCTCGCCTAAGGATTTCAAGCGGGCGCTGTGGCGGCTCGGCGGCGAGGCGTCAATTCGCCGCGGCGTGGCCGGCGGGCGTGGGAGCCGGGTCGTGGGCTTCGCCTGCCCGGCGGATCGCGGCAACCTTGGCCTCGAGCGGGGCCCAGTCATCCTGCTCGGCGATGGCGGTCCAGATCGCCTCGACCTCGTCGATCAGCATGGACTGGGGGGCCGTGTCGGACCAGTAGGCGTGATCCGATGGCAGGAGCGCATGGCCGCTAAGAGCTTCGGCCAGCTCCGCCCTGGCATTCGCGCCGCCGCGATGATGGTGGAAGAAGGCATCGGGCTGCATTCCGGTCTCGGTAAGCAGTTTTTCCGATGCGGCGACCACGGCGGCATCCGCTTCGACGCCACGACCCTGCACCCCGAGCCGCCAGCACCAGCGCCGCCCCACCGCCGCCATGTAAAGCGGCGCGAAGCGCTCGAGTGCGGCAATCAGCGGCGGGGCGTCGCTCAGAAGCCGCAACGCCACGGCGAACTGGCCGCAGTTCCAGTGCAGCGCTTCGGGCTGGCGGCCGAAGGCATACAGCCCGGCGTGGTCGAAATAAGCGGCGGTGAAGCCCGGATCCCAGCGCGGCAGAAACCGCCACGGGCCATAGTCGAAGCTTTCGCCGGTAATGTTCATGTTGTCGGTGTTCAGCACGCCGTGGACGAAGCCCGCGACCATCCAGCTCGCGGCGAGATCGGCGAGGCGTTCGACAAGCTGGTGCATCAGGCGCACCGCGGGCTCGTCGCGCCCCGGGGCGTCGTCGGGCGGCGGCGGGCCAGGAAACTGCGCGAGGCAGTAATCGACCAGCGCCGCCATGTGCTCGCGCTCCTCCAGCGCAAGCAGGCGCTGAAAGGTGCCGATACGGATATGGCCGTGGCTGAGACGCGTCAGTACCGCCGAGCGCGTGGGGCTGGGCTCGTCGCCGCGCATCAGCGCCTCGCCGGTTTCGATCACGCTGAAGGTTTTCGACGTGTTCACACCCAATGCTTCGAGCATTTCGGTGGCGAGAACCTCGCGGACCGCGCCCTTTAGGGTCAGCCGCCCGTCGCCATCGCGGCTCCACGGCGTACGGCCGGAGCCCTTGGTGCCGAGGTCGAGCAATCGGCCCGCATCGTCGCGCAATTGGGCGAACAGGAATCCGCGCCCGTCGCCGATCTCGGGATTGTACACGCGGAACTGATGGCCGTGATAGCGCAGCGCCAGCGGCTCCGGCAGATTGTGCAGCAGCGGGGCGAAGCGCCCGAAGTGCTGGCTCCATTTGCCGTCGTTCAGGGCGGCCAAACCCACCGGGGCTGCATGGCGATCGTTCCGGAACCGCAGCCGGGTCTCGGGAAAGTCCGCCGCCGCGACCGGGTCCGCCAGCCACCCGGCGAGAGGGGCGATAGGCGTGTCGGGGCGGTAGGGAGGTGCTTGCGGTTCGTCGCGCATCCCGCGATAGTGCGGGTGTGGGAAGGGCGGCGCAAGGGGCGGCGTGTCCCGCGCATGACGAGACCGTTTACCCGCCCGTGACCGATAAGCCCTTTTCCCACCAGCACTGGCAAAGCGCCGACGGCCTCACGCTTCATTTCCGTGATTATCCCGGTGCCGGAGACGCGCGCCCGCCGGTGCTGTGCCTGCATGGGCTGACGCGCAACGCGCGCGACTTCGAGGGTCTGGCCCCTCATATCGCCGCCCAGGGCTGGCGCGTCATTGCGCCCGAGATGCGCGGGCGCGGCCGCAGCGGCTATGCGCCCGACCCGGCGAGCTATGCGGTGCCAACCTATGTCGCCGACCTGCTCGCCTTGCTCGCGCAGGAAAGCATCGAGCGTTTCGTGGCCGTCGGCACCTCGATGGGCGGGCTGATGACGATGGCGCTCGCTTCGTTCTCACCCGAGCGGATTGCGGGCGTGGTCCTCAACGACGTCGGCCCGGTGGTCGAAGCCGGGGGACTCGAGAAGATCAAGGCCTATGTCGGGCAGGGCAAGAGCTTCCCGACCTGGGTTCACGCGGCGCGCGCGCTCGCCGAACTGCACGGCGATACCTATCCCGGCTACGTGTTGGAGGATTGGCTCGCGATGGCCAAACGCACCATGATCCTGGTCAGCAATGGACGCATCGCCTTCGACTACGACATGAAGATCGCCGAGCCGATCATGGCCAGCGACGAAGCCGCGGTGGCGGTCGATCTATGGCCGATGCTGCACGCGCTCGCCGGGCGACCGGCGGTGCTCGTGCGCGGGGAGCGCTCCGCGATCCTCTCGGCGGATACCTTCGCGCAGATGGCCAAGGCGCTGCCCGGCGCTCGGTCGGTGACGGTGCCGAACACCGGGCATGCGCCCACGCTCGACGAGCCCGAGGTGCGTGCGGCGATCGACGCCATGCTGGCCGAGGTGAGATGAGCACCCGGGCCGGGACGCCGCGCGTTCTTCATGTTCACGGCAGCTTCGCGCAGGACGACCCGCAAGCACGGCGCTGTGCGCGGTTGATCGATGCGTTCGGTGGGCGGCTGGCGCATACCGTAGTTTCCGGCAGCGGGGATTTTACCGCTGCCGACGCGCTGGCGAAGGGGATCAGGATCCGGCAGCTCGGCGATTTTCCCGCGCTTCGCGGCCTGCCGCTGCCCGGGCGGTTGCAGCGAATCGCGCGCGCGCTTCAGGATTACGACCTGGTGCTGACCTACGGGCGGGCCGCGACCGACGCCGCACTGGCGCACACCATGTTTTCCAAGGTCCACGCGCTCCCGCCGCTGATCCATCACGAAGACGGCAGCGACGAAACGGCACGCCAGCGGCGCGGGGTCCGCAGCAAATGGATGCGGCGCGTGGGCCTCGGTAAAGCGTCCGGTCTGGTGGTGCCGAGCGAGACGATGGAATACGCCGCGCTGATGGAATGGCAGCAGCCGCTCGGACGGGTCAAAAGGATCGCCGACGGCGTCGATCTCGAAGCTCTGGACAAGTCCCCCAGGGGGGAGGCCATTCCGCGCCTCATAAAGCGGCCCGGCGAACTCTGGATCGGCTGCCACGCACTCTTCGATGGCAGCGACACGCCCAATGACCTGCTGGCCGCGCTACCCTCGCTCGATGACCGATGCCACCTCGTCGTGGTGGGTGCGGGTCGGGAAAGCGGCCCGTTCCTGTCACGCGTAACGGCCATGTCGCTCGACAATCGCGTGCATGTCATCCCGCATCTTCCCGATCCCAATACGCTCGTGCGTTTGGCCGACATCGTCGCCTTCGCTGGCGGGCGCGAGCCGCTGCCCCGCCTTGCCATCGCCGCCATGGCGGCGTCCAAGCCGCTTGCCGGGTTCGATACGCTGACAGGCGAGATCGCCACCTGCGTTTCGCCGGACAACGCCGAGCTGATGGCAGGCCGGGGCGAGGTGGCGGCGATGATCGAGGCTATGGTTCGATTGGCCGGGGACCGTTACCTGCGACAACGGATCGGCGAGGCAAACCGTGAGAAGGCCCAGGCCGAGCGGAATGAGGCAGCGATGATCGCGTCCTATTGCCGCCTCTACGCCAGTGCGATGAAGCGCGACACGATCTGACCTTTTCTTGACAAAATAACCAAATCGGTTCATCATTGCTGGTCGCGTCGGCGGCGATGATGTGTCTCGAGAAGAAAGGTGTTTGAAGTGGGTCGATACGAATAGGCCTGCCAGAGCCCTCTCTCCGGCGAATAGGTCGACAGGACTCGGAAGGTCACTTTCGCGACTCGGTAATGACGCACAACGCTTTGTTCCGACGAGAAAAACCGGGAAACCAAGAATTTAAAAAACTGCCCTGTGTGTGGTCCATGTCCGTGCTGCGGCAGCGCTTCGAACATGGCGGGTCCTTCACCTGTCATTCACGCCCCGCGGGCCAGTCAGGGGACGGCATGGACCGCCCCATTGAACAGTGCCGCGTGCGCCCGTAAGGACGCGCGCTGACACGCAACAGACGGATAGACTGACACCCGTGGCCCTGCCGACCGATCCCACCATATCCCGCGAGGAAGCTCTCGCCCGCCGCCGAGCCACGGAGGAGGAGGCGCTGCTGCGCGAGGTCGACGATGCCGTGCGCCAGGACGATCTAGCCAGTTTCGGCCAGCGTTACGGGCGTTTGCTGGCGCTCGGCGCGGGCGTGCTGGTGCTCGGCTTTGGCGGTTTTCTGTACTGGCAGGACCGCGCGGACGCGGCGCGCGAGCGGCAGTCGGAAACGCTCGTGACCGCGCTCGACCAGCTGCAGGCGGGCAATCTTGCCGCGGCGGCCAGCGGCGTAGCGGAGCTCGGCAAGGACGGCGCGCCCGGCCCCAACGCCGCCGCCGGATTGCTGATCGCCGGAGCCGCCGCCGAACAGGGGCGCACCGCCGATGCCGTCGCCGCGCTTACGGCGCTCACCAATAATAGCTCGGCCCCGCAGGCGCTGCGCGATCTGGCGAAGCTGCGCCTCGTCGCGCTCCAGTTCGACAGTATGGACAAGGGCCAGGTGATCGCCCAGCTCGGCCCGCTCGCCCGACCCGACAGCCCGTGGTTCGGCAGTGCCGGAGAGCTGGTGGCGATGGCCTATCTCGAGCAGGGCAAGCGCGCCGAGGCGGGCCGGCTGTTCGCCGATATCGCGCGCGCCGACGACGTGCCCGACCAGATTCGTTCGCGCACACGCCAGATGGCGGGTGTGCTGGGTGTCGATGCGATTGCCGACGTCGACACCCTTCTGAAACAGCAACAGCAACAGCAGCAGAGCCAGCAGCCCGGCGCCCCCGCGCCGCAGCCGGCCGCCTGACCCAACCGAGGACCCTTTGCCGATGACGGTTTTCCGCCCAGCTTCATTGATTCGTATCGTCACCACCGTGGCGCTGGCCGCCAGTCTGACGGCGTGCGCTGGGGGCTTGTTCGGCGGCGGCGGCGACAAGAAGAAGACGCCCACGCTGGGCGAGCGCATGCCGATCCTTTCGCGGATCGAAAGCGGGGCGCAGGTCGATCCGGAACTCGCTGGCGTGGCGGTCACGCTGCCCGGTGCGCAGGTCAACGCCGACTGGGCGCAGCCCGGCGGTTCGGCCAGCAAGGCGGCGGGCCATTTCGCGCTCGGCGCTACTCCTCAGCAAGCCTGGACCGCGCAGATTGCCGGTTCGACCAATCGCGCGCGGCTGGCCGCGTCCCCGGTCGTGGGCGGCGGGCGGCTGTATGCGATGGGCAGCGACGGTGCGATAAGCGCCTTCGATGCCGGCACCGGCGCGCGCGCGTGGGTGCATAACGCCGATGTCGCCAGCGAGCTGCGCACGGCGGTCTTCGGCGGGGGCGTGAGCTACGCCGACGGCAAGGTCTATGCCACCAACGGCACCGGTGAGGTGATGGCGCTCGATGCCGCCACCGGTGCCAGCCTGTGGAAGGTCAAGCCTGCGGGGCCGCTGCGCGGCGCGCCGACGGTCGACTTCGGTTCGGTCTATGTGATGACCCAGGACAACCAGATCGTCGCGCTCGAAGCGGCCACGGGCAAGCTCCAGTGGCAGGAAAGCGCGGCCTCCACCGCCGCGGGTGTGCTAGGCGTCGCTGCGCCCGCCGCGGGCCAGGGCACGGTCATCGCCGGCTACAGTTCGGGCGAGCTGGTCGCCTATCGGTATGAGAACGGGCGCAGCCTGTGGGCTGACGCGCTGGCGCGGACCAATATCTCGACCCAGGTCGGCTCGCTGACCGACATCGACGCCGATCCCATCGTCGATGGCGGCCGCGTCTATGCCTTGGGCCAGGGGGGTCGCATGGCCGCCTACGAGCTGGTGACCGGCCAGCGCATCTGGGAATTGAACCTTGCGGGGATTTCCACCCCGGCGCTGGCGGGCGACTGGATATTCACCCTCACCGATGATGCGCGCCTGCTCGCCATCGCCCGGGCCAGCGGCAAGGTGCGCTGGATTTCGCAGCTCACCCAGTGGCGCGATGCCAAGGACAAGGAAGACCCGATCTTCTGGCAGGGCCCGGTGCTGGCGGGCGATTCGCTGTGGACCGTCAATTCGCTCGGAGAACTGTGGCGCGTCAGCCCGGGCGAGGGTTCGGCGACGCTGGTCACCGATCTCGGCCAGCCGATCAGCCTGGCGCCGATCGTGGCCAACCAGACGCTCTACATCCTCGACGACAGCGGCCGGATCACCGCCTACCGTTGACGGTGCCTAGAAACTGCGCTCGTAGATCCGGGTAAGGTCGCCATTCCACTCGCCGTGATACCGGTCCAGCATTCGCTGGGCCGGCACCTTGCCGGTGGCGGTAATTTCCTCGAGCGTCTCGAGAAAGCCGGTTTCGTTGTCGCCGCTGGAGTTGAGCCGGGCACGGGCGGTGAGGCCAGCGCGCGCAATCGGCATCACCTCGCGCGCCAGGTCAAGCAACTTACGCCCGCCCGGAATCGGTGCGTCGAGCGCGAGCTTGGGCACCGCGGTCCGCAGGGCCTCGCGCTCTGCCATCGTCCAATCCTTGACCAGCTCCCACGCGGCATCGAGCGCGCCCTGATCGTAGAGCAGGCCGACCCAGAAGGCGGGCAGGGCACAGATCCGGCTCCACGGGCCGCCGTCGGCGCCGCGCATTTCGAGGAAGCTCTTGAGCCGTACTTCGGGAAAGGCGGTCGAGAGATGATCGATCCAGTCGCTCGCCTTGGGGCGCTCGCCGGGCAGCGCGGGCAGCTTGCCGTCCAGAAACGCCCGAAAACTCTGCCCCGCAGCATCGATGTATTTCCCGTCGCGGAAAACGAAATACATCGGCACGTCGAGCATATACTCGGCATAGCGTTCGTAGCCGAAGCCGTCCTGGAACACGAACGGCAGCATCCCGGTGCGGTGCGGATCGGTGTCCGACCAGATGTGGCTGCGATAGCTGAGGAAGCCGTTGGGCTTGCCTTCCGTGAATGGCGAATTGGCAAACAGCGCGGTGGCGAGGGGCTGGAGCGCGAGGCTGGTGCGGAACTTGTGTGCCATGTCCGCTTCGCTCGAATAGTCGAGATTGACCTGGATGGTGCAAGTCCGCAGCATCATGTCGAGGCCCATGCTGCCGACGCGCGGCATATGCCGCAGCATGATCTCATACCGGCCCTTGGGCATGATCGGCAGCTCGTCGCGGCGCTTGTCGGGCCACATTCCCAAGCCGAGGAAGCCGACCCCGAAGCGTTTGCCGATCTCCTTGACCTGTTGCAGATGGCGACCGGTCTCGGCGCAGGTCTCGTGCAGGTTTTCAAGTGGTGCGCCCGACAGTTCGAGCTGACCGGCGGGTTCGAGGCTGACGGCGCCATCGGTACCGCTCATGGCGATCACATGGCCACCTTCTTCCACCGGCTCCCAGCCATATTCGCGCAGCGCCAGCAGGATGTCGCGAATACCGCCGTCCTCGCAATAGGCGGGGGCGTGATGGTCGGGGCCGCGGAAGACCAGCTTCTCGTGCTCGGTGCCGATGCGCCAGTCTTCGGGCGGCTTTTCGCCCTTGATCATGGGCGCGACGAGGTCCGCCATGTTCTCGATCACCGGCTCATCGGCGGCTGAAGTCTCGCGCGTGCTCATGCCGGTTGCGTTAGGAAACCCATCACCCACGCGCCAGCGATTTGTTCCAGTCGCCAGCGATCCCCATCCACAGCGCCGTGGCGGCAATGGCGGCGGTTTCGCCGCGCAGGATGCGCGGGCCGAGGGTAATGGAGCGGGCCTGGGGCAGGGCGCGGATCGAGGCGCGCTCGGCGTCGTCGAAACCGCCCTCGGGGCCGGTGAGGAGGGCGGCCGTCGTCGTGCCTCGGAAGGCATCCGCCGCGGGCTCGCCTCCCAATTCGTCAGCGAAGAACAGGGTCCGGTCTTCGGGCCAGTTGCGGAGCATGGCTTCGAGTTTCACCGGCTCCGCAAGCACCGGAAGCGCGGTCCGTGCACATTGTTCGGCAGCTTCCGTCACGATCGCCTTGGCGCGCTCGGCGTTGAGCTTGTCGGCGACGCAGCGCCGCGTCACCACCGGCAGGATTGCAGCGACGCCGAGCTCGCTTGCCTTTTCGAGCACCAGGTCGAAGCGATCCTTCTTGAGCAGCGCGGGCACCAGCCAGAAGTCGGGCACCGCCTCGCGCGGGCGGAGCAACGCCTCCGGCATAAGCGTGACCGCGCGTTTGCCTACCTCGCCAACGGTGCACGCCCATTCGCCGGTAACGTCGTCGCACAGGATCACCGCACCGCCCGTCGCAACGCGCATGACCTTGCCGAGATAGTGCGCCTGATTTCCCTCGATCGTGACCGCCCGGCCCGCGGCAATCCGCGGCTCGACGAACAGGCGCGGCGCGCTCTTCAGGGGCCAGGCGGGAGTGGCGGGCACGGCTAGGCAGGTGGCATGGCGCGCTTTAGGGGGCAAGCGATGAGCGAGACCATCGTCCCCGACAGCGAGCATCGCGGACTCGTCGCGAGCTTGCCGCAGTTGCCGCGCGATCTCGCGATGCTGGCGCGGTTCGACCGTCCGATCGGGTGGTGGCTGCTGTTCTGGCCGTGTGTCTGGGGCGTGTGGCTGACCGGGGCGGGGGCGCAAATCGTTCTGGTGGCCTGGCTGCTGCTCGGCGCGATCGCCATGCGCGGAGCGGGGTGCGTCTACAACGATCTGGTCGATGCCGATCTCGACCGGCAGGTAGCGCGCACCGCCAGCCGTCCGGTGGCTAGCGGGCGCGTCTCGAAGAAGCTCGCGTGGGGGTGGCTGCTGGCGCTGTGTCTGATCGGCCTCGTGGTGCTCTTGCAACTCAGGTTCGAGGCGCAGCTCGTCGCGCTCGGCAGCCTGACGCTGGTCGCCGCCTATCCTTTCATGAAGCGGATTACCTGGTGGCCGCAGGCATGGCTGGGACTGGTGTTTACCTGGGGTCTGCTGGTCGGCTGGACCGCGTTGCGCTGGGACCAATGGGGCGCGCTGGCGGCAATGTATGCCGGAGCGGTGTGCTGGGTGATCGGCTACGATACGATCTATGCTTTGCAGGACCGCGAGGACGACGCGCTGGTCGGCATCCGGTCCAGTGCGCTCAGGCTGGGCGCGCGGGTGCGGGGCGGGGTGGGGCTGTTCTACTCGCTGGCGCTTGCGCAATGGGCGCTGGCGTTCTGGCTGTTGCGGCCCGACTGGATCGCCCTGCTGACGCTGGTACCGGCAGCGCTACATCTGTGCTGGCAAGTGGCGACGCTCGATCCCGGCCAGGCCGATAATCCGCTCGCCCGTTTCCGTTCGAATCGGACTGCCGGAGCGCTGGTGGCGGCGGCGTGCTTCGTGGTGGGGAACGCTTAGTAAGCTAAACACCTGCCGACTGCCCAGCGTGATTCGTGTCACCGCCTTTTTTACTGACAAGAGTAGTGAACGAGGAGCCTAGATTGGAAGTCCGTTCAGGACGATTTGATTCCGACCAGCCAGAATAAAATCAAAGCGCGCGGAAAGTTATATTCCGCGCGCTTCGATGTTTGCCGATATTATTGCGATTGGTCGATTAATCTACTGTTCCCCCGTTGCACAATCGACTGCGAGCAGTGCAATTGTCGCCGAACGGATTGTAGGGAAGGGGACCGGGGTCGGTTGCAAAATGACCACCACCTCCGCCACTTCCACCATCTCCGCCGCTCCCGCCGCCACCGTAGCTGTCATAAAAGGCTAAGGCAGCTGAGTAACAGGAAGAGTAGTCAGAGTAACCATTTTCATACCATTGCTCATTGCCGCACTCTCGGTCTGCGTATGAGTACCGATCTGAAACATCTTGTGCCAAGGCGCCCGTAGGAACGTTTAGTGCAAGCGCAAAGGCAGATATAATCAGCACTTTCATGGTTGCTACTCCTATCATCCCATCCCAATTATTTTCTAGGACTCAATGAATAAGAGCGCAAGAGCAATTTAGATGCTCCATTAACTCGGTCTCTGATAGAAAACGCGGGCGCCAATAAAAGCAAGGGATGAGCGAGCAATTACGCCGCCCGCTTTGCCTCCTTCACCGTTTCCGGCGCATCGAGAAACTCGCGCAGCATGGCCAGGCTTTCATCGGGATGGGTTAACAGGAACAGGTGCCCGCCGCCCGCGAACACCTCCAGCCGGGCGTTGGGGATCAGGCTGGCGAGGATGCGGCCGTTGATCACCGGCACGATGGCATCGTCTTCGCCCATCATTACCAGTGTTTCCTTCGTCAGGAACGGCAGCGCGGGCAGGCTGGTCCAGCCGAGCATGGCGAGGAGTTGATAGACATAGCCCCGCGGTGAAGGCGGCTTGAGGCGTCCGATGTGCTGCGCCTTCGCGCCGGGGTTCTTCGTCAGCCCGCCATAGAGAGTAGCGAAATGTTCGTTCATGAATTTGGCATCGACGTAGCGGCGGGGGTCGCCCATCTTGCTGATTGCGGCCATGTCACCCGGCACCATCAGCATCCCTGGCGTGGTGGCGGCTAGCACCAGCCGCCGCGTGCGCTTGGGGTGCTGGAGCGCGAAATGCTGCGCCATCGCGCCGCCCCAGCTCACTCCCATCACGTCGGCTACGTCGATGCCGAAGCGATCGAGAAGGCGGCTTGCGATCCAGGCCATTGTGAAGGGGTTGTAGGGCACGAGGGGGTCGGGGCTCTCGCCCGTGCCCGGCATATCGAACATGATGAAGCCGCGCTCGCTCAGCTTCTCGGCCAGCGGAGCGACCGCCTCGATATTGGCGCCGATGCCGTTGAAGAACAGGATCGGAGGATGTTCGCTTGGCTGGTCGAGCCGCCAGCGCGCGATGCGCAAGGTGCGCCCGCCCACATCTTCGAGGCTTAGGTCGCAGGTCATCGGTTCGTCCTTGGAAGCGGTCATCAGCAAGCTTCCATAACGTAGCTTCCGGGCGCCGGGTCCAGCACTGGATGTGCTTTGTCCCCCAACGAGGGCGGAGCAACGATTTTCGCGCCCGAACGCGCCTGGAGCCATGCCATCCAGAACGGCCACCAACTGCCCGCCACCTCCTCGGTGCCTTTCAGCCATTCGTCGGCGGTCGGCGGCAGCTTTCCCTTGCCTGTCTGCACGAAGTATTTCGCCTTGGGGTTGCCAGGGGGATTGAGGATCGCCTGCATGTGGCCGGACTGGCTAAGCACGTAGGTCACGTCCTTGGAGCCGAACAATTGAGTCGAACGATAGGTCGCCTTCCACGGGGTGATGTGATCGGTCACGCCGCCGAGAATGAACAGGTCGCTCGTGACCTTCGAGAGGTCGATCTTATGCCTGGCCATCTCGACTTCACCCTGCTTCGTAAACGCAAGCGTTTCGAACAGCGTGAGGAAATCGCCCATCAGGCTGGCCGAAAGATTGGTGGCGTCGGCGTTCCAGAACAGCACGTCGAAGGCGGGCGGATCTTCGCCCATCAGGTAGTTGTTGACGACGTAGTTCCAGATCAGATCGTTGGGCCGCAGCCAGGCGAAGCTGCGTGTCAGATCGTCGCCCTTGATGATCCCCGCCTTCGCCGCCCGCCGTCGCGCCAGTGCGAGACCGTTTTCGGAGATCAGGCTGCCCGCCTCGCTGTCGGTCTGCATCGGGTGCAGCACGCAGACCATGATGGTCAGCGCGCCGAGCTGGGCGCTGCCCTCCGCCGCCATCTGGCTGGCGAGTACCGCCGCAGTTTGCCCGCCCGAGCAGCCCGCCGAGACGTTGACAACCTTGCTGCCGGTGATCGCGGACACTGCGTCCATCGCCTCGCGGCAGGAGCGGACGTAATCCGCCATGCCCCAGACACCCTGATCTTTGCTGGGGTTCTTCCAGCTGATGACGAAGGTCTGGATGCCGGCATCGAGCTGGTACTTCACCACCGATTTCTCCGGCGAGAGATCGTTGATGTACATCTTGTTGATCTGCGGCGGGATGGTCAGCTGCGGAACCGTGTGCACCTCGGTTGTCGTCGGCGCATAGTGGATCAGCTCCATCATGTCGGTTCGCAACACCACCGCGCCCCGGCTGGTGGCGACGTTCTCGCCGATCGTGAAGGGCCGCTTGTCCACCTGGCTCACCATGCCCTTGTTGTGGACCATGTCGGTATAGGCGTTCTTGAGGCCCTTCATCAGGCTCATCCCGCCGCTGTCGATCAGCCGCTTCTGCGCGGTGGGATTGCCTGCCAGCGTGTTGGTCGGGGCCAGGCTGTCGATGATGATGGTCGAGACGAAGCGCGCGCGGTCTTTCTCCAGCGCGTCGAGATCGAGCTCGTCCAACCACTTCGCGGCGCCCTTCTGGACTGCCAGATAATACTGCATCCCGGCGCGCATGAACGGGTTGTACTGCCAGGCCGGATCGCGGAAGCGCTTATCCTTCGCATCGGGTGCGAGCTCCGACTTGCCGGTCATGATCTGAAGCATATCCTGACCCATCGCCTGACTGTGCCGCATCAGCCGCGCCGGATTGCTCGCAGTTTCACGCAGCAGTACCGCGACCGCGCCGAATATGTCTTCGCGCGTAAGTCCGATCAGCGGTCCCAGCGCGCTGGTGTTCTGGGCGGCTTCGTCTTCGAGCTTCGCCATCGTTATTCTCTCCCCGGTGTTGCGCGGAAGGTTAGGGTAAAGTTAGGCCAAAACGCATCCCGATTTAGGCGCTAGTTCTCCTCGGCAAGGGTCCGATCATTGATTAACCTATTTGGCACAAATTGCGTGCAAAGTCCAGTGCGTTTGCTTTCCTACCCGCGTCCGGCGGCGATCATTGCAGCGATATCGACGAACTTCTCGCGTGGCGAGCCTTCGCGCGCGGCCGCTATTTCGGCGGCCTCGATCTTGCGCCAGTCGCGGAAGGTGACCACGTCGAGACCGCGCTCTTTCGCGAGCTTGTCGAAGCCCGCGCGGCCCTGCTTCGAACGCTCGGGTTGCACTTCTGCGGCGATCCGCTCGATAACGCCGAAGCCGTCAGGGCGATTGGTCCCGATGGTGCCTGACGGGCCGCGCCGCGCCCAGCCGACACAGTATAGCCCGGGAAGAATAAAACCGTCGTCGTTGGCGAAGCGGCCCGCGCGCTCTTCAAACGGAACACCCTCGATCGGGCTGCTACGATAGCCGATGCAGCTCACCACCAGATCCGCGGGCAGGGTGTAGGTCTCGCCCGTGCCCACGGCACGTCCGGCTTCAACCGCGGTGCGTTCGACTTCGATGCCGGTCACGTGTCCGTTCTCGCCGAGCAACCGCACCGGGCTGGCGAAGAAATCGAAGGCGAGGGTGATCGGCTTGTCGGTGTTCGCGCCCCGTGCAGCAAACTCGCGCAGCAGCGTCACCGATTTGCGCAGCCCCGGTTCGAGCAAGGCATCCTCGCCCAGTTCGGGCAGGTCGGCGGGATCGACCTCGGGTGCTGCGTCGGCCAGGTGTCCCAGCTCCCCCAGTTCCTTGGGCGTCATCATGATTTGATGCGGGCCCCGGCGGCCGAGGATGGTGATGCGTCGGACCGCCTTGCCCCGCAGTGCGATGAGCGCATGACCGACGATGTCCGACCCGGCGAACTCTTCCTCGCACTTGGCCAGAATGCGCGCGACGTCGAGCGCGACATTGCCCATGCCGATCACCACGGCGTGCGCGCCGCGCACATCGGGATCGAGCCCCGCGAACTCGGGATGGCCATTGTACCAGCCGACGAAGGCCGCGCTGCCGAATACATTGCCCAGATCGTCGCCGGGGATGTCGAGAGCGCGGTCGTGCGGGGCGCCGGTGGCGAGGATGACGGCATCGTAGAGCGCCATCAGCTCCGCCACCGAAACATCGCTGCCGACCGCGACATTGCCGACGAAGCGGACATTTTCGGCGAGCGCGGTCGCTTCGTAGCGACGCGACACCGCCTTGATCGACTGATGGTCGGGGGCCACGCCGCTGCGGATCAGGCCATAGGGAACCGGCAGCCGGTCGAAGACATCGACCCGCGCGTCCGCGCCCCACTGCTTGACCGCGCCCTCCGCGGCGTAATAGCCCGCCGGGCCCGAACCGACGATCGCGATGTGCGGCATGGTCCCTCCTCTAGGGCGGTTAATGCGGCAGGGTGGACCCGGGTGCAAGCGCGCGCCGTTCGGGCACCATTATGCTTTCCGCAACCTCCTTGGCCTAGGGAATGCCCCTTATCCATCGACCGTGCCGTCGCCGCGGTGTCGAAAGGGGATGGGAGTGGGATTGTTCTCGCGCGTGGCTGGTGGCCCGGACGACGGTCGCTCGGCGTCCGACCCGGCGCAGCGCCTTACCGCTGCACGGCGCATCGAATTGCTCGACAGTTTCGAGGCGGCCGGGCTCGGCTGCTTCTGGGCGACCGACGACAGCGGTCAGATCACCTATGTCTCCGAGACCGCCGTGCGCAACATTGGCCGCGAACCGCATGACTTCGTTGGTCGCCCGCTGGTGGACGTGTTCGCCGCCATGAGCGGCGACGGGCAGGAGGGCCCCGAGCGGCCACTCGCCTTCCTGCTCGGCGCACGTAACACCATCGCCGGGCTCGCGGTGAGGGTCGCGGGAACCAAGCACGAAACCTGGTGGGAAATCTCGGGCAAGCCGCACTACGACGCGCAGGAACGGTTCACTGGTTATCGCGGCAGCGCCAAGGACATTACCGTCGCGCGCGAACGCCAGCATGCGGCTGAAACATTGGCGCGCTGCGATTCGCTCACCGGCCTCGCCAATCGGCACTACATGGAAGGCCAGCTGGCGCGCACGCTCGATGCCTATCGCAATGCCAAGCGGTCCTGCGCACTGATGATGATGGACCTCGACCGCTTCAAACAGGTCAATGACACGCTAGGCCATCAGGCCGGCGACGAATTGCTCAAGCAGGTCGCCGGACGGATCGGCACCGTGGTGGCCAAGCGCGGCACGATCGGGCGCCTGGGCGGAGACGAGTTTCAGATCATCCTGCCCGATATGGACGATCGCGGTGAGTTGGGCGAACTGGCCCAGCGGATCATCCAGATGGTATCGCAACCCTATTCCATCGACGGATCGCGGGCGATCATCGGGTGTTCCATCGGCATCGCCACCGCCCCCTACGATGGGCTGGAGGCCGAGGCGTTGACCAGCGCGGCCGACCTCGCGCTCTATGCCGCCAAGGGCAATGGGCGAGGCCAGTTTCGCTTCTTTGCCAGCGATCTCAAGGACGGAGCGCATATGCGCCGTCGAATCGAGGAAGACCTGCGCGACGCGCTCGCCGACGGTCAGCTCGAAATGCATTACCAGCCGATCGTCGCCAGCATCGACAATCGGGTGACGTGCATGGAAGCACTGCTGCGTTGGCATCACCCCGAACGCGGCTTCGTCGCCCCGTCGATCTTCGTGCCGGTGGCTGAAGAGATGGGCCTGATCCGCGAGGTCGGAGCCTTCGTGCTACGGCAATCCTGCGAGGATGCCGCGCTGTGGCCGGTTCCCCTGCGGGTGGCAGTCAACGTTTCGGCCGCGCAGTTCGCGCGTGACGATTTTCCGGCGCAGGTCGCGGCGATGCTCAAGCACAGCGGGCTCGATCCCGCCCGGCTCGAGCTGGAAATCACCGAAAGCGTGTTCGTGGGCGATGCGGATCGGACGCAGCGCGTGTTCGAGGAATTGAAGGCGCTCGGCGTGCGGCTGGCGCTCGACGATTTCGGCACCGGCTATTCCTCGCTGAGCTATCTCCAGCGCGCGCCCTTCGACAAGATCAAGATCGACCGCAGCTTCGTGCAGGGAGCTACCGACGCCGGCAACAACAACCCTGAAATTCTCAGCGCCATCGTCAGTCTGGCCGAGGCGCTCAAGATGGAGACGGTAGCCGAAGGGGTCGAGACACTCGACGAGCTGAGCCTGGTCAAGGCTCGGGGCGCCAGCCACATCCAGGGGTTCATCTTTTCGCCGGCGATCACCCAGGAGGCGGTGATGACGCGGCTGGAGGCTCAACTCGTCGAATTCGAGGCCAAGGGCCCGGCAAGGTTTCGCGCAGAACGCAAGACGCTGTTCCGCAACATCGGCATCATCCACGACGATTACCGCTATCGCGCGGTGCTGCGAAACCTGTCCAAGACGGGTGCGATGATCGAGGGGCTGATGAACGTACCGCTGGGGACGCAGCTCGTGCTCGACCTCGGCGGCGGACAGCTTGCGGTCTGCACGGCGCGGCGTTCCAAGAACGCCACGCTCGGGATCGAGTTCGAGACGCCCTTGGTCAGCGACGGTGCCGACGGGCTGTGTACGAGGCACCGCGTGTCGCCTTATGCGATCGAGGCGGCGGGACGACCGCTCGCGGCGCTTCCGCTGGATGCCTATTCGCTGCTGGCTGGCAATTCGGTCAGCAAGCCGGGCTTCGTCGAGGTTGTGACGCGGGACACGCGCAAAGGCGATCCGAACACCGGCTACGAATACCGCTATCGCTGAGGTCCGGCCGACAGGTGCGTTAGGTCAAAACTAACCATTCGCGCCTAGATCATCCGGAGGCCTCAACACTTAACGCCGGCGGGATTTGCAATGGGGGCGATGCCCTTTTCCGAATTGTTCAAGACGCGACGTTCCCTGGACGTCGCTTCGCCCGAACCGGTAGTCGGTGCAGCGGTGCGCGCGTTCGACGAAGCCGGCAAGCTGGCCGTCGTTGCCGACCTGGAAAGCAGCGGCGTAAGCTGGTTCTGGGGCACCGACGCCGCGGGCCGTGTGACCTATCTCAGCGATGCCATCGGCGAGGCTTGCGGGCGAGGCGAGGGACAAGCCGCCCAGCTCGCGCTGCAAACCCTGCTGGTGCCGGTGAACGGCGAGGGCGACGGGCGCTCGCTCGGCCTCAGGTTGGGCACGCGCAAGGCGTTCTCGAACCTCATGGTCGAAACCTGCGGTGGTGACCCCGCGCGTCGCCTCGTCCTGCGCCTCAGCGGCCGTCCGCTGCTCGATAGCGCGGGCGACTTCCTCGGCTTCCGCGGGGCCGCCATCGATGTGACCGAAGAATTCCTGAGCGAAGAAGAAGCGTCCCGGCTGGCGCAATTCGACTCGCTCACCGGCCTCGCCAATCGCCACCGAATGAGCCAGCGCATCGATTCTACCCTGGCCGCTTTCCGCGGGGCCAAGCGCAGTTGCGCGCTGCTGATGCTCGATCTCGACCGCTTCAAGCAAGTCAACGACACGCTGGGGCACGCCGCCGGCGACCAGTTGCTGTGCCACGTCGCCGAGCGGCTCCAGGGTGCGGTTAGCGGGCGTGGCGAGATCGGGCGCTTGGGCGGCGACGAGTTTCAAGTGCTATTGCCCGATCTCGACGATCGCGGCGAGCTGGGCGAGATCGCCAAGAAGATCATCGCCATGCTCTCGCAGCCCTATTCGGTGCAGGAGGGGCGGTGCTCCATCGGCTGTTCGATCGGCATCGCGGTTGCGCCGTATGATGGCGTCGAACGCGAGGAACTGAACCGTGCCGCCGACCTGGCCCTTTACGCCTCCAAGAACGGAGGGCGCGGCCAGTTCCGGTTCTACGCCGCCGATCTCGAACATGAGGACAATCTGCGCAAGCGGATGGAGAACGACCTTGCCGAAGCGATCGAGGCGGGCGATTTTTCACTCGAATACCAGCCGACGGTCGCGCTCGATGGTAACCGGGTGGTAGCGCTGGAGGCGCAATATTGCTGGGAAGACGAGGACCGCGGCCGCGTCGCGCCCGAGACGTTCCTGCCGGTGGCGGAGGGTAGTCGGCTGATCGTGCCGATCGGTGAATGGGCGCTGCGTCGCGCCTGTCGTGACGCGCGCGACTGGCCCGAATCGGTCCGCGTGGCTGTGCCCGTCTCGCCGGTGCAATTCTTCGCCAATGGTTTCATCGATCGGGTTGCCGAAGTGCTCGAGGAAACCGAGCTCGACCCTGCGCGGCTCGAACTGCAGCTCGGTGAGGCGATCCTTCAGGGCGACGCCGCCGCCGTCGACAAGGCGCTGGCGGCGTTGTTCAAGCTGGGCGTAAGGCTCACCCTCGACCACTTCGGCGGCGGCTTCACCTCGCTGTCCTATCTGCGACGCGCCCCGTTCAGTTCGCTGCGCATTGCGCCGACTTTCTTCGAGCCCACGGTGGGTGACGATCTTGGCGACATGCAGATGATCGGCGCCATCGTGCAGCTCGCCAAGACCCTGGGCATGGAGACGTCGGCGGGCGGCGTCCATGCGCTTGCGCTGCTCGACAAGCTCAAGCCGCTCGGCATTGATTCCATTCAGGGCTATGTCTTCTCCGACGCGCTGACGACCGAAGCCGTCGAAAATGCACTGGCGGCGGGCGAGTGGACTCTGTCGCCCAGCGATGCCGGCAGCCAGCGCGCCAGCCGCCGCACCGTTTTCCGCAAGATCGGGCTGATCCACACCGACTGCTATTACGAGGTTACTCTGCGCAACCTCTCGCGCAGCGGGGCGATGATTCAGGGACTCGAGGACGTGCCGGTAGGCACGCAGTTCGTGCTCGATTTCGGCAGCGGGCAGCTCGCGGTGGCCACCGTCAAGCGGGTAATGGACGACACGCAGGGTCTCGAGTTCGAGCAGGAGCTGGTCGACGACGGCGTCGGCGGGCTGGTGACGCGCAACCGTATCAGCCCCTACGCGCTGGCCGCGGCGGGGCTCCCGCTCCAGTCGCTCGCGGCGGGCAGGTTACCCAGCGCGCCGGAAGGTGGCGGGCTACGCCAGTTCAAGCTTTCGACCAACGCGCCGCGGCAGCCGGGGACCGTTTAGCAACGCGCTTGGCCCTTTGCGCGGTCGCGGCTATGCGCCGCGGCGATGACCGACCTTTCGCTGATCCGCAATTTTTCCATTATCGCCCACATCGACCACGGCAAATCGACCCTGGCCGATCGGTTGATTCAGCAGACTGGCGGGCTCTCCGAGCGGGAGATGTCCGAGCAGGTCCTTGATAACATGGACATTGAGAAGGAGCGGGGGATCACTATCAAGGCGCAGACTGTGCGCCTGTATTACCCCGCAAAGGATGGGCTGACCTATGAGCTCAACCTTATGGACACGCCCGGCCACGTCGACTTCGCCTATGAGGTCAGCCGCAGCCTCGCCGCGTGCGAAGGCGCTCTCCTCGTCGTCGATGCCGCGCAGGGGGTCGAGGCGCAGACGCTCGCCAACGTCTACCAGTCGATCGAGCACGACCACGAGATCGTCCCCGTCATCAACAAGATCGACCTCCCCGCCGCCGAGCCCGAGCAGGTCCGCAAGGAGATCGAGGACATCATCGGCATCGACGCCAGCGAGGCCGTCCTCACCAGCGCCAAATCCGGCATCGGCATCGCCGACGTGCTCGAAGCCATCGTCACCAAGATCCCGCCCCCCAAGGGCGACCGCACCGCCCCCCTGAAGGCCTCGCTCGTCGACTCATGGTACGATCCCTACCTCGGCGTCGTCATCCTGGTGCGCGTGATCGACGGGGTGCTCAGGAAGGGCCTCCACATCCGCTTCATGCAGGGCGACACCGACCATCTGGTGGATCGCGTCGGCGCCTTCACCCCCAAGCGCATCGACCTGCCCGAGATCGCGGCGGGCGAGATCGGCTTCATCACCGCGCAGATCAAGGAGGTGGAGCAGGCCCGCGTGGGCGACACCATCACCACGGTGAAGGGCGGGGCGAAGGAGGCGCTGCCCGGCTACAAGGAAGTCCAGCCGGTGGTGTTCTGCGGCCTCTTCCCGGTCGACGCCGCCGATTTCGAGAAGCTGCGCGAGAGCATCGGCAAGCTGCGCCTCAACGACGCCAGCTTCTCCTACGAGATGGAGAGCAGCGCCGCGCTGGGCTTCGGCTTCCGCGCCGGCTTCCTCGGCCTCCTCCACCTGGAAATCATCCAGGAACGCCTCAGCCGCGAATACGATCTCGACCTCATCACCACCGCGCCATCCGTCGAATACCGCCTCCAGCTCGCCAAGAGCCGGACCGACGACGCGCGCGAGATGATGCTCCACAACCCCGCCGACTGGCCCGACCAGAACCGCATCGACAGCGTGGAGGAGCCGTGGATCAAGGCCACGATCTACACGCCCGACGAATATCTCGGCTCCATCCTCAAGCTGTGCCAGGACCGGCGCGGCATCCAGACCGGCCTGACCTATGTGGGTGGCCGCGCGCAGGTGAGCTACGAGCTGCCGCTGAACGAGGTGGTGTTCGACTTCTACGACCGGCTGAAGAGCATCAGCCGCGGCTATGCCAGCTTCGATTACGAGCCGATCGGCCTGCGCGAGGGGGACCTCGTGAAGATGAGCATCCTGGTCAACAACGAGCCGGTCGACGCGCTGAGCATGATCGTCCACCGCGCCAACGCCGAGGCGCGCGGCCGCGGGATGTGCGAGCGGCTGAAGGAGCTGATCCCGCGCCATCTGTTCAAGGTGCCGATCCAGGCCGCGATCGGCGGCAAGGTGATCGCCCGCGAAACCATTGCCGCGCTGCGCAAGGACGTGACCGCCAAGTGCTATGGCGGCGATATCTCGCGCAAGAAGAAGCTGCTGGACAAGCAGAAGAAGGGGAAGGCCAGAATGAGGGAGTATGGGAACGTGAGCATTCCGCAGGAGGCTTTTATTGCGGCGCTGCGGATGGGGGAAGAATAAGGCCCGCCGATTAGCGTGAGGATCGCGCAGCGACTGCAGCGCTAATTGGCCAGAGGCCGCATTCCGGCCGGGGGCCGGCGGGCCTCAGCCCGGCTGAGCCCTTCGACAACAAAGGAGCGACTTGCTCGCGACTGGTCTTTTGTTTTTACTAGGTCGCTTCTCCGGCCGCCTTGGCTTTCTGTTCTTCCTTGAAGGCGGTGCACATCAACGCCTGAAGCTCGCCGTGCATCTGAGCGGTCGTCATCAAGGCGTTTCTCTCACCAGAAGTGAAATGCATGCCACAATGTATGATTGCCAACTGAACGAGAAGCGGGGAGTTTCCGTAGCTGTCTCGTACCTCCTTTTTGCGCTGAGCTGAGCCATGCGCGCAGACAGCGTATGTCAGGAGAGAGCGAACCACCTCGTGCTGTGTTCCATCTCTTTGCATCGATGAGGCTAGAGTGAGCAATTCCGGCGACACGGTAGGCAGGCGACGCATGACCATTGCCGCCCAAGCCCATTGATAATCGACCATACCCTCTGCCGAACCTACGATCATCGCATCTATCGTTGACGCATGTTTGGAGTCCCCCGCAAACCTGTTCAGGTAGAGCGCATATTCTCGAGCTCGATCAGGGTTACGCAACCATCGCTTTGCTACATACTCAATTGCGACAGGGTCACTTGCTCTGCGGAAAAAGCTTAGGCAGAAACTCTCTGCTCGGTGCCTTTCTTCTCCGCTAAAATCATCTAGCGAATCAAATACCGCCTGTGTGGCGTCTAGTTCTACTTCTTCATCTTCAGGAGGTGTTTCAAAAATTTCAGTTGAAGTTTCGCCGTAAGGCCCTGACTCGATCTCAATCTCTTCGTAATCCGTTAGCTTTTCGATCGCTTCCGCTTTGGCCGCGTCAATCGCTTTGTCTAGTTCAGTCTCTTCCTTAAGAAGCTTAATCGGTTGCGCCACGAAAGTTTTGCTCTCATTGAGCGAAAGGTCGTAGTCGCGAAGCCTTTTCACAAATCGAGGGAAGAAAGTACGAAATTCTTCCGCAGTCTTGAACAGGACATAAATATCGTCGACGTAACGAAAGTACGGGCAAGATATTTCGGAAACAAATTCATCGATCGCGCTTAGATAACCGTTTCCTAGAACATCGGAGGCATAAATCCCTTGGATGATCCCCCGGGAGCTTCGATCAAGCGTTAGCCCTGTAAGAAACTTTTCAGTGAATTTCACCAGTTCAGTTGAGAATCCTTGGTGTTCCAGCTGATTAACCAATTCATGTTGATTGATACTAAAGAAATACTGCGCGATATCGCATTTGAGAGCTAAAGTGTACTCGCCAGTCTTTATAAGATTTTCAAATGATTTCTTAAGGGATTCCCATTGAATAGACGCCGGACTGAAACCCTTACCGGTGCCCGGCAAAGGACGATTACTGAAAACCTTTGACCGGTCCAATGCGTTTTCGATGACTGGGACCGCTTCCTGAGCAATAAAGTGATAGGCAAGACGATCTTCGGGATAGAGGATTGCGCCAGGCCGAAAATAGTTGGGCGTGATGAGAGAAGTTGTCTTGGCCGAGACGCGGACCCCCTTGGGAATCTCCATCTCGATGGGAGGCTTGGGACCGTAGCTTCCCGAATTTAGCTTGGCCGCTACGGCCTGTTTAAGCTTGTCTCCGCAACGATGATAGATAGCGTCGAGTTGTGGCAGGACGAAAAAATCACTCGATTGATCGTTCCGCACGTTTTCGACATCGAGTTCGGCGATGAATTTGGATACCAAAGCGTTATCTAGCCCGAACGTAGCCATTAGAATTGGTCTCCTGCCCTTGCGATCATATGGGGCAAAGTGTGGCTCGCCGTCTATTGTGGATTAAGGGAAATGACCTTCGGTCTCTTCATGCACAAGGATGGGTCGATCTACGACGACATCCCCGAGGTGCATTACCAGTTTCCGAAGAGCTACCTCAGCCGCGCGGAGCGTATGGTCGGGGACTGGATCGTCTATCGCGAGCCGGTGAAGCTGCCGCAGTCGAAGGGCTTCTTCGCCGTGGCGAAGGTCGAGCGGATTGTCCCCGATCCCGATGTGTCGGATCGCTACCGCGCGCTGATCGAGCCGGGGAGCTATCTGCCGTTCTCGCCGACCGTTCCGCACAAGGTCGACGGCCAGCCTGTCGAACGTGATCTAGCGAATGCGCAGGCGGCGGTGCGTCCGCTGTCCAGCTCCGATTTCGCGCGGATCATCGCGCTTGGCTTACCCGAGGATGATACGCTGCCGCGCACCGGCGAGATTGAGCCGCTAGATCGCGTGCGCGACAATCAGGTGCCGTTCGAGATCGAGCGGCCCATCGTGCAGTCGCTCGTCAACCGCCCCTTCCGCGACCGCGCCTTTCGCCGTGCGGTGCTGCACCCCTACGATGGGCGCTGCGCGGTGACGGGCTGGAAGCTCGTCAACGGGGGAGGGCGGCTAGAGGCGGAGGCCGCGCATATCCGTCCAGTCGAGCTAGGTGGGCCGGATAGTGTGCGCAATGGCCTCGCGCTTTCAGGCACGGCGCATTGGATGTTCGATAGGGGGCTAATCGGCTTCGCCGATGATCTTTCCATCCTCGTGCATCGCAAGGTGAACGACCGGGAAGGGGTCGAGGCGGTGCTCAATCCCAAGCGTAGTTTGCTCGCGCCGGAACGAGCAGAGCATCATCCACATCCCCAATTCCTTGCGTGGCATCGGCAGCACCACGGTTTCTGACGTTGCACTAGCGCCGCCCCGCGCCGCTCCGCGATTGCTGGCGCAACCGCTCCGTCCGCCACGTGACGTCGAACGGGTTCGGCTGACGCCGACCCGCCGGCCGGCCTGAGCGATGCGCTGCGCGCACCGGCTCCTAACGCGCCGCTTGCTTCGCAAGCTTTGGCGTTAGTCCCCTTCGCTCAGGTCCCACCACCTCACCTCCTCCTCGTCGAACTCCGGCTCGCGGTCCTCCTCGAGCACCACCGGCTCGATGTCCTCGAGCGGGCCCAGCGCCTTGAACTCGTCCTCCTCGCGCAGCGCGATGAAATTGACGCCGGTGTCGTGGTCCGCCGGGCCTTCCTGCTCGGCGCGTTTGCGGATGGCGGCTTCCACCAGCATCGCCTGCATCGCCTCGATCTCGGGCAGGGTCAGGGCGACGGGATCGAAGCGCGCGACCAGCGCGGCGTTGCGGGCGTCCTTCTGCAGTTGCGTGACCGCGGGGCCGGTTACGGTTTCGGTGAGTTTTATTTGTTGTCCTACCGCTGCGCTACATGAGGACAGTAGTTCCCCGCCCCCAACCCCCGCCCCTAGAAGCGAAGCTGTCCCGGAGGGACAACGGGTGGGGGCTTTCAGCTTTGCCCTTTCCCCACCATCCGAAACGCCGCTCCCACCGTGGAGACGGCTGGCGTTGGGGTCGAAATAGGTCGCGGCCAGGCGGCGGCCGTATTCGTCCCTCGCGTTCATCCGCAGCGCGAACATCAGCATCCGGTCGCTCTTCACGCGCTTGAAGCCCTTGAGCTTGCCGCCCACGAACACGGGATGGAGCTGGCCCTGCAGCGCGCGTTCGAACACCTCGTCCTTCAGTCGCTGCACGCCGAGGTTCAGCGCGGCCTCCCACGCGGCGCGGAACGCATCCGCGCCCGCCTGGCGCCGCAGCCAATAGGCGCCCTCGGGGCTCATGTTCACATAGCGCGCGGCGCGGCTGACGCAGCCGCTGTCCGCCAGCGCGCCGATGAAGGCCCGCTGGCGCTCGGGCGTCCAGCCGTCGTGGCGGAACTTGCGCGGCACGGGCGCGAAAGCGGGGAGGGCGGCGTTGTCGGGCGGGGCGGGGGGCGCGGCCTTGGCGCCGTTGCGCGAGCCGTGGGGGGCGCGTTTTTTGGGTTCCGCAGCCACCTCCGTGGCTGCGATCTCCTCGCTCTCACGCCCTTCGGGCGCGTCGCTGCGGGCGGCCGGTCGGCCTTGCGGTCCTGCGGACCGTTCGGGGACGGGCGAGGCGGGCTGGCGTTTCGTCATCCGCCAGTCTGGAGCACGAACGGCTCCGTGTAGGACAGCGAAAATTACGCCGCGCGGCGGTTGGCGCGGCGTTCGCTTTCGGTGGCGCCGGCTTCGACGCGGTTCCGGCCGGCGCGCTTGGCGTGGTAGAGCAAGACGTCGGCGGCGGACAGCGCCTGCGCCGCGGTGCCATTGGCGGCGACATGGGCGCAGCCGATGCTGGCCGAAACGCCGTATTGGGCCCCATCGGCGGCGGAGAAGCGCAACGCGTCGATCGCCTCGCGCACCTGCTCGCACAGCGCCACGCTGGCCGCGAACCCCTCCTGGCGCGAAACGAGCGCGAATTCCTCGCCGCCGAGCCGGGCGAAATAGCGGCTCGGGCTGCTCATGCGCCGCATCACCGCCGCCACCTCGCGCAGCACCGCGTCGCCGGCGAGGTGCCCGTGGGTGTCGTTGACCAGCTTGAAGTGGTCGAGATCGAGAATGGCGACCGCGAACGGACGCTGTTCGGCGTGGCCCAGCGCGCGCTCGAGCACGCCGAGCAGCGCGCGGCGGTTGGGCAGGCCGGTCAAGGCGTCGGTTTCGGAGGCGTGGATGGCGTCGAGTTCGGCCTGCTTGCGCGCGGTGACGTTGCGAATGGTGACGGCATATCCGACCAGCGTGCCGCCACCATCCTCGGGCGCGACGGCGCGGATCTTGGCTTCGAGCCAGAGCAGCGCCTCGTCGCGGACAATCGCGTGCTCGATATCGCAGGTGGTGCCGGGGCTGGCTGCGGACTGCACCAGCGCGCCGCGCACGAGCTGCTCGTCGAGCGGATCGAAGAACACCGTCAGCGGCTTGCCCACCAGCTCGTCCAGCCCGCTCAGCCGGTTGGCCGCGGGCGAGGCGTACCGGATCCGGCCATGCGCATCGAGATTGAGCAGCGCATCGTCGGAATGCTCGGCGATCAGGCGCTTCAACGCCTTGCGCTCCTCCAGCTCGCGCACGACGAGCTCGTATTGCCGCAAGGCCACCGACACCGGAATCGCCAGCATGGTCAGCACCATCAGGTAGAACTGGATGAACAGCACGGTCCTGGCGGGGTCGGGGTCGATACTGCCGACGATGCTCGCCGGGTCTTCGAGCAGCGCCGACATGGCGGCGATGATCAGCAGGCCGAGAGCCGCGCCCTCGCGACCGCAGCGGAACGCCGCCAACAGCAAGGGGACGATCGGCAGGAACAGGATCGGCACCAGCCATTGGGTCAACGAGATATAGGTGACCAGGGCGATGGCACCCGAATGCAGCGACAATTCGCCCAGCTCGCGCCGCGACCAGCGGCCGAACCACTGCGCGGCCGGGGTTGTCGAAACCAGCAACACGAAGGGGAAACCGATCAGCGTGCCCAGGCCATGCGCAACCCACCACCGCACCGCATGGGTGCTCCAGTGGCCCGCCGCCGCGTATTCCGCCGCGAAGCCGCCGGCGATCGCGGCGATACCGGGCGCGACGATGCCGCCGACGGCAACCAGCACGGTCAGCCCCCCGACATTGTCGAGCCAGTCGCCCTGGGGCCGCAAGCCGATCAGGAGCCGGGCGATCAGCCACGCTTCGAAGGCGTTGATCAAGGCCAGCGGCACCGCCATGTGCGGGCCGAAGCCGAACAGGCTGGTTGCCAGCCCGCTCGCCACCATGATCGCCACGAGCCCGCGCAGCCAGTAATCGCGCGGCAGGCGGATCAGCATCATCGCTGCGATCGCCGACCCGAACCAGACCAGCGCCAGGCCCCCGCCATAGCGCGAGATTCCGATGGTCAAGGACGTCACTACGAAAAAGGCGACGGCGAACTGCGCGATTCGCGACCACGGCGCGATCATGGATGGGCGAACGCCTTCATCGCCCGGGTCATAGGTCGAAGGTGGAAACGAAGCCATTTGCCGGGACTAAAGGAAATTCCGTAGCGAAATGGTTAATTTCGCCTTGCCAGCGTTTCAGCGCAGCGCCGTGAGCACCTGGTCGGGCGGGCGGTGGCCATCGGCCCACACGCGGATGTTGGCGATGACCTTGTGACCCGATTCAGCGCGCCCCTCGCGTGTGGCGCTGCCGATGTGGGGCAGGGTCATCACATTGGGAATGACGAGCAACCGCGGATCGACCGCCGGCTCGTCCGGATAGACGTCGAGACCCGCGCCGCCGAGCCGCCCGGCCTCGAGCGCGGCGATCAGCGCCTCCTGCTCGACCAGATCGCCGCGCGCGGTATTGATGAGGCAGGCACCCGGCTTCATCAACGCGATCCGCCGCGCATCGATCATGTGGCGGCTGTCGGCATTCGCGGGGCAGTGCAGCGTCAGGATGTCCGCCTCACCCATCAGGCCATCGAGCGTTTCGACATAGTGCGCGCCGAGCATACCCTCGATCGCGGCGGGCAGGCGGGTGCGGTTGTGGTAGGCGATCGTCAGCCCGAAGGCGCGCGCACGATGCGCCACCGCCTGGCCGATGCGTCCCATACCCGCGATCCCGAGCGTCTTGCCCGCCAGCTTCACCCCGAGCAGCGCGGTCGGGGTCCAGCCGGTCCACTCGCCGCGACGCACCAGCGCGATGCCCTCGCGCACGCGGCGCGGCAGGCCGATGATCATCTCCATGGCGATGTCGGCGGTATCGTCCGTGAACACGCCCGGCGTGTTGGTGACCATGATCCTGCGTGCCGCCGCGGCGCCCAGATCGATGTGATCGGTGCCCGCGCCGAAGCTGGCGATGAGCTTGAGGTCTGGGCCGGCCGCGGCGATCAGATCGCCATCGATCCGGTCGGTGACCGTGGGCACCAGCACGTCGCAGCTGCGCATCGCGGCCACGAGGTCGTCGCGCGAGAGTGGCTGATCGGCGGTATTGAGCGTGGTGTCGAACAGTGCCGCCAATCGGGCCTCGATCTCGGGCAGCAGATGGCGGGTTACGATCACACGCGGGGTGCGGCCAAGCGGCTGGGCGAGAGCGGGCATGGCGCTGCGCTAGGACGCGCAAGGCGTGCCGGTCAAGCGCCCGATCGGCAGGGAGCACCGCCAGCGTTCAGCCGACGGCACTCCCTGCAATCCCGACGCGATCAGGCGTAGGTGACGGTGAGAGCCTGCTCGCGCCTGGCACGGCGCAGTGCTCCGCCCACCAGACCGAAAGCGAGCACCATGATTGCCCACGTCGCAGGCTCCGGCACGGCCGCCGCGACCTGCGAAATCCGCAGCGTGCTCGAACCGGTGACGATGCCCGAGAAGGCGAAGGTGCCGAGATTGAAGACCGCCTGGCCGTTCACGAAGGAAAACACATCGGCACCGCCGAACTGGGTGAAGCCGAGACCGAGCGCGTTGATGTTCAATGCCGCAAGGATGTCGCCCGAACCGAAGTTGATGTTGCCGGTTCCGGCCACGCCGTTGAACGTGCCGCGGACATTGTCGAAGAAGATCTGGCTGCCGCCCAGCAGCGGCTGGTTGTTGATCCGGTCGGGCACCACCGGATTGGACTGGAGAGTAAAGGTGGCGTTGCGCGAGCCGGTCAGTTCGAACAGCAGCGTTGCGGCCGATGCGGGTACTGCGCTTGCTCCGGCGAGCAGGCATGCGGTGACGGCGATGAGGCGAGTGGAGGTCATGAGTTGCTTCCCTGAGTGGTTGCTGCGGCCCGCTTTTCGCCGCCTTCAAGTTACGCGTCTTCGCGGCCGGGGTTTCCCTAACGTTAAAAGAAATTAACTATGCCGGAGAAGCGGCACGGCGGGGCGGTGACCGGTGCCGAAACGAATGCTCCGACAGCTGCGCCGCAGCGGGACCGACGCCGGTAACCATGTTGCAAGTCCGGCGGTTGCGCGATACCTCGCGGGGTCTAAGATGGTCCGTTCCGCTATTGCCTTTATCCTTGCGCTGGCGCTGGCCGGCCCCGCCTGCGCTCAGGACCGGGAGGTGCCCTATTGGGCCACCATCCGCGCCAGCGCGAGCGAGCTGAACATGCGCGTCGGCCCCAGCGCGGACTACCCGGTGATGTGGGTGTACAAGCGTCCCGGCCTTCCGGTGAAGGTGACGCGGGTGCACGAGAGCTGGCGGCTGATCCAGGACCCCTCGGGCACGAAGGGTTGGGTCGCCTCGCGGTTGCTGAGTCCCGATCGCGGCGCGATGGTCACCGGCGGGCGGCCCGTGGCGATGCGCGCCGGGCCGACCGACGAAGCGGCGCTGCGCTGGTTCATCGAGGCCGGCGTGGTCGGCACGCTGGGCACCTGCACCAGCGGCTGGTGCGAGCTGACCGTCGGGGCCTACAATGGCTGGGTCCGGCAGAAGCGGCTGTGGGGCGCAGGGCGGCCCTGACATCTGGGTCTCTAACACCCCCGTTCGTGTCGAGCGAAGTCGAGACACATCGCACTGGTGTCTCGACTTCGCTCGACACGAACGGCTTTGATGGAAACGGACTCGGCGTCGAGTTTGCCGGGTAACTAAACCAGTTCGACCGCCACCGCGGTCGCCTCGCCACCGCCGATGCACAGGCTCGCAACGCCGCGCTTGAGGCCCTTCTGCTTCAGCGCGTTCAGCAACGTCACGATGATGCGCGTGCCGCTGGCCCCGATCGGGTGGCCCAAGGCAGTCGCGCCGCCGTGGATGTTGACCTTCTCGTGCGGGATGCCGAGGTCCTTCATCGCGAACATCGCAACGCAGGCGAAGGCTTCGTTCACCTCGAACAGATCGACGTCACCCACGCTCCAGCCCGCATTGTCGAGGACCTTGGTGATCGCGCCGACGGGGGCGATGGTGAAGTCTTTGGGCTCCTGCGCGTGCGCAGCCAGCGCCACGATCCGGGCGAGGGGAGTGGCACCCTTTTCCTTCGCCGTGCTCTCGCGGCTGAGGACCACCGCGGCGGCGCCGTCGCTGATCGAGCTCGACGAAGCAGCGGTGATGGTGCCGTCCTTGGCGAAGGCGGCGCGCAGCTCGCGGATCTTGTCGGGATTGCCCTTGGGCGGCTGCTCGTCGGTGTCGACGGTAACGTCGCCCTTGCGGGTCGAGAAGGTCACCGGGACAACTTCGTCCGCGAAGGCCCCGCCGGTTATCGCGGCATTGGCGCGGCGGAGCGATTCCACCGAGTAATCGTCCATGTTCTCGCGGGTGAGCTGGTATTCGTTGGCGGTGTCCTGCGCGAAGGTGCCCATCGCCCGGCCCGCCTCATAGGCATCTTCAAGCCCGTCGAGGAACATGTGGTCGTAGGCGGTGTCATGCCCGATGCGCGCGCCGCCGCGGTGCTTCTTGAGGAGGTAGGGCGCGTTGGTCATGCTCTCCATGCCGCCCGCGATGGCGACATCGAGGCTGCCCGCCGCGAGCGCCTCGCTTGCCATGATGACGGTCTGCATCCCGGACCCGCAGACCTTGTTGACCGTGGTCGCCTGGACCGATTTGGGCAGGCCGGCCTTCAGCGCGGCCTGGCGGGCAGGGGCCTGGCCGAGCCCGGCAGGGAGCACGCAGCCCATGTAGATGCGCTCGATGTCATCGCCCGACACGCCCGACCGCTCGACCGCCGCCTTGACCGCGGTCGCGCCCAGATCGGTGGCGCTGACCTCGGCCAGCGCGCCCTGCATCCCGCCCATCGGGGTGCGGGCATAGGACAGGATGACGATCGGATCGGCGGCGCTGAACTGGGGCATGATGGGCCTTTCTGAAAACTGGTCCGTGTCGCGGTGTGGGGCATCTAGGGAGCGCGGTGCGACAAGGCAAACCGGGCGGCGGCGATGTTGGACATGGACCACGTGTTACACGGTCCAGGAGAAAAAAACCTGCCTTCTCGCGCGCGTGGTTCGGCACGCTCACCACGAGCGGGATTGCTGAATGAGGCGAAGGTGGCTGGCATGGCGTCATTCTGCCACGGCACGGCCCGTGTAGGAAAGGCGAAACCGCGTCGGACTTGCGCTTGCCAAACCCGGGACGAGGGTCGAGAACGAGTGGCAAAACCGAACCGAAAGGGATTGCGATGGCCGCCGACCGTAAAGCCGAGATGGAAAAGGCGCTCGCAATGCAGCGCGCCGCCTTCACCGCCGCCCGGCCCGAGCCGCTGGAGAAGCGCAAGGACCGCATCCGGCGGGCGATCGGGCTGCTCAAGAACAATGCCGACGAGTTGAACCGCGCGATGAGCGCCGATTTCGGCAATCGCAGCCCCTCGCAGTCGATGATCACCGACATCGCGGGCACGGTGAGCTTCGGCAAATACTGCCTCAAGAATATCGACAAATGGGCGCGCAGCGAGAAGCGCCACGTCCAGTTCCCGCTCGGCCTGCTCGGCGCCAAGGCGGAGCTGCGCTACGAGCCCAAGGGGGTGATCGGCATCCTCAGCCCGTGGAACTTTCCGGTCAACCTGACCTTCGGCCCGCTGATGCAGGTGTTCGCAGCGGGCAATCGCGCGATGATCAAGCCGAGCGAGTTCACCGAGCGCACCAGCGAGGCGATGGCGCGGATGGTGGCCGAGGCGTTCGACGCGGACGAATGCGCGGTCTTCACCGGCGCGCCCGAAGTGGCGCAGGCGTTCAGCGAGCTGCCCTTCGATCACCTCGTCTTCACCGGCAGCACCGCAACGGGGCGCAAGGTGATGGAGGCGGCGGCGAAGAACCTCGTCCCCGTCACGCTGGAGCTTGGCGGCAAGAGCCCGGTGGTGATGGGCCGCAGCGCCGATTTCGCCAAGGCGGGCGAGCGGATCGCGCTCGGAAAGATGATGAACGCCGGCCAGATCTGCCTCGCGCCCGATTACCTCTATGTGCCGGAGGACAAGGCCGACGAGGCGGTGCACGGTGTGTGGCAGGGCACGGCGGCGATGTATCCGACGCTGCTCGACAACGAGGACTACGCCAGCGTCGTCTCCGACCGGCATTTCGACCGGCTGAAGGGGCTGGTCGCGGACGCCAAGGAGAAGGGCGCGGAGGTGATCGAGGTCAATCCCGGCGACGAGGATTTCAGCTCCACCAACGCGCGCAAGATGCCGCTGACTATCCTGAAGGGTGTGACCGACGACATGAAGGCGATGCAGGAGGAGATTTTCGGCCCGGTGCTGCCGGTGAAGACATACAAGAGCGTGGGCGAGGCGGTGGACTACATCAACGCCCACGACCGCCCGCTCGGCCTCTACTATTTTGGCGAGGATTCAGCCGAGCGCGAGGCTGTGCTGACCCGGACGATCAGTGGCGGGGTGACGATCAACGACGTGGTGTTCCACGTCTCGATGGAAGACCTGCCGTTCGGCGGCACCGGCCCGAGCGGCATGGGCAGCTACCACGGCGTCGAAGGCTTCCGCGAGTTCAGCCACGCCCGCAGTGTCTACACCCAGCCCAAGATCGACATCGCCAAGCTCGGCGGCTTCAAGCCGCCTTATGGTGACGCGGCGAAGAAGGCGGCAAAGGCGATGATGAAGTAAGGGGCTCCCAGGGACATCGGCACAAGCTGCGCGCGCGATCGCCTATGGCGTTCGGAACGCAGCGAACACGTCCGCGAGGCCCGGCGGGTCGCACTCCGCGCGAAGTCTATCGACAGCATTGGCGATCGGCAGGTTGTATTCGAAGACATTGTCCTCGCGCCCGATCAATACCGCCCCCAGCGCGGTCACGAAGCCGATCGCGGCGGCATTCTCGGTCAGCGTGAAAGCGCGGAACTCGGCAAAGCCCTCATCGGCCGCATCGAGCAGGATCGTTGCGGTAAGCAGGCGGCCAACGCCTCGATCGTGGAAATCGTCGACGACGCCGATCGAGAACTCGGCCCGCTCCGGCGCCTTCGGATCCAGAATCGCATGGACCGCGCCGATCGCCGGCTCCCCGGGAAGGTCGCTCGCGATCGCTCCCCAGGCGATATGGTCATGCCCGTCCGCGGCGAGCAGTAGCTGGATTACGTGCGGCGGGGGCATCGGCTGCACCGAAAAGAACCGCAGGTAGCGCGACCGGGCGCTCAACCGGGCGATGCCGTCGCGCATCCTTGCGTCGTCGCGGGGGGTGATCGTGCGGATGCACACTGCCGTGTCGTCAGTCAGGCGGGTATGGATGACGCGTTCGGCGGGCTGGAGCATGGACGTTCAACGAATGGAGGCGCGACACTGGGCACAGGATAGCACACCGGCCCGACCGCTCAATGGCGACAGCAGGCAAAGCGAAGGCCGAACCCGCACGCAATCTTGCCTGTCGAAATTGCAACTCCCCCAACCCTTGCCCCAATCCCCCCACGGGCCTAGAGGCACCCGCAAATCCAGCCCTTCCGCCGGGAATCATCCGTGGTCGACCTCGCGCAATATTTGCCGATCCTCATCTTCCTGTTCATCGCCGCGGGTATCTCGGCGCTGTTCGTGTTTCTGCCGATGGGCGTGTCGCGGCTGACCGGGGCGCACAACCCCGATGCGGCCAAGCTGAGCGAGTACGAGTGCGGCTTTCCCGCCTTCGAGGATCCGCGCAGCCAGTTCGACGTGCGCTTCTACCTGATCGCGATCCTGTTCATCATCTTCGACCTCGAAGCCGCGTTCCTGTTCCCCTGGGCGGTCAGCCTCGACCTCACCGGCTGGCCGGGCTGGATCACCATGATGGTGTTCCTGTTCGAACTGATTGTTGGTTATGCCTACGCGTGGAAAATCGGCGCGTTGGAGTGGGAATGACATGAACCAGCCCGCTCTCGATCATGTCATGGCCAATCCAGGGGCGACCGGCCTCGTCAACGCCGACGGCACGGCCCTGAACGCGCAAATCCGCGCGCCGGACGCGGGTTTTGCGGCCGGGGTGAACTCCGAAATCTCGGACAAGGGCTTCCTCGTCACCTCGACCGAGGAGCTGTTCCAGTGGGCGCGCACCGGCTCGCTGTGGTGGATGACCTTCGGCCTCGCCTGCTGCGCGGTGGAGATGATCCACGTCAATATGCCGCGCTACGACATGGAACGCTTCGGCGTCGCCCCGCGCGCCTCCCCGCGCCAATCCGACGTGATGATCGTGGCGGGCACGCTGTGCAACAAGATGGCCCCGGCGCTGCGCAAGGTCTACGACCAGATGTCGGACCCGAAGTATGTGATCAGCATGGGCTCGTGCGCCAATGGCGGCGGCTATTATCACTACTCGTATAGCGTGGTGCGCGGCTGCGACCGGATCGTGCCGGTGGATATCTACGTCCCCGGCTGCCCGCCGACCGCCGAAGCGTTGCTCTACGGCGTGATGCAGCTCCAGCGGAAGATCCGCCGCGTCGGGACGATCGAGCGGTGATCCTCTTGCCTACAAACCGAAATCCGTTCGCATCGAGCGCAGTCGAGATGCCGCGCCCGGTGTCTCGACTACGCTCGACACGAACGGGGGTGGGTGCGTGATGCCGGCTGCCCTGCATCCCGCCCCCCGCTTCACCTCCAACGAGGGCGTGCGCGAAACGCTGTCCGCCGCGCTCGGCTCAGCGCTGATCGAGGCGCGCGAGGAGCATGGCGAGATTTCGCTGCGGGTGAAGCGCGAAAGCATCGAGACCGTCCTGCGCACGCTGCGCGACGAGCACGCCTATCAGCAGCTCATGGAGATCGCCGGGGCCGATTATCCGCAGCGCGCGGAGCGGTTCGAGGTCGTGTACATGCTGCTCAGCCTCACGAAGAACCACCGGATCATGGTCAAGGTGCGGACGGACGAGGCCACGCCGGTCCCCACCGTCACCACCATTTGGCCGGTCGCCGGCTGGCTCGAGCGCGAGGTGTTCGACATGTATGGCGTGGTGTTCGACGGGAACACCGATCTGCGCCGCATCCTCACCGACTATGGGTTCGAAGGGCATCCCTTCCGCAAGGATTTCCCGCTCACCGGCTATCAGGAGCTGCGCTATTCGGCGGAGCAGCGGCGCGTGGTCTATGAGCCGGTCGACCTGCCGCAGGACCTGCGCCAGTTCGATTTCATGAGCCCGTGGGAAGGCGCGGATTACGTGCTGCCGGGCGACGAGAAGGCCGCGGAGCATCCCGCCACGCCGCCGGTCGCGGAGCCCAAGACGACCGAGAGGAAGGGCCAGAGCGGCGCGGGCGAGCCAACCGACAGCAAGGCCAACGAGAAGGTAGCCCCGGCCAGCACCGGCGGCACCGTCGCGGGGCAGGGGCAGGGCGATCCGGTGCCCCAGCCGATAGACAAAGCCGCACCCGGTGCGCCCGACCCGACCGAGAGCCGCCCCAAGCGCAAGCCTCGCGCGCCGAAGGCTGCTACCGAGCCGGACGCCAAGAAGCCCGCGACGCCGCGCCGACGCTCCGTAAAGCCCAAGGACGACGCATGACCCGCCTTATCCTCCCGCTTGCCCTATTCGCCCTCGCGGCCTGTTCCGATCGCTCGGGCACCGATGGGACCGAGGACGATTTCGCCGCGCGCGTCGGCGCGGGCACTGCCACCAGCAGCGCGGTCGAAACCGCCGCGCCCGTCGTCAGCAAGGCGGTCAAGGGCCCGCCGCCCGCGGGTGCGAATGTGTTCGAAATGGAGAAGCTCGGCGATGTTTCGGGCGTCAATCTCGGCCCGCGCGCCGGGGGCTGCACCTTCTCCGCGGCGGGCACCGAAATGCTGATCGCCGCCGGGCCCGCCGATCGGGCGCTCCCGGGCAAGGGCGTGGTCCGCATCGGCGGCAGGCTGATCGAGCTCGACACTCCGCCCGGCGGGATCGAAGCGGTCAAGGCCGGGACCAGCTTCACCGGCGAAGGCTTCAGCGTCCGCGTCGCGCCGGGCACCGGTGGCAAGGGCCGCATGACCATCACCAACGCCGAGGGCCAGACCAAGGCCGTGGCCGGGGACTACGTCTGCGCGTGAGCACCGACCTGCATCTCGAAACCGCGCCGACCACCGGCGACGAAGTGATCTCGAACTACACGATCAACTTCGGGCCCCAGCACCCCGCGGCGCACGGCGTGCTGCGGCTGGTGATGGAGCTCGACGGCGAAATCATCGAGCGGATCGATCCGCACGTCGGCCTGCTCCACCGCGGCACCGAGAAGCTGATCGAGCACAAGACCTATCTCCAGGCGCTGCCCTATTTCGACCGGCTCGATTACTGCAGCCCGCTGTGCATGGAGCACAGCTATGTGCTCGCGATCGAGAAGCTGCTGAATGTCGAGGTGCCGCTCCGCGCGCAATATCTGCGGGTCATGTTCGCCGAGCTGACGCGCATTTCCAACCATATGCTCAACCTGGGCAGCCATGTGATGGACGTGGGCGCGATGACGCCCAACCTGTGGATGTTCGAGCTGCGCGAGGACACGCTCAACTTCTTCGAGCGTGCGGCGGGCGCGCGGATGCACATGGCCTGGTTCCGCCCCGGCGGCGTGCACCAGGACGTGCCGCTGAAGCTGCTGACCGACATCGGCGACTGGTGCGACACGCGCCTGCCCGAACTGTTCGGCGACGCGATGAGCCTGGTCGTCGACAACCGTATCTTCAAGCAGCGCAACGTCGACATCGCGGTGGTCAGCCAGGCCGATGCCATCGCCTGGGGCTTTTCCGGCCCGATGATCCGCGCCGCCGGCCTGCCGTGGGATCTGCGCAAGAGCCAGCCTTACGACGTTTACGACCGGATGGAGTTCGACATTCCCGTCGGCACCAACTCGGACTGCTACGACCGCTTCATGGTTCGCGTGAAGGAAGTCTACGAGAGCGCCAAGATCATCAAGCAGTGCCTGCGCGAGATGCCCGAAGGGCCGGTGTGCAGCGACGACCGCAAGATCGTGCCCCCCAAGCGCGCCGAAATGAAGCAGTCGATGGAAGCGCTGATCCACCACTTCAAGCTCTACACCGAAGGCTTCCACGTGCCCGCGGGCGAGGTCTATGTGGCGACCGAAAGCCCCAAGGGCGAATTCGGCGTCTATCTGGTCAGCGACGGCAGCAACAAGCCCTACCGCTGCAAGATCCGCCCCACCGCCTTCAGCCACCTCCAGGCGATGGACTTCATGGCCAAGGGCCACATGCTCCCCGACGCAACCGCCATTTTGGGCGCGATCGACGTGGTGTTCGGGGAGTGTGACCGGTGAAGGCTCTCGATCTCCTGCGGTATACCGACAAAGATTCTGGACCGATTGGCTACAACACGCGAATGGCGCTGATCGCCTTGCTGCCCATTGCTCCGATGGTCTTCTTGAATGTCGATCCGCATTCTTCGCTTCTCACGAAAATGTGGTTCTGGCTTGCGATGCTCTGGATAGCTGCAGTGGGGATCATGGGCGTTCGCGAGCTTTGGAATTCGATCTGGAATAAGCATGGCTGACCGCTCCCCCGCACCGGACACCCCTGAGCTGCGCGAGCGCTGGGGTGGGTTCGAGTTCACGCAAGGCTGGGCCGCGAAGGCCGACGCGGCGATCGCGCGCTATCCCGAGGGGCGCCAGCGCAGCGCGGTGATGGCACTGCTCGATTTTGCCCAGCGGCAAGTCGGCGAGGAAACGAACACGCAGGGCTGGCTGCCGCTGCCGGTGATCGAATATGTCGCCGACTATCTCGATATGCCGGTGATCCGCGTGCTCGAGGTCGCGACCTTCTATTTCATGTACAACATGGTCCCGGTGGGCCGCTTCCACGTGCAGGTCTGCGGCACCACGCCCTGTATGCTGCGCGGCTCGGATGATCTGTTCGCCACCTGCAAGGCGCGCGGGATGAGCAAGGGCCATGTCTCGGCCGACGGCCTCTGGACGCTCACCGAGGTCGAATGCATGGGCAATTGCGCCACCGCGCCGATGGTCCAGATCAACGACGACAATTACGAGGACCTGACCGCCGAACGCCTCGACGCGATCCTCGACGCGCTGGCGGCGGGGCAGACGCCCAAGGTGGGCACGCAGGAGCCGGGGCGGCATACCAGCGAGCCGGTCGGTGGGCCGACCACGCTGCGCGAGATGGTCGACGCAAATCACGATTACCGGGGGCAGTGGTAATGCGCCAATTCCAGACCACACCCGCTCAGGCTGAGCTTGTCGGCAGCGAAGCTGACCCGCAGGGGCAACCCCACGCGCTGCCATTGCCGTCGCACCCGATCCTTCGACAGGCTCAGGATGAGCGGATGTTCGCTGGAGTGTCTAGTTGATGGAAATCGGGACCGTCATCGTTGCTCTCGTCCTCATCTTCATCGCGTGGAAGGTGCTGACCGGGCTGGTCAAGTTCGGCCTGATCGCACTCGTCGTCGTGGCGGCGCTGTGGTTCCTCACGCAGGGGGGCATGTGATGCCTCGCCCCCACCGTCCGTTCGTGTCGAGCGTAGTCGAGACATCCCGCGCCACGTCTCTCGACTTCGCTCGAGACGAACGGGGAGGTGCGCGATGAGCCTCCAGGACAAGGACCGCATCTTCACCAATCTCTACGGCTTCCAGGATTGGGGGTTGAAGGCGGCGCAGGCGCGTGGCGATTGGGACGATACCAAGGCACTGCTCGCGCGCGGGCCCGACGCCATCGTCGAGGAGATCAAGGCGAGTGGCCTGCGCGGGCGCGGCGGGGCGGGGTTCCCCACGGGCCTCAAATGGTCGTTCATGCCCAAGGAAAGCAAGGACGGCCGTCCAAGCTTTCTGGTCATCAATGCCGACGAGAGCGAGCCGGGCAGTTGCAAGGACCGCGAGATCATCCGCCACGATCCGCACAAGCTGATCGAGGGCGCGCTGGTCGCCGGCTTCGCGATGCGCGCGCGCGCGGCTTACGTCTACATTCGCGGCGAATACATCCGCGAGGCCGAGACCTTCCAGAAGGCGCTCGACGAGGCCTATGATGCCGGGCTGATCGGCAGGAACGCCTGCGGCTCGGGCTACGACTTCGACGTGTTCCTCCACCGCGGCGCGGGCGCCTACATCTGCGGCGAAGAGACCGCGATGATCGAGAGCCTGGAGGGCAAGAAGGGCCAGCCGCGCCTCAAGCCGCCGTTCCCGGCGGGGGCGGGCCTCTATGGCTGCCCGACCACGGTCAACAATGTCGAGAGCATCGCCGTCGCCCCCACGATCCTGCGCCGCGGTGCCTCGTGGTTCAGCAGCTTCGGGCGTGAGAACAACAAGGGCACCAAGCTCTTCCAGATTTCGGGCCATGTCGAAAAGCCCTGCGTGGTCGAGGAGGCGATGAGCATCCCCTTCCGCGAGCTGATCGACAAGCATTGCGGCGGGATCCGAGGCGGTTGGGACAATCTCCTGGCAGTGATTCCAGGTGGCAGCTCGGTCCCGCTGGTGCCCGCGAAAGACGTGATCGACATGCCGCTCGACTTCGACGGCTGCAAGGACGTCGGCTCGGGCCTCGGCACCGCGGGCATCATCGTGATGGACAAATCCACCGACATCGTCCGCGCGATCGAGCGGCTGAGCTATTTCTACAAGCACGAGAGCTGCGGCCAGTGCACCCCGTGCCGCGAGGGCACGGGCTGGATGTGGCGCGTGATGCAGCGCCTGCGCACCGGCGACGCGCATATCGACGAGATCGACATGCTCCAGCAGGTCACCAAGCAGGTCGAAGGCCACACCATCTGCGCGCTCGGCGACGCGGCGGCGTGGCCGATCCAGGGTTTGATCCGGCATTTCCGCCCCGAGCTGGAGCGGCGCATCCATGAAAACGTGAGGGAGGCTGCAGAATGATTATCTATTCGCTATTGTTCGCCATGCAGGCCGCGCCGCAAGCGCCGCTCGATACGACCCCCGCCCCCTGGCCGGATCAAGAACGAGAACTTCGCACCGCCGGAGCGTTTCAGGCCGATAGCAGTCCCGAGGCGCGGCTGATGACGGCGCGCGTCGCTGAATGTGTGATCGAGAGCAGTCCGAAGAAGGTCGCCGACGTGCTCACCCGTGACTTCCGTACCTCCACTTATCGCAGTGCTCTCCGCAACCTCACCCGCGCCAACGACGGATGCGGACGAAAGGCTGGTTTGCGCGGCCGCCTTTATCTGGAGGGCCTGCCATTCGCTGCAGCATTGGCCGAGGCGATGTTGGAAAAGGATCCGGCTCCGCTCAACGCCAGGCTCGCCAAAGCGGCTGCCGGTCCGGCTGCGCCGACCTACTCGCCCACCGATTCCGTAGCGATGTGCGTCGCCCGCTCGGTGCCTGACGATGTCGCAGCCCTATTTGCGAGCGTGCCGGGCTCCGCGGGCGAAATGGCGGTCATGGGCAAGGTGGAGACCGCAGCCAAGATTTGCGCGAGGGGCATAAAGATGGAGATCAGCCCATTCGGCCTGCGCTCGATCGTCGCCACTGCCAGCTACCGCCTCGTTGCGAAGCAGGGCGTCTGACCATGCTCGACACCTGCGATAGCCGATCTGCGGCTCGTCCAGGGTGGATGGGCGCCGCCATGGCATTGATGCTCGCCGGAGCCGCGTTACCCGCGAACGCGCAGCTCTCCGGTAAACCCGCCCCAACGGTGCAGGGGACCGACTGATGCCCAAGGTCACCGTCGACGGCATTGAAATCGAGGTTCCGCAGGGCGCGACCGTGCTGCAGGCGTGCGAGCTGGCGGGCAAGGAGATCCCGCGGTTCTGTTACCACGAGCGGCTGAGCATCGCCGGTAACTGCCGGATGTGCTTGGTCGAGGTGAAGCCGGGGCCGCCCAAGCCGCAGGCGAGCTGCGCGCTGCCGGCGACTGACGGACAGGAAATCCGCACCGACACGCCGATGGTCAAGACCGCGCGCGAGGGGGTGATGGAGTTCCTGCTCATCAACCACCCGCTCGATTGCCCGATCTGCGACCAGGGCGGCGAGTGCGACCTCCAGGACCAGTCGATGTACTACGGGCGGGGGGCCAGCCGCTACGGCGAGAACAAGCGCGCCGTGACCGAGAAATACATGGGCCCGCTCATCAAGACGGTGATGACCCGCTGCATCCACTGCACCCGCTGCGTGCGTTTCTCGGAAGAAATCGCGGGCGTGGACGAGATCGGCGCGCTCGGCCGCGGCGAGGATATGCAGATCACCACCTATCTCGAACAGGCGGCCGAGCATGAGCTGAGCGCCAATGTGATCGATTTGTGCCCGGTCGGGGCGCTGACCAGCCGTCCCTATGCCTTCGAGGCGCGGCCGTGGGAGCTCAAGAAGACCCTGAGCATCGACGTGTCCGATGCCGTGGGGGCCAATATCCGGCTCGACGCGCGCGGGCGCGAGGTGCTGCGCGCCCTGCCGCGCAACAATGACGACGTGAACGAGGAGTGGCTGAGCGACAAGGGCCGCTACATGGTCGATGGCCTCACCCGCCGCCGCCTCGACCGGGTGTGGATGCGCGACAAGAAGGGCAAGCTCCAGCCGGCAAGCTGGGACGAGGCTTTCAAGGCCATCGCCAAGGCGAAACCGCAGGGTAGCGTCGCGGCTATCGCGGGCGATCTGGTCGATTGCGAGACGATGTTCGCGGCCAAGAAGCTGGTCAATGCGCTCGGCTCGACATTGCTCGAGGGGCGGCAGACCGGGATGAGCTATCCAGCTGACAATCTCGCCGCGGTGAACTTCAACTCCACCTTCGCGGGCATCGAGACCGCCGATGCGATCCTGATCGTGGGCAGCCAAGTCCGTTGGGAAGCGCCGCTGGTCAATGTCCGGCTGCGCAAGGCGGTCAAGGCGGGGGCCAAGGTGTTCGTCATCGGCCCGCGCTGGGAGCCGACCTATCCAGCCGAATTCCTGGGCGAGGATGTAAGCTTGCTTTCCAAGCTGCCCGGCCATGTCAGCGAGGCGCTGGCCAAGGCGCAGCGCCCGGCGGTGATCGTCGGTGGGGCGGGGCTGGCCGCGGGCGCGCTCGACGCCGCGCTGGCGCTGCCGGTGCAGCGCGACGGGTGGAACGGCTTCAACGTCCTTCATATGGCCGCGAGCCGCATGGGTGGGCTGATGCTCGGCTATGCGCAGCCGGGCGGCATTTCGGACCTGATCCACGCCAAGCCACGCGTGGTGCTGGCGCTGGGTGCCGACGAGGTCGAATACGGGCCGTTCGGCGCCTCGCTCAAGGTCTATATCGGCCATCACGGCGACAAGGGTGCGCATGCGGCGGACATCATCCTTCCCGCCGCCGCCTACAGCGAGAAGGACGGTACCTACGTCAACACCGAGGGCCGGGTGCAGTTCGCCGAGAAGGCCGTGTTCGCGCCGGGCGACGCACGCGAGGACTGGACGATCCTGCGCGCGCTCGCCGATGCGCTGGGCGTGAACGTCGGCTTCGACAGCTTCGCGCAGCTTCAGGCCGCGATGATCGCCGAAGTGCCAGCCTTGGGCGAGGAAGGCTTGGCGGATTATGGCGCGCTGCCGAAGCCGGGCAAGGCCAAGGGTGCCACAGGTTTGGGGGGCCGCATCGCCGCCTATCCGATCAAGGATTTCTACCTCACCAATCCCATCGCCCGCGCGAGCGTGGTGATGCAGGAATGCTCGGCCGAACTGATCCATGGCCAGGTGCTGGAGGCGGCGGAGTGAACGGAGTCCTTTTCATAACCTCGCTCAGCCTGAGCCTGTCGAAGGCCACGCGCAGTGGGTTGCGCCTGGAACGGCCCTTGGCGCAGGGGCTTCGACAAGCTCAGCCTGAGCGGGTCTCGGGAGTTTGGGTGTGACCGCTTTCTTCCAAGCCAACCTCAACCTCACCTATGAAGCTGCCTGGGCGCTCGCCACCATCGCGGGTGTGCTGCTCATTGCGCTGCCGCTGATGCTGGCGGTGGCGATGATCATCTATGCCGACCGCAAGATCTGGGCGGCGATGGCGCTGCGCAAGGGCCCGAACGTGGTCGGGCCGTTCGGCCTGCTGCAAAGCTTCGCCGACGGGCTGAAGGTATTCCTCCAGGAAACCATCATTCCGTCAGCGGCGAACAAGGGCATCTTCCTAATCGCGCCGATCGTCACCTTCACCGTGGCGCTGCTCGCCTGGGCGGTGGTGCCGTTCGGGCCGGGCGCGGTGCTGGCGGACATCAACGTTGGTCTGCTCTACATTCTCGCGATCAGTTCGCTGGGCGTCTACGGTGTGGTGATGAGCGGCTGGGCCAGCAACTCGAAATACCCGTTTTTCAGCGCGATGCGCGCCGCAGCTCAGATGATTTCCTACGAAGTCTCGATCGGCTTCATCCTCGTCTGCGTGGTGCTGTGGGCAGGCACGTTCAACATGAACGGCATCATCATGGCGCAGCAGGGGCATGGGCTCGGCATCGTCAACGGCTTCGTGTTCAACCCGCTGCTGTTTCCGCTCTGGGTCATGTTCCTGATCAGCAGCCTGGCCGAAACCGCGCGCGCGCCCTTCGATCTGACCGAGGCGGAGAGCGAGCTCGTCGCCGGCTACCAGACCGAATATTCGAGCATGGCCTTTGCGCTGTTCTGGCTTGGCGAATATGCCAACGTCATCCTGATGTGCGCGCTCAACGCCATCCTGTTCTGGGGTGGCTGGCTACCCCCGCTCGACATCCCGATCCTCTACGATTTCCTCTTCACCGAGGGGCTGACCGCGGTCTTCTGGCTGTTCGCCAAGATCCTGTTCTTCTTCTTCATCTTCAGCTGGGTGAAGGCGACCGTCCCGCGCTACCGCTACGACCAGCTCATGCGCCTCGGCTGGAAGGTATTCCTGCCGCTGAGCCTGTTCTTCGTCGTTCTCATTTCCGGCTATCTCATGGCCACCGGACATTACACATGACCGTCGCCCAGCTCATCAAATCGTTCACCCTGTGGGAGTTCGTGAAGGCGCATGCCCTCACGCTGAAGTATTTCTTCAAGCCCAAGGCGACGATCAACTATCCGTTCGAGAAGAACCCGCTTTCCCCGCGCTTTCGCGGCGAGCATGCGCTGCGCCGCTATCCCAATGGCGAAGAGCGCTGCATCGCGTGCAAGCTGTGCGAGGCGGTGTGTCCGGCGCTGGCCATCACCATCGAGAGCGAGCCGCGCGAGGACGGTAGCCGCCGCACCACGCGCTACGACATCGACATGACCAAGTGCATCTATTGCGGCTTCTGCCAGGAAGCCTGCCCGGTGGATGCCATCGTCGAGGGGCCGAACTTCGAATACGCCACCGAAACGCGCGAGGAGTTGCTGTACGACAAGGCGAAACTGCTGGCCAACGGGGACAAGTGGGAGCGGGCGATCGCCGCGAACCTTGAAGCCGATGCGCCCTATCGCTAGGCGCGCGGCGGGCAATGGGAATCAACCAACAGCCGTTCGTGTCGAGCGTAGTCGAGACACGTTGCGCGCGGTGTCTCGACTACGCTCGACACGAACGGGATTTTTGCTGAAACCGTGATCCAGACCATCGCCTTCTACCTGTTCGCGGCGCTCCTCGTGCTGTCCGCGGTGTGCGTGATCACCGCGCGCAACCCGGTGCATTCGGTGCTGTGGCTGATCCTCGCCTTCTTCAACGGCGCCGGGCTGATGGTGCTGGTGGGGGCCGAGTTCATCGCGATGCTGCTGGTGATCGTCTATGTCGGCGCGGTCGCGGTGCTGTTCCTGTTCGTGGTGATGATGCTCGACATCGATTTCGCCGAGCTGCGCGCCGGATTCGTGAAGAACTTCCCGCTCGGGCTGCTGATCGCGCTGGTCCTGCTGGCGGAGCTGGTGCTGGGCATCGGGGCCTATAGCGTCGGCGGGATCGATCTCGGCACGCCGGCGGGTAACGCCGCGCCGGTCCTGGCCGCGAGCAACACCGCCAGCATCGGCGCGGTGCTGTATCGCGATTACCTGTTCCTGTTCGAGGCGGCGGGGCTGATCCTGCTGGTGGCGATGGTCGGCGCGATCGTGCTGACCCACCGCGAGGGCCGCGCGCCGCGCGGGCAGCAGAACATCTCGAAGCAGAACGCGCGGCGGCCGCAGGATGCGACCCGGATGCGCCAGCCCTCCGTGGGCGAGGGGATCGAGCTGTGATCTTCGCGTCCAAGTACACCGCCCCGTTCGCATCGAGCGAAGTCGAGATGCCGCGCGTGGTGTCTCGACTTCGCTCGACACGAACGGGCCTTTTTGCGCGGGGGACGGCCGCATGATTGGCGTCGAGCATTACATCTTCGTCAGCGCGATCCTGTTCGTGCTCGGGGTGCTGGGCATCTTCCTCAACCGCAAGAACATCATCGTCATCCTGATGGCGATCGAGCTGATCCTGCTGGCGGTGAACATCAACCTCGTCGCCTTCAGCGCCTTCCTTGGCGACCTGACGGGGCAGATCTTCGCCATGTTCGTGCTGACCGTGGCGGCGGGCGAGGCGGCGATCGGGCTGGCGATCCTCGTGATCTACTTCCGCGGCCGCGGCACCATTGCCGTCGACAGCGTCGACCGGCTCAAGGGATAGGCTGCGGTGCAATCCATCCTCATCATCGTGTTCGCGCCGCTGGTGGCCGCCATCGTCGGCGGGCTGGGCAACCGGGTGCTTGGCAACACCATCGTCAAGTCGATCACGACCGGCGGACTGTTCCTGTCGGCGGCCCTGAGCTGGCCGATCTTCCTTTCCTTCGTCGCGGGCGACGCCACCGCGACCGTCGTGCCGGTGCTGGAATGGGTGCGCTCGGGCGATCTCACCTTCGACTGGGCGCTGCGTGTCGATGCGCTGACGGCGGTGATGCTGGTGGTGATCACGACCGTCTCCGCGCTCGTCCACCTCTACAGCTGGGGCTACATGGAGGAGGACCCGGACCAGCCGCGGTTCTTCGCCTATCTCAGCCTGTTCACCTTCGCGATGCTGATGCTGGTGACGGCGGACAATCTCGTCCAGATGTTCTTCGGCTGGGAAGGGGTGGGCCTCGCCAGCTATCTCCTGATCGGCTTCTGGTTCAAGAAGCCGAGCGCCAATGCCGCCGCGATCAAGGCCTTCGTGGTCAACCGCGTGGGCGACCTCGGCTTCATGCTCGGTATCTTCGGGACCTTCCTGGTGTTCGGCACCGTCTCGATCCCGGAAATCCTCGCCGCCGCACCAAGCATGAGCGGGGCGACCATCGGCTTTCTCGGCTATCGCGTGGCGACGATGGATGTGCTGTGCATCCTGCTCTTCATCGGCGCGATGGGCAAATCGGCGCAGCTCGGCCTGCACACCTGGCTGCCCGACGCGATGGAAGGCCCGACGCCGGTCTCCGCGCTGATCCATGCCGCCACCATGGTGACCGCAGGCGTGTTCATGGTCTGCCGCCTCAGCCCGATGTTCGAGACCGCGCCGGTCGCGCTGACCATGGTGACGATCGTCGGCGCGGCGACCTGCATCTTCGCCGCCACCGTTGGCACGACGCAGTGGGATATCAAGCGGGTGATCGCCTATTCGACCTGCTCGCAGCTCGGCTATATGTTCTTCGCCGCCGGGGTGGGGGCATACGGCGCGGCCATGTTCCACCTGTTCACCCACGCCTTTTTCAAGGCGCTACTGTTCCTGGGCGCGGGTAGCGTGATCCACGCGATGCACCACGAGCAGGATATGCGCTATTACGGCGGGCTCCGTAAGGAAATCCCGCTCACCTTCTGGGCGATGATGGCGGGCACGCTGGCGATCACCGGGGTGGGCGTTTACGATCTCCATGTCGGGTTCGCAGGCTTTTGGTCGAAGGATGCGATCATCGAAGTCGCCTTCGCGCGTGGGACCGAGGCGGCGAGCTTCGCCTTCTGGATGGGCGTGTTCGCGGCGCTGCTGACCAGCTTCTACAGCTGGCGGCTCGTGTTCCTGACCTTCTTCGGCAAGCCCCGCTGGGCGGCGAGCGAGCATATCCAGCACGCGGTGCACGGCGACCACCACGATCACCCGGCGGACGAGCACGCCGGGCACGATGTCGCGCATCACGTGCCCGATCCCGAACACGGCGATGGCACCGCTGGCTATCACCCGCACGAAAGCCCGCTGACGATGCTGATCCCGCTCGGCCTGCTCTCGCTCGGCGCGATCGCCGCGGGCCAGCTGTTCGCGCCCGCATTCCTCGACGATGCGGGCTTCTGGGACGGGTCGGTGTTCTACAACGAGAACCTGATCCATGCGATGCACGCCGTGCCCGGCCTGGTGAAATACGCCGCCTTCATCGTAATGGTGCTCGGCTTCGGACTCGCCTGGTATGGCTATATCCGCAACACCAGTTTCCCGGGCAAACTCGCCGAGCAGCTGGGCCCCGTTTATCGCTTCGTCTTCAACAAGTGGTATTTCGACGAGCTCTACAACCTCGTCTTCGTGAAGCCGGCATTCTGGATCGGGCGCCAGTTCTGGCAGCGCGGCGACGTCGGGCTGATCGACCGCTTCGGCCCCAATGGCGCGGCCTGGGTGGTGGCGCAGGGTGCAGCCGGGGCCAAGCGCTTCCAGTCGGGCTATCTGACCAGCTACGCGCTGGTGATGCTGCTCGGCCTGGTGGCAGCGATTACCTGGGTGCTGTTCTGATGGCGTCCTCCAACCCCCAGCATCCGTTCGCATCGAGCGAAGTCGAGATGCCGCGCGGGGTATCTCGACTTCGCTCGACACGAACGGAGGTTGGATTGCTTTCCGCGAAAAACGGGAAGGCCGGGTGATGGGGTTCCAGATCGGCTTCCCGATCCTTTCGGTCATGCTGGCGGTGCCGATTGTGGCGGCCATCGCCTGCCTGTTCCTGAGCGCGCCTGCGGCACGGATGCTGGCGCTTGTCGCCACGCTCGTGGACCTCGCGCTCGGGATCGTGCTGTGGGCCAATTACGATATCGGCGGCGCCCAGTGGCAGTTCACCGAGCGCGCGAACCTCTTCGCTGGGTTCCAATATGCGCTCGGCATCGACGGCATCGCGCTGATGCTGATCGTGCTCAGCGTCTTCCTGATGCCGATCTGCATCCTCGCCAGCTGGGAAGCGATCGATCAGCGCGTCGGCGAATACATGGCTGCGTTCCTGCTGATGGAAACGCTGATGATCGGCGTGTTTTGCGCGCAGGATCTGTTCCTGTTCTACATCATGTTCGAGGCGGGTCTGATCCCGATGTACCTCATCATCGGCGTGTGGGGCGGGGCGAACCGGATTTACGCCAGCTACAAGTTCTTCCTCTACACCCTGCTCGGCTCGGTGCTGATGCTGATCGCGATGCTGTGGATGGTGAATGTCGCGGGCACCACCAGCATCCCCGCGCTGATGGCCTACGACTTCGATCCGCAGGCGCAGACCTGGCTGTGGCTGGCCTTCTTCGCGAGTTTCGCGGTGAAGATGCCGATGTGGCCGGTGCACACCTGGCTGCCCGACGCCCATGTGCAGGCCCCCACCGCCGGCAGCGTGATCCTAGCGGGCGTGCTGCTGAAGATGGGCGGCTACGGCTTCATCCGCTTCAGCCTGCCGATGTTCCCTGAGGCCTCCGCGCAGTTCATGTGGCTGATCTTCGGCCTCAGCATGGCGGCGGTGGTGATCACCAGCCTGATCGCGCTGGTCCAGCACGACATGAAGAAGCTCATCGCCTATTCCTCGGTGGCCCACATGGCGATCGTCACGGCCGGCCTGTTCGCCTTCAACGTCCAGGGGCTCGAGGGCGCGATGGTGATGATGCTCAGCCACGGGCTCGTCTCGGGCGCGCTGTTCCTGTGCGTGGGCGTTATCTACGACCGGCTGCACACGCGTGAGATCGACCGTTACGGCGGGCTCAGCATCAACATGCCCAAATACGCGCTGTTCTTCATGCTCTTCACCATGGCCAGCATCGGGCTGCCGGGGACCAGCGGCTTCGTCGCGGAGTTCCTGAGCCTCGCCGGCGTGTACGAACAATCGAGCCTCGTCACGCTGGTGCTGACCACCGGTATCATCCTTGGTGCGGCCTATATGCTTTACCTCTACCGCCGCGTCGCCTTCGGGGTGCAGAAACACGCCGACGCCGCAGCGATGGCCGATCTGAATGGCCGCGAATGGCTGATGCTCGCCCCGATCGCCGCCGCGGTGCTGTGGATGGGGGTCTATCCCGAAAGCTTCCTCGCGCCGATGCGCAAGGATATCGCGGCGCTCGATGCACGGTTGGCAAAGGCCGCCCCGACCGGCGATGCGCAGCTCAAGGTCGGCACGCCTCAGGCTCAGGCGGCGAATGCCATCGCGCATGAGGGCGAGGGGGCGCACTGATGGACTTCGCCACTTCCCTCACGCTCACCGGGGCCGAAGTCGGACTCTCGCTCACCGGCCTCGTGCTGCTGCTCGTCACCGCCTGGAGCAGCAACAAGGCGGCCCGCGCCATCACCATCGCGGCGGTCGCGGCGCTGGCGGGCGCAACCATCTTCACCGCCGTCGAACTGTTCCCACTCGCCTCGCCCGAGGGCGACGCCTTCGGCGGGCTCTACCGCGTCGACGCCTTCGGCAGCTTTGCCAAGATTCTCATCTATCTCGCCACCATCGCCTGCCTGATCGTCACGCCGAAGTTCTTCGTCGAGCGCGGCGCCTATCGCGGCGAATATCCGGTGCTGATGTTGTTCAGCGCGGTCGGCGCGGGGATGATGGCGTCGGCCACCGACCTGATGACGCTCTACATCGGGCTCGAGCTGTCGAGCCTGTCGAGCTACATCTTCGCCAGCTTCCTGCGCAGCGACTGGCGCTCGAACGAGGCGGGGCTCAAATATTTCATCCTCGGCGCGCTCGCCTCGGGCATCATCCTCTATGGCATGAGCCTGGTCTATGGCTTCGCCGGGACCACGAATTACGCCGGCATCCGCGTGGCCTTCGACGCCAGTTTCCCGACCGGCGCGCTGTTCGGGATGGTGTTCGTGCTCGCGGGCCTGGCGTTCAAGATCGCCGCGGTGCCGTTCCATATGTGGACGCCGGATGTGTATGAAGGCGCTCCCACGCCGGTCACCGCCTTCTTCGCCAGCGCCCCCAAGGTCGCGGCAATCGCCATGCTGATGCGCATCGCGCTGGGCCCCTTCGGCGGCGAGGCGGAAGCCTGGCGCCAGATCGTGATCTTCACCGCGCTCGCCTCGATCGTGGTCGGCGCGCTGGGCGCCATCGGGCAGCAGAATTTGAAGCGGCTGATGGCCTACAGCTCGATCAACAATATCGGCTTCCTGCTGATCGGTCTGGCCTGCGCGACGGCCGCTGGCACCAGCGCGGTGGTGATCTACATGGCGATCTATGTCGCCATGACCGTGGGCAGCTTCGTGGCGCTGTTGATGTTGCGCGACCGCGACGGCAAGCCGCTCGAGACCTTCGCCGACATTTCCGGCCTCGCCACCACGCGCCCGGCGCTGGCGTGGTGTTTGATGCTGCTGATGTTCAGCCTGGCGGGTATCCCGCCGCTGTTCGGCTTCTGGGCCAAGTTCGTCGTCTTCCAGGCGGCGGTGGAGGCCGATCTCATCATCCTCGCCGCCATCGGCATCGCGGCGAGCGTGATTGGCGCGTTCTACTACCTCAAGTTCATCAAGGTGATGTTCTTCGACGCGCCCGGCGCTGAGCCGGGGCGCGAGCCCGAAGAGCGCAGCCCGGCGGGGCATTGGGCGGTGTTGACGGTGTGCGTGCTGGCGATCTCGCCGCTCGGCTATCTTGCGACGCCGTGGCTTGGGCAGATCGCCGACCGCGCGGCGGCGGCGCTTTTCGTCCTCGCTTGATCCACACGGTCCCCGAAACCGGTTCGACCAACGCCGACCTGCTGGCGGCGCTCCGCGCCGGTGAGCGGCTTTCGGAAGGATACTGGCTGGTCGCCGACCGCCAGAGCGCGGGCCGCGGGCGGCAGGGCCGCGAATGGTTCGACGGCGCGGGCAATTTCATGGGCTCGACCGTGGTGCGGCTCGCATCCGGGGACCCGCCACCCGCCAGCTTCGCGCTAGCCGCCGGGCTGGCGGTCTATGAGGCGGTGGTGCCGTTGCTTCCCGATCCCGCGCCGCTCAGGCTCAAATGGCCCAATGATCTGACGTTTGCCGGGGCCAAGCTCAGCGGCATCCTGCTGGAGCGCGAGGGTGATGCGCTGGTGGTGGGGATCGGCGTCAATCTCGCGCAGGCACCGGCGATCGAGGGGAGAGCGACCCTGGCGCTGGCCGCGCTTGCGCCCGCACCCAACCGCGACCTGTTCGCGTCCGCGCTCGCCGCCAGCTTCGCGCTCGAGTGCGACCGCTGGCGCACCTATGGCCTCGAGCCCACGACCAGACGCTGGCAGGCTGCTGCGCATTCGGCAGGCACGCCGCTCACGGTTACCCCGCCGGGGGAGCCGCCGCTATCGGGTGCCTTCGACGGCCTGACCGATGACGGCGCGCTGCGGCTGCGCTTGGCGGACGGGACCACCCGTGTCATGCACGCCGGCGACGTATTCTTCGCTGACGAGAAAGATTGAGCCATGCTGCTGGTCGCCGATGTCGGCAACACCAACGTCGTCTTCGCGCTCTATGAGGGCCGGGAGATCAGGACCCGCTGGCGCATCGCCACCGATCCGCGCCGCACCGGCGACGAATACGCCGTCTGGCTGCTCCAGCTCATCGCCATCGAGGGCTTCAGGCGCGAGGACGTGACCCAGATCATCCTGGGCTCGGTGGTGCCGCGCGCGGTCCACAACCTCACGGTGCTGGCGCAGAAATACTTCGGCGTCGAGCCGCTGATCGCGGGGCAGGGCGACGCCGCGTGGGGCATCGCGGTCGATGTCGACGAGCCGCGCTCGCTGGGAGCCGACCGCGCGCTCAACGCCATCGCTGCCCATGCCAAATACGACGGCGATCTGATCGTCATCGACTTCGGGACGGCCACCACTTTCGACGCGATCGATTTCAACGGCGCCTACAAGGGCGGGATCATCGCGCCGGGGCTCAACCTCTCGCTCGACGCGCTGGTGGGCAACACCGCCAAGCTGCCGCGTATCGCCATCGAGGCTCCGCGCACCGCCAGCGTGATTGGCACCAACACCGAGGACCAGATGTTGATCGGCGTGTTCTGGGGTTATTGCGCGATGATGGAAGGGCTGACTGCGAAGATGAAAGCCGAGATCGGTCGTCCCGCCAAGGTCATTGCCACCGGCGGGCTCGCGATCCTGTTCGACGAACACACCAAGCTGTTCGACCATGTCGATAACGATCTGACGCTGGATGGCCTCGCCATCCTCGCCGAACGCGCCGGACGGCGGGCGCTCGCCACATGAAGGCGGACTTCACCCCCGAGGACGAGCTGCTGTTCCTCGCGCTCGGCGGCTCGGGCGAGATCGGCATGAACGTCAACCTCTACGGTTGCCGCGGCCGCTGGCTGATGGTCGATCTCGGCATGACCTTCTCGGGCAATGAATATCCCGGCGTCGACCTCGTCTTCGCCGATCTCGAGTTCATCGAGGAGCGCGTCGACACGCTCGACGGGATCGTGCTCACCCATGCGCACGAGGACCACATCGGCGCGGTGCCATACTTCGCCGCCGACCTCGGCGTGCCACTCTACGCCACGCCGTTCACCGCGGATCTGGTGGCGCGCAAGCTGGCCGAGGCCGGGCTGACCGACACGGTCGAACTGATCGTGATCGAGGAGGATCACGGCACGCTGACCGTCGGCCCGTTCACCATCACCTACATCCCGCTCGCGCATTCGATCGCCGAGGGGAATGCGCTGCTGATCGAAACCCCGTTCGGGCGGGTGTTCCACACCGGCGACTGGAAGCTGGACGAAGACCCGATCATCGGCACCCCCGCCACCGAGGAAGAGCTGACCGCGATCGGCGACGAGGGGGTCTTGGCGCTGGTGTGCGACAGCACCAATGTGTTCAACCCGCTGCCTAGCGGCTCCGAGGGCGCGGTCCATCGCGGGCTGCTGGAGGAGGTGCAGCGCCACGCCGGCAAGCGCGTGCTGGTGACCACGTTTGCCAGCAATGTCGCGCGGCTCCAGACCCTGGGCGACGTGGCGAAGGAGACCGGCCGTCAGCTCTGCATCGCCGGCCGCAGTCTCGACCGCATCATCGAGGTGGCGCAGGACAACGGCTATCTCGGCGATTTCCCGCAGCCGGTCGATTTCGACACCGCGATGGGCCTGCCGCGCGGTGAAATATTGATCCTCGCCACCGGCGGGCAGGGCGAGCCGCGTGCAGCCTTGGCGCGCGTGGCCGAGGGCAATCATCCGATCGAACTCGTGGCGGGCGACGTGGTGCTGTTCTCCAGCCGCCAGATCCCCGGTAACGAACTCTCCATCGGCCTGGTCCAGAACCGGCTCGCGGCGCGCGGCATCACCATGGTGACCGACCGCCAGAGCGAGATTCACGTCTCCGGCCATCCGGGCCGCCCCGAGCTGGAGGCACTCTACGGCTGGCTGCGGCCCGAAATTCTCGTGCCCGTGCATGGCGAAATGCGGCATATGCAGGAACAGGGGCGGCTGGGGCTGGGCGCGGGCATCCCCGATGCGGTGGTGCAGGCCAATGGCGATATCGTCCGGCTCGCCCCCGGTACGCCGGGCAAGATCGCCGAGGTTCGAGCGGGGCGGCTGGTGCTCGACGGCGACATCATCGTGCCCGCCGATGGCGATGCGATCACCATGCGTCGCCGGCTATCGCGTGACGGGCTGGTGGTCGTGGTCATGGCACCTGATGGGAGCGCGCATGTCGAGGGCATTGGGCTGCCGCTGGACGAGGACTACGATGCCTTCGTGGGCGAGGCGAGAGCGGACATCGCCGCCGCACTGGCCAAGCTGAAAGGTGCTGCGCGCCGCGACACCGCTCAGATCACCGAAGCCGCGCGCCTCGCCGCGCGCCGCGCCGCCGCGCGTTGGTCAGGCAAGAAACCGCAGGTCCGCGTGATCCTGCCCGGAGCCTGACCGCCGATGCAGTGGACCTCGATTCTGGCGATCTATTTCCTGGTCTGGGTGATGACGGCGTTCGTGCTGCTACCTTTCGGCATTCGCACGCATGAGGAGGCGGGGGAGGCCAAGGTGCCGGGCCAGGCCGACAGCGCGCCCGCCAATTTCCGCCCCGCTCGCGTGGCAATTCGGGCCACGCTCATCGCGGCGGCGGTGACGGCGCTCTATGTCCTCAATTACACGCAGGGCTGGATCGGGGTTGCCGAGCTCGACGTGACACGGCTGTTTGGCTGAGCGCCTACTGGCGGAGCCGCTGAATCGCCTGTGCCAGCGCGACATAGAGCTTGCCCATGTCGCTGCTCAGCAGCGTGACGCCGAGCGCATGGCCGTCGCGGGTCGAGAGCATCTGCCGCAGCATCGCCTCGAAATCGTGGATGTAGCGACTGACATGGGCGCGGAACTCGTGGTCCTCGCCAAACAGCTCGGCGATCGCACGCGCCTCGCCATTGTCCACCAATCGCACCGCGCGCCGCGTGAACACCCCGCGGTCGCCCTTGAGGTAGGACGCCCAGGCGGTATCCGTCACCTCGGTGGAAAGCGCCTTGGCAATGTCGATGGCGTGGGAATTGAGGCTCTCGGTGATCAGCGCCATGCGCCGCGAGAAGTCGTTGTCGACCTGCTCTTCGACCTGCTCGCGCGCACGCGCGGCGCGGGTTTCGAGGTTGGCGGTCAGTTCGTGCACGCGGGCGAGTTGGTCGCGCAGATTGCCCATCGTCTCGCGCGAGGCCGCGGCTGAGCGCGTCGTCGCCTCGTCGAGACTGGCGACGGCCTGTTCGGTGCGGGCGGAGATAGCCCGGTCGATAGCGGCGGCGCTCTCCTCGCCGATGCGCTCGGCCACTGCGACGATCCGGTCGCTCTGGCCGCTTTCCAGCTCGGCAAGCATCGCGCCGCTCGCCTGCCGTAGCTGCTCGATTGCCGCGCCCAGTTCGCTGGACACGCTTTCGGCCAGCGCGCTGTTTTCAGCCCGCGCGGCGGCGAACTGCTCGCGCAGGGTGGCCAGCGCGGCGAGCTGTTGCTCGGTGGTGCCCGACAGCCCCGCGCGGAAGGTTTCGAGGTTGCCCACCGCCATCGCCCCGGCGTCCTGCAATGTCGCGAGCGCGGTGGTGACCTCTTCGCCCAGTCGCCGGGCCTCGTCGAGCGAGCCGCGGATTTCGAGGCTGCTCCCGCGCGCCGAGGCGAGCCGCTCCTCGAACCCTTCGATCGCTGCGGGCAGTTCGGTCCGGCTATGCGCGGCGGCACCCTGGATCAGCTCTAGCAAGCGCACGCTGGCATCGGTCAGCCGGGCCAGCGCTTCCTCGGTGTCGGCCAGGTCCACGGCATTGTCGCCGACCGCCCCGGCAAAGCGGGCGGCGCTGTTTGTCAGCGCGCGCTCGGCCTCGCCGCTGCGCTCCGCCACGGCCGAGATATGCTGTTCGATTTCCGCGACGCGCACTGCGAGCGCTTCGCTCTGTTCGGCAAGGGTGCGGGCATGAGCGGCCTGCGCCTCGTATCTTGCTCCGAGCTCGCGATCCAGCGCCTCCGAGCGCTGTCCCAGCCGCTCCAGGGCGAGTTCTTCCGCAGCCGCGAAATCGGCCTGGCGCTGCGCTACCCGCTCGTGAAAACCGCGATCGCGCTCACGCAGCCGGTTGTCGACCGCTTCGGCCTCGGCGCTCAGCACCGCCAGCTTCTCCTGTGCCGATTCGAGCGCCTCCCGATCGAGCGTCGCGATCTCGTCGAGCGTCGTTTCCAGCCGTTGACGCAGCGCGCCGATCTGCGTGTCCCAAGCCTCCTGGGCGGCGCGCTCGCCCGCCCGAATGGCCGCCGCGGCGTCATGGGCCTCGCGCGTGAAGGAGGATATCCGACCACGCATCGCCGCGAGCGCCGCCGCTTCTTCCAGCTGGCTGGCATCATGCGCGGCGACCAGTTCCTCGCGCAGCTCGATGCCGCGCCGGCGCATCGCTTCGAGCACCGCGGTCTCGCGCGAGTCGTGCTCCTGGCTCAGGGCCGCGCCTTCCTGGCGTAGCGCCGCAATGCGCGCGGCGTTGTTGGCGTCCATGCTGTCGACGAACGCGCCCAGTTCTTCGAGCGCCATGTCGATCCGGTCGCGCAGCGAGGTCACCTGGCGCTCGCTCGCCTGGCCGAATTCGTTGAGCCGCTCGAACCCCGCGATCAGCTCGCCGAGCTGGCCCTGGGCGCTGCGCCCCGCGCCGCCGATCTGGTTGCTGACGTCGCGCGCCGAATTGGCGATCACCGGTAGATGGTCGCGAAGCTGGGTCATGTTGTCGAGCGCGGTCACGCTGACCCCGGCGATGGCATCGACCTGCGCGCCATTGTCGGCGATCAACCCCTGCAACTTGCCCGCGTGCTCGGCGATCCGCTCGGCGGCGGAGCGCCCGAGATAGTCGAGCTCGCGCGATTGCGCGGCCAGGAACTCGCGCGCGAGGCTGAGCTCGCGGTTGACGGTCACGAGGCGGCTTTCGAGCAGTGCCGATTCCTGGGCCAGCGTGCGCGCGGCATCGCCGAACCGCGCCGCTTCGCGCGTGGAGCTACGCATGACGATCAGCCAGCCCACGGCAATCAGCAGCACCGGCATCGCCCATTGCGAAATCCAGCCGATCCATTGCGCGGTGGTGGCCCCAGCCAGCATGGCGGGCGCATTGCTCCAGACGAAGAAGCCGGTCCAGCCAAGGAGCGTGAACACCGCCAGAATGGCGGGCCACCGGCGCGTGGCCGTGACAGGATCGGCGAACTCGTCTTCCCACGGTGCGGGTTCGGCAGCGAAGGCCGCATCCTCGTCCGGCGTTGCGGTTCCGGCAGTCTCGACCGCCGCGCTGTCCGCCGTGCCGTTGCCGATCACGCGGATGTGCCTCCCAGTGCTCATCGCGCCAGCATACAGCGCCGCAAGCGAAGGTTAAACCCGCTTTAACCCCTTTTGCGTTAGGCCGCCGGGGATGACTTATGAATCCGGATCGTTCGAGACGGCGCTGGCGGCGGCCGCAGGCGAGGATTTCGCCCTGTTCGCGGAGCTGCGCCTGGCCTATCTCGAAGGTGCCTCGCGCCAGCTTGACCTGCTGCGCCGGTCGCGCTGCGACGCCAATTGGCAGGGAGCGGCGCTACGCTTGCAGGGCATCGCCGCCAGTTTCCACGACGATATGCTGGCTGAGCTGGCGCAGGAGGCACTCACCGGTGCGCCCGGCGATCCGAGTGTGGTGCGCCGCATCGGCAGCCGCCTCGACGAAATCGGGGGACAGATCGCGGTCTAGGTCTGCCGGTCGCTTTATGGCCGCGGGGGTGACAGGATAGATCGGAACTTCCCCGACCTGTCGACAAACCGGATCGCCGATTTGCGCCTTGCCATCCTTTCCGCGCTTGCCGACCCGTTCGGGCATGCGGGCGCGAGCGCCGGGGAACGACCAGCGTTCCGTCGCTTTGCGGGCAAGAGCGTCCTTGCTCACCAGATCGATTGCGCCGCTCACCTCGATTGCGAGCGCATCATCTGCCTGTCCGGCGAACTCGGCCCGGATATGGGCGCGGCCAGAGCCTATGCCGAGCGCGCGGGCGTGCGGTTCGATCTGGCTGAATCCATCCCGCGGCTCATGAGCCTGGTAACCGCCGATGACGACATTGTCCTCCTGGCGGATGGCGTACTGCCCGACCGGGCTGCACTGGTCGAGGCGCTGGCCGAGCGGACGGGCGTTATCGCTTTTCCCTCCGATCCGGCGCTGGCGCTCGGGTTCGAGCGCCTGGATGCCGAACGGGCGTGGAGCGGCGCGCTCCGGATGCGTGGGGCCGGGGTGGCACAGCTTGCCGATCTGCCCCCCGATTGCGATCTGGCTTCCTCGCTGCTGCGGATCGCGCTGCAATCGGGCGTGCGGGTGGTCGAACTGGACGCCGCGAGCCTGACCGCGGAGTCCTGGCAGCGCCGGGTCGACCGGAATGCCACGGCCGCAGCCGAACGGCGGTGGATCAGCCGGCAAGTGCGGCCGGCGTCGTTCGCTGCGCCCGGGCTCGCGCTGGCCGAGCGCATGGCGCTGCGCTGGGCGCGCGACGCGGGGGGTGGGCGGTGGGCTAGAGCGCCACATCTGGCGGTGGGCCTGACGGGTGCCCTGGCCCTCTGGGCGGCACTGGCGTCCTGGCCGCTGGCCGGCCTGGCGCTGCTGCTCGCTGCCAGCTTCGCGCTCGCCGTCGCCGAAGTCTTCGACCGCGTACAAGCGCTCGGCGCGCCGCCGCGCAAACCCCCGGTCGTGCTTAGGGGTGCGCAGTGGCTGCGCGACGGCGTGTTGATCGGCTTGTTGGCGCTGACGATCGCGGTCGAGCCGGGCTGGCTCAAGCTTGTGCTGCCGCTGGCGATGGTGGCCATACTGCACCTCGGCGCGGCGCTATCGCAATCGCGGGTGGGCGCGCTGTACGGCGATCGGATCGTTGTGATCGCCGTGCTGCTTGCGGCCGCCGCGCAAGGCTGGGCGGCGCCGGTGGTCGCAAGTGTGACTTTGCTGGGCCTGGCCGAGATGCTCTGGACCGCGCGAAAGCACCGGGTTCAGATAACGACGGATTAACCGCGCGGTGTTAACGCTGCGGGCATGACTGGCTCGCGCGCTCCGATCCCGGCGGATCCCACGGATCACCCGCTGCGCACCGCGCTGGCGCAAGGCGATGCGCTGCGAGCGCGGAGCGGACCCGCGCTGCATCATATCCTTGCCGCGCAAGACCGCTCGTTGCTCAGCGAAGCCGTGATCGCGCAGGTCGGGGGGATGCTCGCCGACCTGGCCGAGCAGCTTGTGGCCGCGCGTGCCGCCGCGGTCGATCCGGTGGCGGCACGCGAAGCGGTGACCGCGCAATTGCTGCTGGTGGACGCGCTGCGCGAGCATTGCCAGGCGCTGGCGCTCGAGTGGCGGCTCGCCGTTCGCCTGGAAGCCGAGCTGGCGCTCGATCCGGTGCTCTCGCCGCTTCTGCAAGCGCAGGTGGCGGACGCGGACCCCGGCGTTGGCGCGCTCGCCATGGCGGCCCTGGCGGCGCAGGCCCGCTTCGCGCAGGCTCAACGCCGGATGCAGTTGCCGCTGGGCGAGCTTCCCGCCGATCTGTTTCACGCCGCTCTACTGGCAGCGCGCGAGGCGGTGAACGCGGCGGGGCAGGACGACGCCGCGCGGGCCGAAGCGCGCCTCCGGGCCGGATATGAGGAAGGCGCGGCCCGTCTCGCCCTGTTCGCGCGGCTGGTGGCCTCCTCGCCGAGCATTCCCACACCGATGCCGACGCTCGAGGATGCGGGCGTCGCGCTGTGGCTGAGCGCGCTCGCCGAGCGTTCGGGCGAGGAGCGCGACCACACGGCCTGCGCGGTCGCCGACCCGCTGCTCGGCCGCCTGCTGTTGACCTTGCGCGCAGCCGGCGTCGCGCCGGCGGAAGCCGAGCGCCAGGCGCTCCGCACCCAGCCCAATGCCGAACTGCCGCACGGCCTCCAGGATATCGGCACGCGCGAAGCGGCGCAGTGGTTGGCGGAGGCGCAGGCGTGAGCACGGTGACGATAGCCTATCTCGCCCGGGCCCGGATCGACCGCGATGGTCGACTGGCCGAAGTGACGGAACCCCTGGCTTCGCTCCAGATTGCCTGCGGCGGCGCGCGCGACGGGCCGCTGGCGGTTCCGGAGCTGGGCGAGATCATCGCCAAGGCCCGCGCCTATCGACTCAAGCTTTCACGGCCGTTCGCCGCTTTGGGCGAGGACGAACGGATCGCCGGTTGGGTCGAAGCCATCCCGACCGAAGATGGCGGCTGCGAGCTCGGCATCGTGAGCTGGCACGCCGAGCCTATCGTCCCGAGCGACGAGGAACTGCAGACCGCGCGCGTGCGCCGCGAGCTGAACCAGGCGCTGCCCGAATTCTCCGCCCGGCTGGACCCACGCCAGTGCGTGCTGACCGCGCACTCGACCGCGACCGATCTGGCGGCGCTGGCCCAGGCCATGGTCGAGACCCCGGGCAAACCCTGGACCGACTATGTCCGCCTGACCGCCAACCTGCACGATCAGCCGCTGCACTGGCGGCTGCTCGACGGCTCGTCGGTCGAGGTGGAAGGATCGTCGCGGCGCTGGACCGTCTGGCTCGAACCGCTCGGACTGCCCGAGCCGGGCAGCGGCGGCTTCGTCCTGACGCTGATGTCGGACGCGCTGATGCCCGCGGTTCCCCCCCTGGACCAGCCGTCGGGCGGGACATTTCCCTCGCTCGGTGAAGACCTCGCGCCGGTGCTGCGCCAGCCGGTCAACCGCGTGATCGCCCATGCCGAGACGATCCGCACCAAGCTCGCCGGGCCGCTGGCCGATATCTACGCGGGGTATGCGGGGGACATGGTCGATGCCGGCCAGCATCTGCTCGCGCTGGTGGAGGACATCGCCGATCTGGAGGGGGTGGAGACCGCCGGCTTCACCGTCGATCTCGACCGGATCGACCTGGGGGAAGCCGCGCGGCAGGCCTGCGGAATTCTGGGCGCCCGCGCGCGCGAGCGCAGCATAGCGCTGATGCCGCCGCCGCCGGGCGAGAGCCAGTGGGCCCGCGGCGAGTTCCGGCGGGTGCTTCAGATCCTAATCAATCTGATCGGCAATGCGATCGCCTATTCGCCCGAGGACAGCCAGGTGTGGATCAGGCTCGACCGCGAAGGCCGCGAAGCCAGTGTGACCGTGGCCGACCAGGGCCGCGGCTTGAGCGAGGCCGAGCAGCTACGGATATTCGACAAGTTCGAGCGGCTGGGCCGCAGCGGCGACGGCGGCAGCGGGCTCGGGCTATACATCTCCTCGCGCCTGGCGCGGGCGATGGCGGGGGCGTTGACGGTGGAAAGCGCTCCGGGTCAGGGGGCCCGCTTCACGCTGGCGCTGCCCGCGCTGGACTAGGACAAGGACCCTCAGGCGGTCAGCGGCGGCTGCGCCGTGACAGCCCGATCAGCGCCACGCCGACGAGCGCGGTTACGATCCCGTAGGTTACCCAGCTCTCCTGCTGGAGCATGAAGCTTTGGGCGGGCCACATGATGACGCCCGCGCCCTGCAACGCCCAGAAGACCCCGGCGACGACCAGCACCACACCGAGGCCCGCCAGGCCGCGCGTCATCTCAGCGTTCCCCGATCGGCACGTAATCGCGCTCGGTCGGCCCCGTGTAGAGCTGGCGTGGACGGCCGATGACCTGCGCGGGATCGGAAATCATCTCGTTCCACTGCGCCACCCACCCGACCGTGCGCGCCAGCGCGAACAGCGCGGTGAACATCGTGGTCGGAAAGCCGATCGCCGACAGGATGATGCCCGAGTAGAAATCGACGTTGGGAAACAGCTTCTTTTCCTGAAAATAATCGTCACTGAGCGCGAGTTCCTCGAGCCGCAGCGCCGTCTCGAACACCGGATCCTTGACCTTCAGGGCATCGAACACCTCGCGTACGGTTTTCTGCATCACGGTCGCGCGGGGATCGTAGTTCTTGTAAACCCGGTGGCCGAAACCCATCAGGCGGAACGGATCGTTCTTGTCCTTGGCCCGCTCGATATAGTGCGGGATGCGGTCGGGCGTGCCGATCTCGTGCAGCATGTTCAACGCCGCTTCGTTGGCCCCGCCATGCGCCGGTCCCCACAGGCAGGCGATCCCGGCGGCGATGCAGGCGAACGGGTTCGCGCCCGAGGAACCGGCCAGCCGCACCGTCGAAGTCGAGGCGTTCTGCTCGTGGTCGGCGTGGAGGATGAAGATGCGGTCGACCGCCTTTTCCACCGCCGGGTGCAGCTCGTATTCCTCCGCCGGCACGCCGAAGGTCATGCGCATGAAGTTGGCGGTGTAGGACAGCGAGTTCTTGGGATAGAGGAACGGCTGCCCGACCGAATACTTATACGCCATCGCCGCGATCGTCGGCATCTTCGCGATCAACCGGTGCGAGCTGATCTTGCGGTGCTCGGGATCGGAGATGTCTGTGCTGTCGTGATAGAACGCCGACAGCGCGCCGACGATGCCGCACATGATCGCCATCGGATGTGCGTCGCGCCGGAACCCGCGGTAGAACGTCGCCAGCTGCTCGTGGAGCATGGTGTGGCGGGTGATGGTCCAGCTGAAATCGTCAAGTTCGGCCTTCTGCGGCAGCTCGCCGTTGAGGAGGAGGTAGCATACCTCCATGAAGCTCGAATGCTCGGCGAGTTGCCCGATCGGGTAACCACGGTGGAGCAGGATACCTTCGTCACCGTCGATGTAGGTCAGCGCGCTCTCGCAGCTCGCCGTAGACTTGTAGCCCGGGTCGTAAGTGAACGCGCCGGTGTCGCCGAACAGCTTGCGGATATCGACCACGTCCGGGCCCGTGCTGCCCTTCATAACCGGGTAGCTGACGGTCTTGCCGTTGATTTCGAGGGTGGCGTTGCTGTCGGACATCAAGGTCTCCGTCGTCAAACTTTAGCAGCGGCGGGGGCCGCATGGGCATCGATCCGCGCCAGCGCTTCGTCGCGCCCGAGCAGGACCAGAACATCGAAAATACCGGGGGAGGTGGTGGTCCCGGTCAGCGCCGCGCGCATCGGCTGAGCGAGCTTGCCGAGGCCCAGCCCGAGCCGCTCGGCGAGCGCTTTGGTAGTGGCTTCCAGCGTTTCGGTTGTCCAGTCAGTTTCGGCGTGCAACGCTTCTGCGATCTGCGCCAGAACCGCGCGCCCGGCGTCGTCGAGCAGGCCGGCCGCCTTCTCGGTGATCGGCAGCGGACGCTTGGCGAAGAGGAACGTCGCCCCCTCGGCCAGCTCGTTGAGATCGTGGGCGCGGACCTTGAGCACGGGCATTGCGCGGGTGAGCAGCGCCTTATCGGCTTTCGCACCGATCCGCGCCGCCACCACTGCCGCCAACCGGGCGTCGTCCGCTTCGCGGATGTAGTGGCCGTTCAGATTCTGCAGCTTCTTGAGGTCGAAGCGCGAAGGGCTTTTGCCTACGCCAGCAAGGTCGAACAGGCCGATCGCCTCGTCGCGCGTGATCTCCTCGCGGTCGCCGTGGCCCCAACCTAGCCGCAGCAGGTAATTGAACAGCGCCTCGGGCAGCACACCCAGTTCGTCGCGATAGGTTTCCACGCCCACGGCGCCATGCCGCTTGGATAGCTTGGCACCATCCGTGCCGTGGATGAGCGGGATATGGGCATAGACCGGCTCCCGCCAGCCCCCCCCTGACTCATTCATAGCCTTGATGATCGGAAGCTGACGAAAGGCGTTGTTGAGATGGTCGTCCCCGCGGATCACATGGGTTACGCCCATGTCGTGATCGTCGACCACCACCGCCAGCATATAGGTCGGGGTGCCGTCGCCGCGCAGCAGCACGTAATCGTCGATCTCGGCGTTCTGCACGGTTACGCGGCCCTGCACGGCATCCTCGATGACCGTTTCACCGTCGGTCGGCACCTTGAGCCGGATCACATATGGCGCGCCGGCGGGCGCTTCGGACGGATCGCGGTCGCGCCAGCGCCGGTCGTAGCGCAACGGCAGCTTCTTCGCGCGTTGCTCCTCCCGCATCGCTTCGAGCTCCTCGGGCGTGGCGTAGCATTTGTAGGCGTGGCCTTGCGCCAGCAGCTGCTGGGCGACTTCGGCATGGCGGCTGGCACGGTCGGACTGGAACAGCGGCGGCGCGTCGTAATCGAGGCCCAGCCAGTCGAGCCCGTCGATGATCTTGTCGATCGCGTCCTGGGTGGAGCGCTTGCGGTCGGTATCCTCGATCCGCAGCAGCGCCTTGCCCCCGTGGTGGCGCGCGAACAGCCAGTTGAACAGCGCGGTCCGTGCCCCGCCGATGTGGAGATAGCCGGTCGGAGACGGCGCGAAACGGGTGACCACCGGCGAGGCGGATTTGGCCTCGCTCGCGCTTGCCCCGGTTTCGCTTGCCATCGCTGACGGCTTCCTTTCCATACGCGGATAATGGCGACGCGGAACGCGCCTCTCGTGCCACTCGGGGAAGGCGAAGCGCCTGCCCATGCTGCATTGCAGCGCCCTTGGCATCGTGGGCGCGGCTTGTCCAGTTTGGCCGATGCCGCGGAGGGCTTCCTCGAGCGCGCCGGGCATGATCGCGGGCCATGGCTGGCGGTCGCGTTCGCGGCGGGGATCGCGGCCTGGTTTCTGCTTCCCGACAGCGCTGCCTGGATGCGGACGGCGGCGGCCGCCGCAGCGGTGTCGCTGGTTGGCTGGTTGCACTGGCGCGGGCGAGAGGAACGCGGGCTGCTGCGCCTGGCCGCGGTCGCACTGGGATTCGCCTTCATCCTGGGCATGGCGACGATCTGGGCGCGCTCGGCTACGGTCGGCACGCCCCCGCTTGCGGGGCCGAGTATCGGGCCGATCGAGGGGCGGATTCTGACCCGCCAGGAGCAGCCCGCCGAGGGCCGGGTGCGGCTGACGCTGGCCGTCCGCGAGGCGGCAACGGCCCGCGCGGTGAAGGTGCGGCTCAATGTCCCGCTGGAGGATGACCGGGCCGATCTGGTCGAGGGCGCATTGATCCGCACCGGTGCGCGGCTGCTGCCGCCCGCACCGCCGCTCGTACCGGGTGGCTACGACTTCGCGCGACGGGCGTGGTTCGATGGGCTGGCGGCGACCGGCGCGAGCTACGGCCCGATCGCGGTGCTGGAGCCGGGCGCTCAGGGTGGGCTGCTGGCGCAGACGCAGCGGCGGCTGTCGGCGCATGTCCGCGAGCAGCTGGGCGGGACGCCGGGCGCACTCGCGGCTGCTTTCGCCAGCGGCGACCGCGGGGCGATTGCCGAGGCGGACGATGCGGCGATGCGCGATTCCGGCCTCACGCATCTGCTGTCGATCAGCGGGCTGCATGTCAGCGCGGTGATCGCCTGCGTCTATCTGCTGGCGATCAGGCTGCTGGCGCTGTGGCCGTGGCTGGTGCTGCGGGTGCGGCTGCCGGTGCTCGCCGCCGGGCTCGCTGCCTTGGCGGGGGTGGGCTACACGCTGCTGACCGGAGCCGAGGTGCCCACGGTGCGGAGCTGCCTCGGGGCGGGCCTGGTGCTGCTGGCGCTGGCGCTGGGCCGTGAGCCGCTGTCGACGCGGATGGTGGCGGTGGTGGCCGGGATCGTGCTGCTGCTGTGGCCTGAGTCGCTTGTCGGCCCAAGCTTTCAGATGAGCTTCGCCGCGGTCCTGTCCATCGTCGCGCTGCATGGGGCGGGGCCGGTGCGCGCCTTTCTGGCACCGCGTGAGGAGGGCTGGGCGGCACGCATCGCGCGGCGGGTGATCATGCTGTTCGTGACCGGACTGGTGATCGAGGCGGTGCTGACTCCGATCGTGCTGTTCCACTTCCACCGCGCCGGCGCTTATGGTGCCTTCGCCAATGTGCTGGCGATCCCGCTGGTGACTTTCGTGGCCATGCCGCTGATCGCGCTGGCGCTGCTGCTGGATCTCGTGGGCATCGGCGCGCCGCTGTGGTGGCTCGCGGGCCAGTCGCTCGAGCTGCTGCTGATCATCGCGCATTGGGTGGCGGGACAGCCGGGCGCGGTGCGGCTGATGCCGCAGATCGGGGCGGGGACGATCCTGCTCTATGTCGCGGGGATGCTGTGGCTGGCGCTGTGGCATGGCCGTATCCGATTGTGGGGCTTGGGTGCGGCAGTTGCGGCGGTGGCACTCATGTTGACGACGACGACCGCGCCCGATGTGCTGGTGGCGCGCGATGGCAGACAGATGGCGGTCGCGGGCCAGGGCGGGCGGCTGCTCGTGCTCCGTGAAGGCGAGGGCTACGCGCTCGATAGCCTGCGCGAAGCGGCGGCGGTGCCGGGCGAGCCGCTGGCGCTCGAGCGCGCGCCGGGAGCACGGTGCAGCGCCGATTTCTGCGCGCTGGACGTGCGCAGGGGCGAACGGAATTGGGCCCTGCTCGTGGCCCGCAGCAAGCACTATGTCGATGCCCGCCAGCTCATCGCGGCCTGCGCGGCAGCGGACATCGTGATCGCCGCGCGCAGCCTGCCGCGTAGCTGCGCGCCGCGCTGGCTCAAGGCCGACCGGCGCTTCCTCGTCGCGCACGGCGGGCTGGCGCTTTACCTTGGCGGCACCCCCCGACTGGTCACCGTCGGCGAGAGCCAGGGTGAGCACGGCTGGTGGCAGGTCCGGGCCGACAACCCCATCCCCGCAAGTCCGCTGCGGACACCTCAGTCAGTCGCGCAATAATCCAAAGGTGAGGCAAAGGTGAGGCCAACACGCAACCATGACGGCTGCTCTACCGACCCTTAGTGATAGCGGCGCAGCAGGCCCGCCAGCTTGCCCTGCACCGCCACGCGGTTCGGCGCATAGACCTGCGGATCGTAGGCCCCGTTCGCCGGGTCGAGGCGGATCATGCCGTTCTCGCGGCGCAGGTACTTGAGCGTCGCCTCCTCGTTATCGACCAGCGCGACCACGATCTCGCCATCGCGGGCGCTGTCGGTGCGGCGTACCAGCGCGTAGTCGCCGTCGAAAATGCCCGCCTCGATCATCGAATCGCCCGATACCTCGAGCGCATAGTGGTCGCCCGGCCCGAGCAGTGCGGCCGGCACGGGCAGGGTGGCCTGACCCTCCAGCGCCTCGATCGGGGCACCGGCGGCGATGCGGCCATGCAGCGGCAGTTCGATCACGTCGTTGGCGGGCTGCGGGGTCGAGCGCACCGGCGCCCGGCCGATCGGCGATGCGTCGTTCGCAGCGCGTGAAGCGCGCGGGCTCGCTACCGCATCCTCGGGTCCCTTGAGCACTTCCAGGGCGCGGGCACGGTTGGGCAGGCGGCGGATGAAGCCGCGCTCCTCCAGTGCCGAAATCAGGCGGTGCACGCCCGATTTGCTCTTGAGATCGAGCGCTTCCTTCATTTCCTCGAACGAAGGCGAAATGCCGGTCTCCTCCAGCTTGCGCTGAATAAAACGGATAAGCTCGTGCTGTTTGGCGGTCAGCATGACCAGTCACTCCCTGTCGCCAAGATCGCGCTCAAAGACCGAGCGGATGGTGAACGAATACGGAACAACTAGGCAACTTGTTTCGGATAGTCAAGCAATGCTGCCACTTCCGAGCCAGTAACAGGGGACGAGCGTTCCGGCGGGCGCGGCGGGAGCGTCAATCGGCCGGTCGATCAGCAGGTCAGCGGCAGCCAGCGTGGCCAGCGCGCTGCTGTCGCGTTCCGCCAGTGGCACCACCTCGCCATCGCGGAATTGCGCCCGCTGGAACTCGCGCCGGTCGCCGCCCGCGCCCAGCGGGCTCGTTAGCGGAAGCGGAAATGCGACGGGCAGGGCGCGAGCGGCACCCTGCAAGGCGCGCAGCAGCGGCAGCAGGAACAGGAAGGCGGTCACGAAGCTGGAGTTGGGATTGCCGGGCAGTCCGAGCACGATCTGCTTTCCGAGATGCCCCACCAGCAACGGCTTGCCCGGCCGGATGGCGACTCGCCAGAAGGCCAGCTCCGCGCCGCAATCGGCCAGCGCGCCGCGGACATGATCGTGCTCGCCGACCGAGGCCCCGGCGGTGGTGACGATGACATCGGCGTCGCCGGCTTCTGCAATCGCGGCGGCCAGGACGGCGCGATCGTCGGGCAGCGGGCCGATCCGCTCGACGACGGCACCCGTGCCCGCCGCCATCGCCGCCACCATCGCCCCGTTGGAGGCGGGCAGGCGATCGGATGGGCAATCCTCGGGATCGCCGACCAGCTCGTCCCCACATTCGATGATCGCGACGCGGGGTTGGCGGGCGACGCTCAGCGTGCCGTGCCCTGCCGCCCGTGCCAACGCGAGCTGCCCGGGGCCGATCCGCGTGCCGCGGTCGAGGAGATGCGCGCCGTCTGCGAAGTCGAAGCCGCGGCGGCGGATCCAGCGGCCCGCTTCCGGCGAAGGGGCGGAGAGACCGCTCTCATCCAGCGTGGCGTCTTCGAGCAGAACGATGCCCTCGGTGCCGTTCGGGCAGGCCGCGCCGGTGGATATCGCCACGGCCTCGTCGCTGCTCAGCGAAGCTGCGAAGGGCGCACCGGCGCGGCTCTCACCGACGATCCGCCAGGGGCCGAGTCCGGCGACGGCGAACCCATCCATCACCGACAGGTCGCGGGCCGGTTGGGTGCGACGTGCTATCACCGGCTCGGCGAGATAGCGGCCCGCGGCCTCGTCGACCGCCACCGCCTCGGTGTCGAGCGCGCGAACGAGCGCGAACAGCCGTTTCCACGCCACTTCGAGCAGGATCGGCGGGTTCATTCGGGCGCGCGCCAGTCGCCCGATTTGCCGCCGCTCTTGGCGAGCAGGCGCACGCCCTCGATCACCATCGCCTTGTCGAGCGCCTTGCCCATGTCATAGAGTGTGAGCAAAGCGACCGAAACGGCTGTCATCGCTTCCATTTCCACGCCTGTCCGTCCGCTGAGCGAAGCGATGACGGTGACGCGGATGGCGTCCGCCTCCACCGCGAAATCCACGGTCACCGCGTCGAGCGCGAGCGGGTGGCACAGCGGAATCAGCTCGGCGGTCTTTTTCGCGGCCATGATCCCGGCGATGCGTGCGGCGGCGAGGGCATCGCCCTTCGGGCCCGACCCGTCGGCCAGCGCGGCCAAGGCTGCGGCAGTCATGCGGATGCGCCCGGTCGCGGTGGCGGAGCGTGCGGTTTCGGGCTTCCCGCCGATATCGACCATCCGCGCGGCGCCCGTTTCGTCGAGATGGGTGAGGCCGCCGCTCATGTTCGCACCGCTTTGGGTGTTGGACATGGACCGGGTGTTACACGGTCCAGGGAAAAAAATCGTCGCCTTGCGCTCCGAATCGTCTCCTTGGCCACATCGGCGTCGCCTTGGGCACGCGGCGCGTCGCCTTGGGCGGTTCGCGTGTCGCCTTGGTGCCCAATACTGTCGCCTTGCGCGATCGTCGATAAGCGTGCGTCGGTGAAGGTCATCCGGCGGTTATCGCACAGCCACGGGCGTGTAGGAAAGTTATCCGTGCAGCAGCTTGCGCGTTGCCGCTTCCACATCCGCCTGGCGCATCAGGCTTTCGCCCACGAGAAAGCTGCGGACTCCGCTCGCGGCGAGGCGCTGGCAATCGGCATGGCTGGCGAGACCGCTCTCGCCGACGAGCAGCGCATCGGGCGGCGCCAGCGGCACCAGTTCTTCGGTTGTCGCAAGACTGACTTCGAACGTCTTGAGATTGCGGTTGTTCACGCCGATCAACCGTGACTTCAACCCGGCTGCGCGCACCATCTCGGCCGCGTCGTGCACCTCGACCAGCACGTCCATTCCCCGCTCCAGCGCCGCCACCTCGATCTCCGCCATAGCGCCATCGTCGAGCGCCGCCACGATGATCAGGATCGCGTCCGCGCCGATCGCGCGCGCCTCGGCCACCTGCCAGGGATCGACCATGAAATCCTTGCGCAGCACCGGCAGTTCGCAGGCGGCGCGGGCGGCGATCAGATACTCCTCGTGACCCTGAAAATAGGGCGCATCGGTCAGCACCGACAGGCACGCGGCACCCCCGGCGGCATAAGCGCGGGCGTGGTCGGCGGGGTCGAAATCTGCGCGGATCAATCCCTTGGAAGGGGAAGCCTTCTTGACCTCCGCGATCAGGCCGAAGCCGGTCTGCTGCGCCCGTTCGAGCGCGCTGCGAAAGCCACGTGGCGGGGTGCGCGCCGCTGCGAGCGCATCGAGATTGGCGAGCGAACGATCCCGCTTGCGCGCAGCGACTTCCTGGCGCTTGGTCGCGCAGATTTCGGCCAGCCTATCCAATGCCAGCACCTCCGTTCGCCTCGAGCGAAGCCGAGAGGCCGCGGCTTGGTGTCTCGACTTCGCTCGACACGAACGGGTTTGGGTGAGTCATCATCGCGCCAGCGCAATCCAGCTGGTGAGAAGCTTCTCCGCCCGGCCGCTATCGAGCGCCTCCGCCGCCATCTCTGCGCCCTCGGTCCAATCGGCGGTCCGCCCCGCGACGATCAGCGTGGCGGCGGCGTTGAGGCACACCGCGTCGCGATACGGCCCAGGTGCGCCCATCAGCAGCACCTGGAGCGCCTTGGCGTTGTGCGCGGCATCGCCGCCACGGATCGCCTCGATCGGCGCGTGGGGCAGGCTGGCGTTGGCCGCATCGACCCGGCGCATCTCGAAATCATGGCCCGCGACCACCGCCAGCTCGTTGCCGCCGGCCAGGCTCAGCTCGTCCAGCCCCTCGTCGCCCGAGGCGATGAAGGTGAGCGCGGTGCCCAGCTTCGCCTTGGCCGCGGCATAGATCGGCACATAGGCGGGGCGGGCGATGCCGATGAGCTGGCGCTCGACCCGCGCGGGGTTCGACAGCGGGCCCATGAGGTTGAAGATGGTGCGAATGCCGAGCCGCTGGCGAATGGGCTGGATGCGCGCCATCGCGGGGTGGTGGTTCCTGGCGAACAGGAAACAAATCCCAAGCTCTGCCAATGTCTTCTCGGCGGTTCTTCCCGCCGCTTCCATGTCGAGCCCGAGCGCTTCGAGGGTGTCTGCCGCGCCCGCCTTGCTGCTGGCGGCGCGGTTGCCGTGCTTGGCCACCGGCACGCCGCAGGCTGCGACGACCAGGCTGACCGCGGTCGAGACGTTCAGCGTGTGGTGCCCGTCGCCGCCGGTGCCGCAGCAATCGACAGCGCCGGGCGGGGCGGCAATCGGGATCAGGCGGGTCCGCAGGGCCCGCGCCGCGCCCGCGATCTCGTCGGCGGTCTCGCCCCGGTCGCTCAGTGCCACCAGGAAGCGCGCGATCTCGTCGTCGGCGACGTCGCCGTCGAGCACCCAACCGAACATCTCGCGCGCCTCGCCTTCGCTGAGGTGCGCCTCGGGACCGGGCAGCGTCCTCATGCCGCGATCGCTTCCACGTCCAGCCCACAGACGCGCAGGAAATTGGCGAGCAGCGCGTGGCCGTGCTCGGTGGCGATGCTTTCGGGATGGAACTGCACGCCGTGGATCGGCAGCTCGGTATGGCGGAAGCCCATCACCGCGGTGCCGTCGAGACCCGGCGTTCCGCTGGTGGCGTTGACCGCGAGGCCTTCGGGAATGTCCTCGACCACCAGCGAATGATAGCGCGTGGCGGTGAAGGGCGAGGGCAGGCCCGCGAATACCCCGCTGCCGTCATGCGTCACCGGGCTGGTCTTGCCATGCATCAGCCCGCCGCGAACCACCGTGCCGCCGAAATGCTGGCCGATCGCCTGATGACCCAGACAGACGCCGAGGAGGGGCCGCCCCGCATCGGCGCAGGCCGCGACCAGATCGAGGCTGATCCCCGCCTCGTTGGGCGTGCAGGGCCCCGGCGAAATGAGGAACCCGGCGGCATTGCTCCGCAGCGCGTCGGCAGCGGTGAGCGCATCGTTGCGCTCCACCCGCACCTCGGCGCCCAGCTCCATCAGGTAATGGACCAGGTTGAAGGTGAAGCTGTCGTAATTGTCGATGACGAGGATCATGGGGCGGGCTTAGCGGGGGCATCGGGCAAAGCAAGGCGACACCACCCCCAACCCCCTCCTCTGAAGAGGAGGGGGCCTAAGCCACGGCACAACACGCTCCCCCTCCTCTTCAGAGGAGGGGGTCGGGGGGGTGGTGTCGCTAGCCAGCAAACCTGTCCGTCGCGCGCACCAGGCCATCGACGATGCCCGGTTCGCTGGCGGCGTGGCCGGCGTCGGGGATCATCCACAGCTCGGCCTCGGGCCAGGCCCGGCTCAGCTCCCACGCCGAGGTCGGCGGGCAGCAGATGTCGTGGCGGCCCTGGACGATGATGCCGGGGATGTGGCGGATGCGGTCCATGTTCTTGAGCAGCTGGCTCTCGTCGAGGTAGAAATCCTCGAGGAAATAGCGCGCGCAGATGCGGGCGAAGGGCAGGGCCTTGGCCGGATCGGCGAAGCTGTCCATCAGCTCCGGATTGGGCAGCAGCGTGGCGACCGCCCCCTCCCACAGCGACCATTCGCGCGCGGCGGCGAGGCGGGTGTCCTCATGCACGCTGGTGAGGCGGGCGTGGTAGGCCTCCACCAGATTGCCGCGCTCGGCTTCGGGGATCAGCCCCGAGAAGGCGGCCCACTGCTCGGCCATGATCTCGCTGGCACCGTAGCGATACAGCCAGCGCTTCTCCTTCTCGCGGGCGAGGAACACCCCGCGCAGGATCAGTTCGGTGACGCGGGCGGGGTGCTCCTGCGCATAGGCGAGCGCCAGCGTCGCGCCCCAGCTGCCGCCGAACACCTGCCAGGCCGCGTGGCCGCACATCTCCCGCAGCCGCTCGATATCGGCGACCACGCGCCAGGTGTCGTTGTGCTCGATTTCGGCGAAGGGCAGCGACTGGCCGCAGCCGCGCTGGTCGAACAGCAGCACGTCGTAGCGCGCCGGGTCCCACTGGCGGCGGTGGTTGGGGCCCATGCCCCCGCCGGGGCCGCCGTGGAGGAATACCGCGGGCTTCGCGCCGGGCGTGCCGACCCGCTCCCAATAGAGCGAATGGCCTTCGCCGACGTCGAGCATCCCGGTCTCGTAGGGCTCGATCTCGGGGTACAGCGTGCGGCGTGGTTCACTCATCGGATTATTCGTCATCTGGCACCTTGCGCTCGATAACCAGGATCGGTCCGATCGGCGCGCCGGCGTCGAGCCGCTCGGTGGCCGGATTCCAGAGCTGCGAGACGCTGCCGTCGAGATAGAGCGCGTTCCGCACCTTGAGCTCGTCGCGGTAAAAGCGCGCCAGCTTGCCGAACGAGATCGGCGCGGCGGAGATGACGAAATGCGCCCGGCCGCGCTCGTCGATGCCCACCGCGTTGCGGATGGTGCGGGAGGGCCCGTCGGCGCGGATTTCCGGGTGCAGCTGGCCGTCCACCACCAGCATCGGGCCCGACTGGGTGCCGAAGGCGGGGCGGTCGCCGACATTCTTGAGGAAATCGTCGCCGGTGCGGATTTCCCATTTGTCGCCGGTGCCGAAGAACACCCCGTTGGGCTTCATGTGGAAATTGCCCTCGCCATCGGCGGTGTTCAGTTCCTTGAGCCGCTCGCCGCCCTGGACGAAATAGCCGATCGGATCGCCGTCGTCGTCGAACATCCCGCCATTGACCGCGAAGGCGATCGTCCGGGGGTCGCGGCTATCGGCAAAGGCGGCGAGGCTGCGGAAGTTGGCTTCGTCCGCGCCTGCCAGCGCGGTGGCGATGCGGTGCCGCTCGGGAATCGCGATGCAATCGGTCAGCGGAGTGTTCTCGAAGATCACCGAGCGGCAGGCGCTTTCGACCTGGCTGGCGATGCTGGCGCTGGGCGTCGGCGATGCGGGCGCGCTTGGCGTGCCGCTGACCTGCACCCGCGCGACCGGCTCGCCTTCGGGTTGCGGATTGCACCCGGCGAGGAGTGCGAGCGCGGCAAGGGTGGCGAGACGCATCACTGGCCATACCCCGCGTCACCCGCGAGGCGGAACGCCTCGGCCGCGGCGGCCCGCAGCGCGCCCGCCTTGGCGACGCATTCGCGCGCTTCGGCTTCGGGATCGCTGTCGGCGACGATACCGGCGCCCGCCTGGACGTGCATGACGCCATCCTTCACCACCGCGGTCCTCAGCACGATGCAGCTGTCGATCGAGCCGTCGGGCGCGAAATAGCCCACGCCGCCGGCGTAGGCCCCGCGCGCCTCGGGCTCCAGTTCGGCGACGACCTGGCAGGCGCGAATCTTGGGCGCGCCGCTGACGGTGCCGGCGGGAAACCCGGCGAACAGAGCGTCGACCGCGTCGCGCGCGGGATCGAGGGTGCCGGTGACCTGGCTGACGATATGCATGACATGGCTGTAGCGTTCGATGGTGAAGCTGTCAGTGACCGTAACGGTTCCTTTGGTCGCCACCCGTCCGACATCGTTGCGGCCGAGGTCGAGCAGCATCAGGTGCTCGGCGCGTTCCTTCGGGTCGGCGAGCAGCTCGGCCTCGGCGGCGCGGTCTTCGGCGGGGCTCGCCCCGCGCGGGCGGGTGCCAGCGATGGGGCGGACGGTGACTTCCTTATTGCCTTCTGGGTCGTCCCGCACTCGCACCAAAATCTCCGGGCTGGAGCCGACGATGGCGAAACCGGGCAGGTCGAGGAAGTAGAGGAATGGCGAGGGGTTCACCCGCCGCAGCGCGCGATACAGGTCGAACGGCGGGAGCGGGAAGGGGCAGGCGAACCGCTGCGCCAGCACGACCTGGAAGATGTCGCCCGCGGCGATGTAATCCTGCGCCTTGAGCACCATTGCGCGATAGGCGGCGGGATCGAGCTGCGGCACGAGGTCGGCAGGCGGCAGCGCGGCGGCTGGGCGGGCACGCTGCGGCTCCGGCCCGGACAGGCGGGCGAGCGCGGTATCGATGCGCTCGCCGGCATCCGCGATCGCCCGGTCCGGGGCCTGCGTCCCCCAGATCGGTGCGATGCAGAACAGCTCTTCGCCCAGGCTGTCGAACACCAGCAGCAGCGTGGGGCGCACGAACAGCAAATCGGGGAGGCCGATGCCGGGCGCGTCGGGGCGGGGGACAGCCTCGACCAGGCCGAGCGTCTCATAGGCGAAATACCCCACCACGCAGGCGAGCGCGGGCGGCAGTCCATCCGGCACATCGATCCGACATTCGGCCAGCAGCGCGCGCAGCGCCGCCAGCGGATCGGCGTCACTGGGCGTGAAATCCGCCCGATCCTCGCGCCAGCGCGCATTGATTTCGGCCCGCGCACCTTCGGCCCGGAACACCAGATCGGGATCGAGGCCGAGCAGGCTGTAACGCCCGCGCAGCGCGCCGCCTTCGACCGATTCGAGCAGGAAATCGCCACGGGCGCGCTCGATCAGCCGCAGCGCCGCCCCAACCGGGGTCAGCGTGTCGGCGACCAGCCGCCGCCACACCAGCGCATTGCGGCCACCCGCCAGCGCCCGGCGGGCGGTGTCGCCGCCTTCGACGGCGCTCAGCGTCCCATCCTCAATTCACGCCGGTGAGCTGCCGGCGCACGGCATCGACCGCGGCGCGGTTCACCTCGACGCCCACTTCCTGGCGGAGCGCCGCCACAGCCTGCTGCGTCAGCTCGCCCGCAAAGGCCGTGGACAGTTCGCGGCGCGCGGTCACTGCCAGCGGGTCGCCGGGGGCCAGCGTGCCCAGTTCGATGCGATCGAGATCGACGACGTACCAGCCCTCGTTGCGCTGCGCCTCCAGCGGCTTTGCGATGCCCTGCGCCATCGAGAACAGCAGCGCCAGCGGCGGTGCGACGCGCTCTTGCCGTGCCGCCAGTTCCTCGCGCGACAGATTGATCGCGTCGGGCGCAGGCAGGCCGGGCTTTTCCGCGGCGGCGGCCGCGGCGAAGCCGGTCCCGCGCGCCATCCGGGCCAGCACGCGGTCGGCGGCGGCCTTGGCCAGCCGAGCACCTTCCGCCTGGCGCCATGCGGCGATCACATCCCCGCGGATTTCGGCCAGTGGCGCCACGGCGGAAGGGGTGATGCCGGTCACCTCGAAGATCAGGAACTGGTCGCCGCCGGGGAGCTGGGCGAGTTGCGGTGAGCTTTCGTCCATCTGGAAGGCGGTGGCCAGGACCGGGGCAAGCTGCGGCGGGGCACCGGCGCCGCCCGCATAGCCGCCACCATTGCCGAGCACCGGCGCGGTCGATTGCGGGTTCAGGCGCAGCGACTGCGCGACTTGCGCCAGCGTTTCGCCCCCGTCCAGCCGCTCCTCGATATCGGCGGACAGGTCGGCGAGCGCGCGCGTGCGGTTCTCCTGGGTCAGCGTGCCCGTGATCGCGGGCGTGGCCTGCGCCAGCGTCTGCCCGGCCTCACCGCGCACGCTGTCGACGCGTGCGATGTGCCAGCCCAGCGGGCTGCGCGCCGGGGCGGTCAGCGCGCCCTGCGCCGCCCCGAAATAGGCATCGGCGACGGCTTGCGAGCTTTGGGTGCGCAGCGCGGACTGCTGGACCGCGGCCACCTCGGAGGTCCGCAACCCGGCAGCTTGCGCCGCTGCCTCCAGGGTGACCCCGCCCGCCACGCGCTGGCGGATCGCCTGCGCCGCGGCCTGGGTGGGCACGATGAGCTGGGTGAAGCTGCGGAGTTCGCGGGCCGCATATTGCGCCCTGTCGCGCTCGTAGCGCGCGGCGATCGCGGCAGGGGTCGGGGCCAGGCTGCCCTGGATCGCCTCGGGACCGAACATGGCATAGCGGATCACCCGGCGTTCGGGCCGGATGAAGCGGGCGCGCGCCGTCTGGTAGTAGCGATTGAGCGCCGCCGGGCTCGGCTCGCCCGCCGGGGCGAAGGCGGAGGAAGGCAGGAACCCGATCGTGCCGATGCGGCGCTCCTTGAACAGCAAGGCGTAGCGATTCGCCGCCGCCTGCGGGAACACCGTGCCCACCGTCGCGGGCTGGAGCAGGAGCTGGGCGAGCAGGCCCTGGCGCAGATCGGCGCGGACCAGTGCATCGTTGAGCCCCTGCGCGGTCAGCGCGTTCTGATAGACCTCGGGGCTGAAATTGCCGTCGGGCCCCCTGAAGGCGGCGATCTGCTGGATTTCGCTGTTGATCAGATTGTCGCCCGCGCGAATGCCCTGGCTGGTCGCATATTCGGCGATGGCGGTGCGGTCGATCAGTTGCTCCAGCACCTGCTCCAGACCGCCCTGCGCGATGAACGCCGGCATCGACAGCGTGGGATCCTGCTGGCGGGCCCGGTCGAGCGCCGAGTTAACGGCGCGCGTCAGTTCCGCGGTGGAAATGCGCGTGTCGCCCACCACCGCCACGCGGTCGCCGCCCGCGACCCCGCCGAACGAGCCGGTGTTGGCCACGTCCGCGGTGGCGAAGGCCAGCGCGATCAGCGCGAGGAACGCGAAGGTCAGCAGCAGGCCGAGCTTCGTCTTGAACATATTGCGGAAGAACTGGAGCATAGGGGTAAGGACGGTCCGATAGCGGTGAGTCTTCGGGCAAGTTGCCCTGTTGCCGCCGCGCCATATCGGGCCTGTCTCGCGGCGGCAACAGGCACCAAAGGGTTTTGACTGTCCCGGCAAGCTCGGCTAGCGAGCCGCCCCGGTCGGCGACCCGCCGCACCCGATTTTTCCCGAAGGAATGGACGCGCCATGGCCGAGAGGCCCTTTATCGTCGGCAATTGGAAAATGAACGGCACGCGCGCGATGCTCACCGAGGCGCGCGCTATCGACCGTGCGGCGCAGCGGCTGATGAAGGTGGAGGTGGCGCTGGCGCCGCCGTTCACGCTGATTCACGCCGTGCACAAGGAAGTCGAGCAGATCGGCGTCGGCGCGCAGGACTGCCACGCCGATCCCGATGGCGCGCGCACCGGCGATGTCTCCGCCGCGATGGTTGCCGACGCCGGGGCCAAGTTCGTGATCCTGGGCCACAGCGAGCGGCGCATGGGGCACGGCGAGGACAATGCCGCTGTCGCCGCCAAACTCGACGCCGCCATGGCCGCGGGACTGCGGGTGATTCTCTGCTGCGGCGAAAGCCTGGAGGTGCGCGAGGCGGGCCGGGCCGAAATCTTCGTGCTCGACCAGCTACGCGCGGCGTTCGGCCATGTCGAGGACGCGGCCGAGCGGCTGACCGTGGCTTATGAGCCGATCTGGGCGATCGGCACGGGGCGCACGGCGCAACCCGCCGATATATCCGCGATGCATGGTGCGATCCGCCGTTTGCTGGCCGAGACGTTCGGCGAGGAGGCCGCGGCGCAGGTGCGCGTGCTTTACGGCGGCTCGGTCAAGCCCGACAACGCCCGCGAAATCCTCGCGCTGCCCGATGTCGACGGCGCGCTGGTGGGCGGGGCCAGCCTGAGCGCCGAGAGCTTCCTCGGCATCGTCCTCGCCGCCATCGACGACGACACCGCCTGAGGCCACGCCTTGCCGCCGCGCGACCGCACCCCTAGATAGCGCCTACGATTTTCCGCACCGAAAGCAGTTTCATGTTCCTGTTCCTCACCGTCATCCAGGCGATCGTCGCCGCCGCGCTCGTTGGCGTCATCCTGATGCAGCGCTCCGAAGGCGGCGGCCTCGGCATCGGCGGCAGCCCGACGGGCATGCTCAGCGCGCGCGGCGCGGCGGATTTCCTGACCCGGGCGACCAAATGGCTGGCGGTGCTGTTCGTGGTGCTGTCGATCATTCTGGCCGCGCTGGCGGTGGAAGGCATGGGGGGAGGCGAAGTCGAAACGACGCTCGATCGGACGGTGACGCCCGCCGCTCCCAACGACCCGCTCGGCCGCACCGCACCCGCCGACCCGCTGGGCGCTCCGGTTCCGGCGGCCACCCCGGCCGCCACAGCGACGGCGCCCGCCGATCCGCTGGGCCAGCCCGCGCAGTAAACCGCCCCGCACTGTGGATTGAACGGCGGCGCGGGCTCGCCCTGTCGCATTAGGGCCGCATTGACGCTTGCGCCCCAACCCTTGCGAGCACTAAGGCCCACCTCCCATGGCGCGGTATATTTTCATCACCGGCGGCGTGGTCTCCTCGCTCGGCAAGGGTCTCATGGCGGCATCGCTCGCGGCGCTGTTGCAGGCGCGCGGCTACAAGGTCCGCATCCGCAAGTTCGACCCCTATCTCAACGTCGATCCGGGGACCATGAGCCCCTATCAGCACGGCGAGGTCTATGTGACCGACGACGGGGCCGAGACCGATCTCGACCTCGGCCATTACGAACGCTTCACCGGCGTGTCGGCGCGCCAGGCGGACAATGTTACTTCGGGCCGGATCTATCAGCAGATCATCGCGCGCGAACGGCGCGGCGACTATCTCGGCGCGACGGTGCAGGTGGTTCCGCACGTCACCGACGCGATCAAGGAATTCGCCCTCGCCGACCAGGGCGACCATGATTTCATCCTGTGCGAATTCGGCGGCACGGTGGGCGACATCGAGGGCCTGCCGTTCATGGAGGCGATCCGCCAGCTCCGGAACGAGCTGGAGCCGCTCCACACGCTCAGCATCCATGTGACGCTGGTGCCCTATATCAAGGCCGCGGGCGAGCTGAAGACCAAGCCGACGCAGCACTCGGTGCGCGAGCTGGCCAGCCTGGGCATCAAGCCCGACATCCTGCTGTGCCGCGCCGAACATCCGATTCCCGAGAGCGACCGGCGCAAGATTTCGCAATTCTGCAACGTCAGGCCCGAGGCGGTGATACCCGCGCTCGATGCGCCGTCGATCTACACCGTACCGCTGCAATATCACGGCGAGGGGCTGGACCGCGAGGTGCTGCGCGCCTTCGGCATCACCGACGCGCCCGCGCCCGATCTGACGCGCTGGCACGATGTGGTCGACCGCTTCACCCACCCGGAGGGCGAGGTGACGATCGGCGTGGTGGGCAAATATGTCGGGCTGCCCGATGCCTACAAGAGCCTCAACGAGGCGCTGATCCACGGCGGCATGGCGCACCGGGTCAAGGTCAACATCCGCTGGCTCGATGCCGAGCTGTTCGAGGCGGAGGACAGCGAAATCGCCAGCAAGCTCGAGCCGATGCATGGCATCCTGGTGCCCGGCGGCTTCGGCGAGCGCGGCAGCGAGGGCAAGATCGCCAGCGTGCGCTTCGCCCGCGAGCGCGGCGTGCCGTTCTTCGGCATCTGCCTGGGAATGCAGATGGCCTGCATCGAAGGCGCCCGGTCGGCGGGATTCGCGGGGGCGAGCTCCACCGAGTTCGGCGCCACCGAGGAACCGGTGGTGGGCATCATCACCGAATGGATGAGCGCCGAGGGGCTCCAGAAGCGCGAGGCCTCGGGCGATCTGGGCGGGACCATGCGGTTGGGCGCCTATGAGGCGAAGCTGGCTGGCAACAGCCGCGTATCGAGCGCCTATGGCGGGGTGAACAGCATCTCCGAGCGTCACCGCCACCGCTACGAGGTCAACGGGGCCTATATCGAGCCGCTGGAGAAGGATGGCCTGATCTTTTCGGGCATGTCGCCCGATGGGTTGCTGCCCGAAATCGTCGAACGACCGGACCATCCGTGGTTCATCGGGGTGCAGTTCCACCCCGAGCTGAAGTCCAAGCCCTTCGATCCGCATCCGCTTTTTGCGGGATTCATCGGCGCGGCGCTGGAACAAGCCCGCCTGGTTTGATTTTTTTCTGCAACTGTTTTTCGCGCGTAAGTCACTGGCGACAATCGTAAACGACAGCTGCCGACGCCCAGCGTTTGTATAAACGCGACACACGCGCTTTGAACTGTCACTTTATCTTATGCTATATCTGCGGCACGGGAGCTTGAAGCCCGCGTGTCCGAGCGATCGCGACCGCGGCCCCAATCGAGCTTGCTTCGGCTTGGGCTGTCTTTTGCGACCCGGACAGTCGATCTCGAGGCAAGGCGGCGCGCAAGCGTCGCGGGGGCGGAGCTTCGGCTCCGCCCCCTACTTTTCAACGCCAGGTTGCGTCAGGCTGCGCGGGTCTCGCTGTCGGCCTGCACGATTTCAAGGCCGGGCTTGCCGACCAGGATCTTCTTGGGCTTCATCGCCTCGGGCACTTCGCGCACCAGGTCGATCACCAGCAGGCCGTCTGCCAGGTCGGCATTGGCCACGCGGACATAATCGGCCAGCTCGAAGCGGCGCTCGAACCCGCGGTTGGCGATGCCGACGTGCAGCATCTCGCCTTCCGGCTGCTCTTCGCCCTTCTTGCCGACCACGGTCAGCAGGTTCTGCTGCGCGGTGATATCGAGATCGTCGGAGCGGAAGCCGGCGACGGCCAGCGTGATGCGATAGGCATCCTCGCCGCGACGCTCGATGTTGAAGGGCGGATAGTTCTCGCCGGACGTGCCACGCGACTGGTTTTCGAGCAGCTCGAACAGCCGGTCGAACCCGACGGTGGTGCGGCGATAGGGGGTAAAATCGAAACGGTTCATCGAAACAAATCCTCACTTGAGCAATTCGTTGGTTGGAAGACCCGTGCTACGGCATCTTCCGGTGGCATCCGCCAGGCCGCTTGGCCCTGCCGGACGCAATGAAAATAAGTATGCGGTATCGCCAGTCAAGAGGCGCCCAACCGCTGGAATCGAAGGTGATGCAATGACCGGACCGACCGTGACGATCTATACCAAGTTCGGCTGTATGTACTGCTATCGCGCCAAGCGGCTGCTCGAAAGCAAGGGCGTCGAGTTCACCGAGCACGACATCACCATGGGCGGTGCCCGGCGCGCCGAAATGATGGAACGCGCTCCGCAGGCGCGGACCGTGCCGCAGATATTCATCGGCGATCAGCATATTGGCGGCTCGGACGATCTTGCGGCGCTCGAGCGCGAGGGCCGGCTGGACGCGCTGCTCGCAGCGTGAGCGTCCGGATCGCTGTCTTGCAGATGACCTCGGGCATCGACCCGGGGCGCAATTTCGACACCATTCGAACGGCGGCCCGTGATGCCGTGCAGGGTGGGGCGGCGATGCTGTTCACGCCCGAAATGTCGCTGCTGCTCGATCGCGACCGGAGGCGGGCGGCGGCGCATATCGTGCCCCAGGAGGCCTCACCCCACGTGACCTCGCTCGCCGCCCTGGCGCGCGAGACCGGCTTGACCATCGCGCTCGGGTCGATGGCGGTGACCGCCGAGCAGGGTGGCTGGGCGAACCGCTCCATGCTGTTCACGCCCGATGGGGAAACGCCGGTCGCCTACGACAAGATGCATATGTTCGACGTCGATCTCGCGCAGGGTGAAAGCTGGCGCGAATCCTCGGCGTACCACGCCGGCAACAAGGTCGTCACCGTGGCGGACACGCCGGTCGGTCGCCTTGGCCTGACGATCTGCTATGATCTTCGCTTTCCCGCATTGTTCGAGGCGCTTGGCCAAAGAAGTTGCGATGTTATCGCAATTCCGGCCGCCTTCACCGTGCCGACCGGAGAGGCGCACTGGCATGTCCTTCAACGGGCCCGCGCCATCGAAGCGAGCGCCTATGTCGTCGCCGCCGCGCAGGTCGGCGAGCACGCGGACGGGCGGCGCACCTATGGTCACAGCCTGGTGGTCGATCCCTGGGGCGAAGTGTTGCTCGACATGGGTGGTGAGGCACCGGGGCTGGGCTTCGCCGACATCGATCTCGCCCGCATCGCCGAAGTGCGCGCGCAAGTGCCCAGCCTTGCCAACCGCCGCGAAATCGCCACTTAGGCGCCAATGATCGTCTTCGACCTCGCCTGTGACAACGCCCACGCCTTCGAGGGGTGGTTCCGCTCGTCGGAGGACTTTGCCGACCAGCAGGAGCGCGGGCTGCTGACTTGCCCGATCTGCGACAGCGTCATCGTCGCGAAGGCCCCGATGGCGCCCGCCGTTCCCGCAAAAAGCAATCGCGCCGTTTCCAATCCGCGCCCGCAGGCGGTGGCCAACACCGCGATGCCACCCGAGGTGGCCAAGGCCTTCAGGGCGCTCGCCGCAGCCCAGGCCAAGGCGTTGGCCACAAGCGAGTGGGTGGGGGATCGCTTCGCCTCAGAAGTCCGCTCGATGCACTATGGCGAAACCGAGGAGAAACAGGTGCACGGCCGAGCCACCAAGGACGATGCGCTTTCGCTGATGGACGAGGGCATCGCGGTCGCCCCATTGCTTGTGCCCGTGCACCCCCCCGAGGAGTTGAATTAGGCGGCGTCAGGTAGAAGCGTTGAGCGGAGCCGGCTCCGGCTTGCGGCGCGGCCGGACAAAAGCGCTCAAGACCACCAACATGAATATGAAGCTGACAAGAAACGCCACGGGCCGGTGGAGCGATGCCACGCTCAAGGTCAGTGGATCGATCAGCTCCTGTGCCGCCAAACTTCCTTTGATCGCTTCATTGGCGAGAAAACTGAGTGCGGCCAGCACATAGGGCCAATTGCTACGCCACGACTTCAGCCACAACACCAGTCCTGCGCCGAGGCAGATGAGCTGTCCGGTCATGGCGGCGGTCTGAAAGCGGTAGAAAGTCTCGGGCCCCTCGATCCTGAAGGGGGGAGCGAAGCTGATCAGTACGAAGAACAGCGCAACTCCCATGAAGATGATCGCGGTGCTCATCAGGAAGGCGCCGTGGAGAAGGCGGCGACGCCGGAAAGCGAACGCGAGGATGATGAAAAGTGCCAGCCAGAAGGTGCCCATAACATTCTGAATGATGAGAAAGTCGCCTTCGCCTGAAGCGACGCCTTTCTGCGCCGAGTGCACCGTCAGCATCGCCGTCGTCCCAACGAGGATGGGGGCAATAACCAGCACCATCTTCCCGGTCTTCCGATGGCGCTGATAAGCGCCGCGCGCAATCTGCGACAGTTGAGAGGCGAGCAGTCCGAGCCAGGCGAATACCGTCAACAGATGGAGATGATGATGCATTTGCGGTGTTGCATCGGGAGCGAAATAAATGTCCCAGAAGCCCAAAATGCTCATGACGAAAACCGCCAGCAGGAACACAAACTCTAAGCGGTAACGCGTTCCTTCGATCATTTTAATCACCCCCCCCGGCATCGTGTTCGCATTTTCCAACTTGCAGTCAAGGCGCGTTCGACTCGTCATGAGATTTGGCCGGAGCGAGGTGATCTGCCCGGAGCCGACAAGTCGCTGGATTGGTGCGCCCGACAGGATTCGAACCTGTGGCCCCCAGATTAGGAATCTGATGCTCTATCCTGCTGAGCTACGGGCGCTCCGCCGCGGCGTTTAGCCGCCAGCCTGCGGGCTGACAACGGCTCGTCAGCCTTTGGCGTGCTCCGCGCGCGCCAGCTCGTGGAGCCAGGCGGCGTGCTGGGGGGCTTTCTTGGTCTGCGACCATTCCTCCAGCATCGCCGGGGCCACCCGCTTCAGCTCGGCGTATTGGTCCTCGGTGCCGATATCGGCCGCGAGTTCCACCCGGTGCCCGTTGGGATCGAAGAAATATATCGACTTGAAGATGCCGTGATGCGTGGGGCCGAGCACGTCGATCCCCTGCGCCTCGATATGCGCCTTGGCCGCCAGCAGCTCCGCTTCCGACCCGACGCGCAGCGCGAGGTGCTGGACCCAGACCGGGGTGTTCTCGTCGCGGCCCATGTCCTTCTGGTTGGGCAGCTCGAAGAAGGCGAGGACGTTGCCGTTGCCGGCGTCGAGGAAGACATGCATGTAGGGATCGTATTCGCCGGTCGACGGCACGTGGTCCTCGGCGAAGGCGGTGGTGTAGTCCATGCCGAGCACCCGGCCGTACCACTCCACGGTCTCCTTGGCGTCCTTGCAGCGATAGGCGGTGTGGTGGATGCCGCCGAGGGCGATGGGGTGGGGGGCTGACTTACTCATATCCAAACTCCGCTCGTCCTCAGCCTGTCGGAACCGTAGGTGGACGAAGTCCTACGACGCCTCGCCAACATATCGCCAACGTGCTTCGACAGGCTCAGCACGAGCGGGACTTTGAAAGGGCCTAAGCTGGCTCCTCGACCTTGAGCGCGCCCCGCTTGATCTGATCGCGCTCCAGGCTTTCGAACAGCGCCTTGAAATTGCCCTCGCCGAAGCCTTCGTCGCCCTTGCGCTGGATGAATTCGAAGAACACCGGCCCGACCTGCGCCTCGGCGAAGATCTGGAGCAGGAGACGGGGCTGGCCGCCTTCGGTCGTGCCATCCAGCAGGATGCCGCGCGTTTGCAGCGCCGCCGCGTCCTCGCCGTGGCCCGGGAGGCGCTCGGGCAGCATTTCGTAATAGGTTTCCGGCGGCGCGGTCATGAAGGGCACGCCCAGCGCCTTGAGCCGGTCCCAGGCGGCGGTGAGATCGTCGCAGATCAGGGCGATGTGCTGGATGCCCTCGCCGTTGAACTGCTTGAGGAACTCCTCGATCTGGCCCTTGCCGCCTTCGCCTTCCTCGTTGAGCGGGATGCGGATCTTGCCGTCGGGCGCGGTCAGCGCCTGCGAGGTCAGGCCGGTATATTCGCCCTTGATGTCGAAATAGCGGATTTCGCGGAAGTTGAAGAGCGTCTCGTAGTAGTCGGCCCAGTACTTCATCCGGCCGTTGTAGACGTTGTGGGTGAGGTGATCGATGCGATCGAAGCCCGCGCCCACCGGGTTGCGATCGACGCCCGGCAGATAGTCGAAATCGATGTCGTAGATCGACAGGCCTTCGCCGGCCTCGGTTGCGTAACGATCGACCAGATAGACGATCGCGCCGCCGATGCCGCGGATCGCGGGCAGGCGCAGCTCCATCGGCCCGGTTTCGACCTGCACCGGTTCGGCTCCGCGCTCGAGCAGCAGGTCGTAGGCCTTGACCGCATCGCGCACGCGGAAACCCATGCCGCAGGCCGACGGGCCATGTTCGCGGGCAAAATACCACGCCGCGCTGCGCGGCTCGTAATTGATGATCAGATTGATCTGGCCCTGCCGCCACAGCTGCACATCCTTGCGACGGTGCGTGGCGATGTGAGTGAAGCCCATGGTCCGGAAGACCGGCTCGATCACGCCCTTCTCGGGCGCGCAGAACTCCACGAATTCGAAGCCGTCCAATCCCACCGGGTTCTCGAACAGATCGGCCATGGATATTCCTCTCGCGCAATATAGTAACAATAGAAACTATTTACTCCTCTTCGACTGGCCGGTCAAGGCCGGGCCTGTGGATCGCCGCCGCGGCGGGCTGGAGCAACGATAAGGCGCAAAGCCGCCGCCAACCCCTTGCGCGCACGCGTGAAGTGTGATTCTAGCTAAGCAATGGCCCGCAAAGCTCGCTCCCGCCGCAAATATTCGCTGCCTGCCCGCCGCAGCGAGGCCACCGCGCTGATCGTGCTGCTGGTGCTCGCGGGGCTGGCGATCGCGGGGCCGTCCGGCCTGTTCGCCTGGAGCGACAATCTGCGCCTCCGCGACGCGCGCGAGGCCCGGCTGGCCAAGCTGCAGGTGGACACCGGGCACCTGCGCAACCGGGTCGATCTGCTCGATCCCGCGCACGCCGATCCGGATCTGGCGGGCGAGCTGGTGCGCAGCCAGATGGGCGTGGTCCATCCCGACGAAGTGGTCGTCAAGATCGAGGACTGAGGCCGCGGTTCCGTAACGTTTCGCGCGGTTGCGGACCCGTTGCGTCCCGCGCGCGCTTGCGCCTATAGGCGGCGCGAACTGCCCCAACGGCATCACTTCGAGGACGCGAACTTGGCCAAAGCCCCCCGCAGCAAAACCGCCGCAGCCAGCACCGAGGGCGGGTTTGTCCTCCACAGCCTCCAGCAAGCTCACGAAGCCGGGCCGCGCTACGACGCCAGCGTCGAGCAGATGCTCGATTTCTACGAGCAGATGCTGCTGATCCGCCGCTTCGAGGAGCGCGCGGGCCAGCTTTACGGTTTGGGGCTGATCGGCGGCTTTTGCCACCTCTACATCGGCCAGGAAGCGGTCGCGGTCGGGCTGCAGTCGGCGCTCAAGGAAGGGCTCGACAGCGTCATCACCGGCTACCGCGACCACGGCCACATGCTCGCCTACGGCATCGATCCCAAGGTCATCATGGCCGAGCTGACCGGGCGCCAGGCGGGCATATCCAAGGGCAAGGGCGGCTCGATGCACATGTTTTCGACCGAGCACCGCTTCTACGGCGGCCACGGCATCGTCGGCGCGCAGGTCGCACTGGGCGGCGGGCTCGCGCTGGCGCATCAGTATCGCGGCGACGGCGGCTTCTGCCTCGCCTATTTCGGCGACGGCGCGGCCAACCAGGGCCAGGTCTACGAGACCTTCAACATGGCGGCGCTGTGGAAACTGCCGATCGTGTTCGTGATCGAGAACAACGGCTATGCGATGGGCACCGCGGTCAAGCGCTCGAGCGCGGAGACCGAGTTCTACCGCCGCGGCACCGCCTTCCGCATCCCGGGTATGAAGGTGAACGGAATGGACGTGCTCGAGGTGCGCCAGTCGGCCGAGATCGCCTTCGCCCATGTCCGGGCGGGCAACGGTCCGGTGCTGATGGAGCTGAGCACTTATCGCTATCGCGGGCACTCGATGTCCGACCCGGCGAAATACCGCACCCGCGAGGAGGTTCAGGATATGCGCGAGACGCGCGACCCCATCGAGGGCTTGAAGAAGACGCTGATCGAAGCGGGCCAGAGCGAGGATGCGTTGAAGGACATCGACAAGCGCATCCGCGCCGCGGTCTCGGAAGCCGCCGATTTCGCCGAGAACTCGCCCGAGCCGGACCCGCGCGAACTCTACACCGACGTGCTGGTGGAGAGCTACTGATGGGTATCGAGCTCAAGATGCCCGCGCTGTCCCCCACCATGGAAGAGGGGACGCTCGCCAAATGGCTCAAGCAGGAAGGCGACAGCATCGCCGCCGGCGACATCATCGCCGAGATCGAGACCGACAAGGCGACGATGGAATTCGAGGCGGTCGACGAAGGGACGCTCGGCAAGATCCTGATCGCCGAGGGAACCGAGGGCGTGAAGGTCGGTACCGTGATCGCGACGATGGCGGGCGAGGGCGGCGACACGGCCCCCGCACCAGCGCCTGCCGCAGAGCAGAAGGCCGTTGAGTCCGAGGCGCCCCAGCCAGCCAAGGCCGAGGGCGGCGTCACTCAACTTTCCGCCACCGCCAAGGCCGCGCGCGATCCGGAAATCCCCGTCGGCACCGCGATGAAGACGGTCACGGTCCGCGAAGCCTTGCGCGACGCGATGGCGGAGGAAATGCGCGCCGACAGCCGCGTGTTCGTGATGGGCGAGGAGGTCGCGCAGTATCAGGGCGCCTACAAGGTCACGCAGGGCCTGCTCGACGAATTCGGCCCCACGCGGGTGATCGATACGCCGATCACCGAATACGGTTTCGCCGGCATCGGCACTGGCGCGGCGATGGGCGGGCTGCGGCCCATCGTCGAGTTCATGACCTTCAATTTCGCCATGCAGGCGATCGACCACATCATCAATTCGGCCGCCAAGACCAATTACATGAGCGGCGGGCAGATGCGCTGCCCGATCGTGTTCCGCGGCCCTAACGCCGCCGCCAGCCGCGTCGGCGCGCAGCACAGCCAGAACTTCGGCCCGTGGTACGCCAGCGTGCCCGGCCTGATCGTGATCGCGCCCTATGACGCGGCCGATGCCAAGGGGCTGCTCAGGGCAGCGATCCGCAGCGAGGATCCGGTGGTCTTCCTCGAGAACGAACTGGTCTATGGGCGCAGCTTCGAGGTGCCCGACACCGACGACTGGGTGCTGCCGATCGGCAAGGCGCGGATCGTCCGCGAAGGCTCCGATGTCACGATCGTCGCCTACTCGATCGCGGTCGGCTTGGCACTGGATGCGGCGAACGAGTTGGCGAGTGAAGGAATAGAGGCGGAAGTCATTGATTTAAGGACGCTTCGCCCGCTCGACAAAGACGCCATCCTGACCAGCTTGGCCAAGACCAACCGGCTGATCATCGCCGAGGAAGGCTGGCCCACCTGCTCCATCGCGTCCGAGGTGATGGCGATCTGCATGGAAGAAGGGTTCGACCACCTCGACGCGCCGGTGCTGCGCGTAACCGATGAGGACGTGCCGCTGCCCTATGCTGCGAACCTGGAGAAGGCCGCGCTGATCGACTCCGCGCGCATCGTCGCGGCGGCGAAAAAGGTCTGCTACCGGGGCTAAAGCCGCTCAGAACGTCGTGTTGTGGACGTTGCAGGACGAAGCGGTGGCCGTGGGGGCGGGGTTATAGACCTGCGTCAGGTCGCGGTCGTCGCGGACGTAATAGGCCGCTTCGCGGCGGATCCGGAAGTTGCCAAGCGCCCACGCGCCGACCAGCGGTTCGTAGTTGTAGGTCACTTCGGCGAAGATGATCGCGCTGCCCGGGGCCGCCTGGACCCTTGTCGCGCCCGCACCCATGCCGGTGAAGCCGGGAGTGGTGCCTTCGGTCGCGCCCTCGACACCGTAGGCCGAATTGGAGCCGGTCAGCGCGCCCTTGCAGCGTTGCCAGAAGATCCGCTGCCGGTTGCTGGCGTTCTGTTGCAGGCTCGAAACCACGATCCGGCCGGAACTCAGGATATTGAGGCGGTCGCCGCCCTGAATCCGGGCACCCAGCAGCGCATCGTTGATGTCCACTTCGCGCAGCTGCGGTAGCCCCAGTGGCACCGATTGCTTGGCGCGCGAAAGATTGTCCGCCACCGTCATCGCGATCTGGCTGACGCGCATATTGGCAATCGCCAGATTGGTCAGCTCGACCGAGGTGAAGGCCAGCGACATCAGGATCGGCAGCGAATAGGCGAACTCGATCAGCATGATCGCGCGATCGTCGCGGCGCAGGCGACCAAGGAAGCGGCGCGCAGTCCGGGTGCTCAGCATGTCGTCTTGCACTTCCGCACTCCCACCCGTGTTGCTTGTGCCGAGAATGGCTGGTTGCGCAGAAAGGTGGTCGCGCTCAGCACCTGATTCTGCGGTTGGCCGATCAGACTCCAGAACGGGAAGATGCGCCGATAGGTCAGCGAGGCCTTGATCGAGACGACGTCCTGCGCACCGCCGCGCCCGGCGAGGCCGACGTCAGTATCCCGCTGGTTGTTGCCGTTGCGATCGACGTACCACTCGTCGAGCTGATAGATTCCGTCCTTGACGCCGGCGCGCGTCTTGTCCTCGAAATCCTCGGGCAACTCGATCTCGTTGTAGTTCTGATAATAGGTCGGATCGAGGGTGAAGGTGATCTCGGTATTTGGGTCGCTGGTTGGCACCACATTGCGGACCTGGCGGTTCACCTTGGCCTCGATATCGGAGAACAGCGTGTTCTCGAGCGAAGCCTGTCGTGCCCCTTCCTGCGTCGCGCCATGCAGCGCCGCCTGGATGTACATCGCGAAGCCCTGGTCGAAGATGCCCATCAGCATCAGGATGAAGATCGGGGCGACGAAGGCGAATTCGGTGGCCGCCAGGCCGCGCGCGTCCCGCCGCAGCCGGCGCAGCCGGGCCAGGCGGCCTTCACCGGGCCGACGGTAGGTGCTGGCGTGGGTCATTGCACAAGCCTCAGGTCGGCGATGTCGCGGGCGATGGTGGCGAAGGCGGCGTCCAGATCGCTGGCATCGTCCGCCTGGAACGCCCGGTTCGGATCGGCGCAGGCCGTAAGGTTGCCGCCCACCGAGGTGCCGAAGGCGATCGCCCAGATGCTGGTCGTGCCGCGCTGCGCGTCGCAGAGTGCCTGGAAACGGCGCGCATGGAGCGTTGCCGCGGCGGTGCCGGTGGAACCGGTGATGCGCCGGGAAACACCTTCCAACCCGTAGGACGTGACCGAATTGTCCGCCGAAACCGGCTCACCGTCGGTGAGGAAGATGATGTGCCGGCTGATCTGGCCACCATTGGGGCCGACCAGGTTGCGGGCCGCGAAGATGCCCTGCGGCGCGATCAGGCGCAGCCCCCAGATCATGCCGATGTCGAGATAGGTGTAGCCGTTGGGTTGCAGCGTGTCGATGTAGGCGTTGAACGCGGTCTGAGTCATCACGTTCAGGTTGCGCATCCGCGCTGTCGGGCACGAGTGCTCCGCGGCGCCGATCGTCGAGGTGGACGTGACGTTGGCGCTTTGGCCGCGGTTGTATGTCAAGCGGTCCATGATCGGACGCCAGCGGGTCGCGTTGCTGGTGCCGCCCGCGAGCCAGTTGAGGTCCATCGCACCCGATGGGATCGGCGAGAAGCTGGTCGCCGCGACCGTGTCGCGTTCCTCGAGACAGCCGTTCCACGTGAACGAGGACGTGTTGAGGTCGCCCGCATCCGGGGTCGCCATCAACTCGACCGGCGTATAGGGTCCGACACCTGGGGCCGTGTAGTCGGATTGCGTGCTGGTCGCGAAAGTGACCGTGCCGCCGGTCTTGAACGCCGACACGTTATACGTCACCGGCCGATAGGTCCAGTTCTTGAACTTGAACTCCGGAATGTTCCGGATGTATTTTTCCCATTTTACTTCGCGGACGCAAACTCGGTACTTACTCGTATTCGACCCGCTGTTATCTTCCCATGTCCTCGATTTACGATCGAACGAGATTTCCCAGTAGTAATTTCCCGTGGTCGGCCTGTTGGTTTGCGCAACCGAAGAGCCTTCGGGCACGTAAAGCACGGAGTTGCCGATACCGGCGGCACCGGGCCAGGATGTCTGCGGGTATACATAGACTTGGCGATTGGTGCTGTTGTCGATGGAGAACGACAGGTTGTCGCTGTAATGGCCACAGTCGAGGTTGGACATCACGGTGCCATTGTCGACCTCTTCGATATACGGCGCGATGGTGTCATTGTCGTTGGCATCATACTCCTGCTCGAATGTCGTCACGCCGGAATCGGGGTCGTTGATCCATTCGTTGGAACCGCCCGTGCTTTCGAAGTTCGCCACGCGCGATTCGACCACGGCGCTGTCGACCAGATGGGTCATCCCCAGCTCGCCCAGATTGGCATCGGGCGAGGCCTTGAACAGGTCTCTGCCATTGACCGATTGGCTGTAGGGGACAAAGCCATAGCGTACGCGGCCGGCATTGGTCCCCGCAGCCGTGAGCTGCGTCTGCAGATTGGTATAGAAGTTCTTCGCCGCGGCGCGCATCGAGACGATCTTTTGGACGCCGTTGATCTCGTCACCCATCGAGCCGGTGACGTCGAGCACGAACACAATGTCGATGTTCGGGATCTGGATATCGGCGCTGCACGCGACCGAAACCGCGTTTTGGGTGTAGCCGAAAATCCGCATCAGCGTCATCGGCACGGTCGTGGCGGAGGTCGCGGCCAGCCGGCCATTGGTATCGGCGGCGGCGGTGAAAGTGGTCCCGGTGGTCTGGAAATCGGCGTTCTGGAAGTTGAAGTTGAACATCGCATTGGCGCGGGCCTGCGCGGCGGTGTCATAAACATTGGTGGCCATCGCCTTGCGACCGGCGAGCACGGCCGAGTCGCACGCGGCCTGGAGGCGGCTGCGCGTCAGATAGAGGCGGCTGGCATCGATGGCGCCGCCGACCACGCCGATCATCGGCACCACCGCCGCGGCGGTCAGGGCGAACACATTGCCCGTGGCGTCGCGGCCCAGGCGGCGGAGGAAGCCCTTCCTCCCCGCGTTTCCGCCAACGCCGGATATCCGCTTGAAAATCGCCATATGGTTTGCTCGCAAAACGCTTATGCTGCGGAGCATAGGCCCAGCATGGCGAACGAAGGTTTCAGAGCTTTGGTTAACCGAGAGGAAAGATTCGGTCGCGGCAGCCCGGACGGTCGATGAGCGCCATAGCCCCGCGAAATGACGAGCTTGGCGAGGTCGAGCGGATCGCCGTCCTGTATGCGCCGCAACACTTGCGTAAGGGTTATCACGTGCTCCTGCGCCTCGATGCCCAGCTTGCCCGGATCGCGCTGACCGCGCGGGAACCGGCGCTTGCGCAGCTCAAGCTGGCGTGGTGGCGCGATGCCTGCGGCGATCTCGCCAATGCGCGGGGATCGCCCTTGCTGCTTGCGCTAGGCCGGGCCTGGTCCGGCGAAGGCGAACCGCTGGTCGAGCTGGTCGATGGCTGGGAAGAGCTCGCAGCGGGCGAGGGCGGCTTTGCTGCCGGTGCCGAGCGCGTGGCCCAAGCCCGCGCAATCGCCTGCGCTTCGGCAGCGGGCGTGCCGGTGGCCGAACCTTGCCGTATCGCAGCGCGGCGCTGGACAATCGTAGCGCTCGCGGCGGCTGCGCCCGATAGCGGGTACAGGTCTGCGATGCTGGCCACGGCGAGGGCGCTGCCCGCGGCCCGGCTCCCGCGTGCGCTGCGTCCGCTGGCGGTGCTCGACGGGTTGGCACGCCGGGCGTTGCGACGCGAGGGCGGCCCGCTGCTTGGCGACCGGCTCAGCCCGCTGGCGGCGCTGCGGCTTGGCATTTTCGGGCGCTAGGCTATCCCGCTGACAATACCGGTAGAGGAAGGGGCCGCATGAACCGGACGATCCTGGGAGCGCTGGGCGCGTTACTGCTGGTCGGGATTGGCCTGTTCTGGTGGCAGGGTCGCGCCGCTGTCGAGCGCGGGGCCCCGCCGCCGGTCGCTCCGGTCGCCAGCGCGGCCGCAACCGATATCCCCTCGGCCGATGCTGCGGGACTGAGGGGACCGGCCCCGCCCGAAGCGACCGAGCTGACCCGCGAGCAGCAACGCTTCGGCCGGTACGACCGCGACCGCAGCGGCCGCATCGGGCGCAACGAGATGCTCTCGACGCGCACCGAAGCCTTCCGCAAGCTCGACAAGGACGGCAACAATCTCCTGACCTTCGAGGAGTGGGCGGTGGCGACCGTCACCCGCTTCGAAGCCGCCGACCGCGACCGTGATGCCGAGCTGACGCCCGAGGAGTTCGTGGCGACCCGCCCGAAGCGCGCCGTTCGAGCCGACTGCCGCTGCTAGGCCGCCGCCAACGCCGCGCGCGCTGCCCGATACTCCGCCTCCAGCCGCGCCACGGTCGCCTCCACCGGCGCGACCTCGGTCACGGTGCCGATGCCCTGGCCCGACCCCCAGATGTCCTTCCACGCCTTGGCCTTGGTGTTGCCGCCGCTGCCGAAGTTCATCTTGCTGGGGTCGCTGACCGGCAGATTGTCGGGGTCCATCCCGGCGTTCTCGATGCTGGAGCGCAGGTAATTGCCGTGCACCCCGGTGAAGAGGTTGGTGTAGACGATCCCGTCGGCATTGCCGTCCACGATGCCGTCCTTGTAGCCGTCGGGCGCATTGGCTTCGCTGGTCGCGATCCACGGGCTGCCGATATAGGCGAAGTCCGCCCCCAAGGCCTGCGCGGCGAGGATCGAACGGCCATGCCCGATCGAACCCGACAGCGCGACGAGGCCGCCGAACCAGGCGCGGATTTCCTGCATCAACGCGAAGGGGCTCAGCACGCCGGCATGGCCGCCAGCCCCTGCGGCCACCGGGATCAGCCCATCGGCGCCCTTCTCGATCGCCTTGTTGGCGAAGCGGTTGTTGATGACGTCGTGCAGGGTGATCCCGCCCCAGCCGCGCACCGCGCTGAAGATATCCTCGCGCGCGCCCAATGAGGTGATCATCAGCGGCACCTGCCATTTGGCGCAGGTGGCCATGTCGGCCTCGAGCCGGTCGTTGGTCTTGTGGACGATCTGGTTGACGGCATAGGGCGCGGCCGGACGGTCCGGGTTGGCGCGATTGTGCTGCGCCAGCTCCTCGGTGATGCGGTGGAGCCATTCGTCGAGCTCGCTCTGCGGGCGGGCGTTGAGCGCAGGGAAGCTGCCGACGATGCCCGCCTTGCACTGGGCGATGACCAGTTCGACCCCCGAGACGATGAACAGCGGCGAGCCGATGACGGGCAGCCGCAGCCGGTCGAAGGGGGCGGGAAGGGGCATCGGCGCACTCCGTTGCAAAGGAAAACCTTGGCCGGGCTATCGAGACCGGCGCGGGTTGTCGAGAGGGTCAGGCGGGAAGCACGTGCCCGATGCCGTAAACGCGCGCCGCGGTGCCCGCGAACAGGGCGTGCTTCTCGTCCGCGGATGCGTCCGCCGCGATGCGTTTGAAGGTGTTCCACAGCACCGGATAGCTCGCACCCCAGCGGTCGGGCGGATAATTGCTCTCGAACATGGCGCGGGTCGGTCCGAAGGCCTCGATGCAGGTTTCGACATAGGGCCGCCACAGCGCGGCCAGCTCCTCCGAGCCGAACCCCGCCGCGGGGCCTTGCGACGGGAGTTGAACCTGCGCCATGCCGAGGCCGCCAAGCTTGACGGTGACGTTGGGGCAGGCGGCAATATCGTGAATCGCTTGCCGCCAGCCCGCGAAACGCTCGTCCCGCTTGCCTGCATAGGCGCCGAGGCCGAGAATGCCGCCGCAATGGTCGAGCACGATCGGCTGTTCAGGGAAGGCGCGCGCCAGAGCGAGTACCTCGCCCAACTGCGGCTCGAACACCCAGGCGTCGAAGGTCAGGCCGCGCGGTGCCAGTTGTGCGAAGCCCGCGCGGAAGGCGCGGTCGGCATAGAGGCCCGGCGGAGCCATCAACGCGGGCGGATAGGCCGTGGCATCGGCATCGCACGCCCCCTGATGGCGAATGCCGACGAAGCGCGGGCTGGCGGCCTGAAGCGCATCGAGCACCTCGCCCACCGCCGCGCCGAGCCGCAGGTCGGCATGGCCGACGATGGCGGCGCAGGGTCGGTAAGCGCCATAGAGCCCGCTGGCACCCTGCGCGGCGACGCCGTTGACGAACTCGACCTCGCCGACAACCTTCAGCGCCTCGCCGCGCGCCGGATCGTAGAATGCCCCGCACTCGACGAACACCGTGGCGACGATATTGTGGCCGCTGTGGGTGTCGGCATGAAACTGGTCGAACGTGTAATAGGCGGCATCGACCAGCGACCCGATGAAGGGATGCCGCGGCTCGGGAAAGGCCGACAGCAGCGGGCGCAAGTCCCACAGATGATGGTGCGCGTCGATGATCGGTAGCTCGGGTTCGATAATGGCTTCGATCATCATGTTTCCCCTTGCGCAGTCGGTCTGTTGGACATGGACCGGGTGTTACACGGTCCAAGGGAGAAAAAAATCGCCCCCGCGCAAACCCCGGATATCGGGTCGGGCGGAGGCGTAGAAACCGGTCATGCCAGCATCTAGGCTGAATCGGGCGAAGTAGGAAAGTGCTGCCGAATGGCCCCATTCGCCGCACTCAACACCGCGCGTACGCTGGCGGTGGCGACGTCTTCGTCGATGCCGCAGCCCCATACGATGCGTCCATCGGGCAGCGCGCATTCGAGAAAAGCGGCGGCGCGCGCGTCCGAGCCGGCACCCAATGCGTGTTCGGTGTAGTCCTTGACCTCGATCACGATGCCGAAGCTGGCCACCAGCGTCGCCACTACCGACGAGATCAGGCCATTGCCTCGTCCGCTGACACTGTGCTCCATGCCGTCGACCGCGATCGTGCCAGTGAACAGCCGCGACCCGTCGGGTGCCTTGCGCTCTTCGTAATCGATCAGCTGGAGATCGCCGGTTTGCGGTTTCAGGTGATAGGCACTCTCGAACGCCGCCCAGATATCGGTGGCGGTCAGCTCGCGGCCGAGCGCGTCCGCCAGCCGCTGAACGTGCGGCGCGAAATCGGCTTGCATCGCCTTGGGCAGTTTCAGCCCCTGATCCTGCTCTAGCACCCAGGCGAACCCGCCCTTGCCGGACTGCGAATTGACGCGGATCACCGCTTCGTAACTGCGGCCCAGATCTGCCGGATCGATGGGCAGATAGGGCACGCGCCACTGCGGCGAGTTCTGGCTGTTGCGCGCTGCGAAACCCTTCTTGATCGCGTCCTGATGGCTACCCGAGAAGGCGGTATAAACGAGTTCGCCGCCGTAGGGATGACGTTGGTGGACGGGGAGTTGATTGCAATATTCCACGGTCTCGATCACGCGATCGATGTCGGAAAAATCGAGTTTGGGATCAATACCCTGCGTATACAAGTTGAGCGCCAGTGTGACCAGGCAGCAGTTGCCGGTGCGCTCGCCATTGCCGAACAGGCAGCCTTCGATGCGGTCGGCCCCGGCCATCAGCCCGAGTTCCGCCGCCGCGACGCCGGTGCCGCGGTCGTTGTGGGTGTGGAGCGAGATCACGGCACTCGCCCGGTTCGGCAAATTGCGGGTGAAATACTCGATCTGGTCGGCATAGATATTGGGCGTCGCCGCCTCCACCGTGGCGGGCAGGTTGAGGATCAGCGGGTGCGCGGGCGTGGGTGCCAGAACGTCCATCACGGCCTCACAAACCTCGAGGCTGAAATCGAGCTCGGCGGTCGAGAAGGTTTCCGGGCTGTACTGGAAATGCCATTCGGTGCCGGGGCGCCTGGCCGCCTCGTCGCGCATCACCCGGGCGCCCGCGACCGCGATGGCCTTCACCTCGGCGCGGCTCATCCCGAACACGATCTCGCGCCAGGCCGGGCTGACCGCGTTGTAGAGGTGGACGATCGCAGCCCGTGCGCCCTCCAGGCTGGCGAAGCTCGTGCGGATGAGGTCGGCGCGGCTCTGGGTGAGGACCTGAACGGTAACGTCCTCGGGAACCCGTCCCGAGCGCACCAGCCCGGAAATGAAATCGAACTCGGTCTGTCCGGCGCTGGGGAAACCGATCTCGATCTCCTTAAGTCCGATCTCGACCAGCAGGTCGAAGAAGCGGGTCTTCTTCACCGCATCCATCGGATCGACGATGGCCTGATTGCCGTCGCGCAAGTCGGTGGATAGCCAGCGCGGCGCATGGGTGATCGTGCGGGTCGGCCATTGCCGGTCCGGCAGGGCGATCGGCGCGAAGGCGGTATATTTGCTGCTCGGATCGCGGAGCATGGTCATGGTTGGCAACTCTGCTGGCTGAACGACTTTGGCGGCGAGACCCGGGGCGCGCGGCGCACCCCGGGGGCACGCACGGTCACGCCCGCGGGCGAATAAGTCGTAGCAGGATAGCGTTGCGCTGCATCAGGCCATGCTTTGCGGATTATTGCCGCAGGGGCAAGCGGAAGATGCGATAATTGCGCGGGGGTCAGCCACAGCGCAGCCGCGTGACCATGCCGCGCTCGTCGATATCGACGTTCAGCCGGTTCTCGCGATAATCCTGCGTGACGATCGTGCCGGGTGGCAACCAGCGGATGCGGGTGTGTCCGATTTGCAGGGCCACGGCTTCCCGCAATGCAGGGGTGTCGCGCTTGCCCACAGCGTCGCTGGCCCTCGTCGAATTGCACGCGTCCTTTTCCAGCGTATTGGCCGGTTTCTCGAAGGCGGCGCTGATATCGAGTTCGACCGCGTCGGAAACGAGCGGCAGGGCATAGTTGATGCCGTAGTCCGACCGCTTGATCGTGGTGCGGCCCCTGAAGCCGATGTTGAGTCGCTTGTTCATCGGATGCGGGCCGGCGCCAGTGAACTCGGCAGCGATGGTGACCGGGCGAGTGATCCCGTTGAGCGTGAAATTGCCCGTGATGTTGGCCTTGAGCGGCCCGGTCCGGCGGATGACAGTCGATGTGAAGCGCGCGCTGGCCGGGTTGGGACCGAAGAAATCGGGCTTGGTGCCATCCTTGCCGGGGCGCAACAGGTGGTCGCGCAGGCCCGCGCTTGCGACAGTGACCTTGGCGACCGGGATCGTCACGTCGAGCTTTGCGGTAGTCAAGTTGCGGGGATCGAGTTGCAGCGAACCCGTTACCTCGCCGAAAATCCCGAAATAATCGTTGAAGCCGAAGTGGTTGACCCGCCAGCTTATCAGCGTGTGACCGCCGTCCACCACATAGAGGCCGGGGGTGACCCGCGCGGGATCGACCTTGCCAGGCAGTTGCATCGGCGCGCCCTGGGCATTCAGCGCGGCATAAGCGCCCAGCGAGAGCAGGACGAGGGCAGGGGCGGCGGCGTGGGCGAAGCGGTTCATCGGCTTCCTTTCGAAATGGCGAGGCCTTTCTTATGGGCTAGGATGGTGCCATCCTGATGTCGAGCGTGCTGTCGCGCGGGTCAAAATCCGCGGTCGCCTGCCGCAGCGCGCGTGTCGAGCTCGTCGCGCGAATAGCTGGCCTGAGGGACTTCGCCGAGCCCGGGGTCGTAATCGCGGTCTTGCGCCAGGCAGCGCTCGCCGCACAGCTGATGCACCGTTCCGGTGCGCCAGTCGACCTGCCACACTCGCCCGCCGGGCGTCGCGATAAAGCCTGTGATGCGCTGCGCCATGTCGCCCTCGACATCCTCGATCGAGGGAAATTCGGAATCATAATCGCGATCCGTACCGCCGTGGGTGTGGAAGCTGGCGATCACATGGCTGCCCGGCGGGGCCAGGCGATGAAACGAGCACTCGGCAGGCCCACCTTCGTAGATTCGAGAAACCGACAATGCGCCCGCATCGCTTTCGAGAATGACGCCACAATATTCCTGGTTGCGCGCGATTGAGGGCTCCTGGAGGTCGCCAAGCGTAGCGATGGCAAACTGCGCGAGCTGGTCCTGGCTCGCCTGCGGCTGGTAGCGCGGCGCCGGCATCGCGATCGCATAGACGGTCGCGATGAGCCAGGCTGCGCCACAGCCGATATACAGCAGCTTGTCGTCGATCCTGCGCCCCACGCCACCGCGTTACCGCAGGGGCAGGGGCGCTGTCGATGCTGCGTGTCAGTTCACCGCCTTGTCGACCAGCTTGTTCTTGCCGATCCACGGCATCATCGCGCGCAGGCGCCCGCCCACCTCCTCGATCGGATGCGCGGCGGCGGCCTTGCGGCTGGCCTTGAGCTGCGGCTGTCCCGCCTGGTTGTCGAGCACGAAATCGCGCACGAAGCGGCCCGACTGGATATCCTTGAGCACCCGCCGCATCTCGGCCTTGGTCTCGTCGGTGATGATCCGCGGGCCGGTGGTGATGTCGCCGAATTCGGCCGTGTTGCTGATCGAATAGCGCATGTTGGCGATGCCGCCTTCGTACAGCAGATCGACGATCAGCTTGGTTTCGTGGAGGCATTCGAAATAGGCCATCTCGGGCGCGTAACCGGCCTCGACCAGCGTCTCGAACCCGGCCTGGATCAGGTGGGTGATGCCGCCGCACAGCACCGCCTGCTCGCCGAACAGATCGGTCTCGCATTCCTCGCGGAAATTGGTCTCGATGATGCCCGAGCGCCCGCCGCCCACCGCGCTGGCGTAGGATAGCGCGAGCGATTTGGCATAGCCGTTGCCGCCCGACTGCGCACTCTCCTGGTGGACGGCGATCAGGCAGGGCACCCCGCCGCCGCGCAGATATTCGCTGCGCACGGTGTGGCCGGGCCCTTTGGGCGCGATCATGATGACGTCGAGATCGGCGCTTGGCTCGATCAGCCCGAAGTGGATGTTGAGCCCATGCGCGAAGGCGAGCGCGCTGCCCGGCTTCATTCGCCCGGCCATATCGTTGGCCCAGATGGCGGCCTGGTGCTCGTCGGGGGCGAGGATCATCGCCACATCCGCCCACTCGGCGGCCTCGGCGTTGGACATCACCCGGAAGCCCGCTTCCTCGGCCTTCCTGCGCGTGGCCGAACCTTCGCGGAGTGCGATCGCCACCTCGCTCACGCCGGAATCGCGCAGGTTCTGGGCATGGGCGTGGCCCTGGCTGCCATAGCCGACGACCGCGACCTTCTTCCCCTTGATCAGATCGGCGTCGCAATCCTTGTCGTAGTAAACCTGCATTTCGTTTCCCGTTTCTCACTTAGCCAAGTCCGCCCGCCCTGAGCCTGTCGAAGGGCGCTGGTGCGACCGTCGCGCCCATCGTGCTTCGACAAGCTCGGCACGAGCGGAAGTTTGCGAATTCAATCCTAGGCGGAATTCGCCCCGCGCATCATGCCGACGATACCCGAGCGGCCGACCTCGACAAGGCCAAGCTCGCGCATCAGCACCAGGAAGCCGTCGATCTTGTCGGGCGTACCGGTGATTTCGAACACGAAGCTGGCGGTGGTGGTGTCGACCACCTTGGCCCGAAACAATTCTGCGATACGCAAGGCTTCGACGCGTTTTTCGCCGGTGCCGGAGACCTTTACCAGCGCCAGTTCGCGTTCCACATGAGGTCCGGCCTCGGTCAGGTCGGTGACCTTGTGGACCGGCACCAGCCGTTCGAGCTGGGCGCGGATCTGGTCGATCACCTGCGGCGGCCCGCCGGTCGCGATGGTGATTCGGCTGACTGCGTGGTCCTCGGAGATATCGGCCACGGTCAGGCTGTCGATGTTGTAGCCGCGCGCGGTGAACAGCCCCGCGATCTTGGCGAGGATGCCGGCTTCGTTGTCGACAGTGACGGTGAGCACGTGGCGTTCGGATTGGGTTTCTTTGATTTTCAACACCCAGCTCCGTTCGTGTCGAGCGAAGTCGAGACACGCTGGCGCAACGCCAGGGTATCTCGACTACGCGCTGCGCGCTCCGCTCGATACGAACGGGACATGATGATGGAATGGCAAGTCACACCAAAGCCTTGGCTTCGTCGTCCATCGTGCCGCTGACCCGGTCGCCATAAAGCATCATCTCGGTGTGCGCCGCACCGCTGGGGATCATGGGAAGGCAGTTGGCCTCCTTGCTGACCAGGCAGTCGACCATCACCGGGCCATCATGGGCCAGCATGGCTTGGATGCCCGCGTCCAAATCCGCCGCGTCCTCGATGCGGATGCCCTTCCAGCCATAGGCCTCGGCCAGTTTCACAAAGTCCGGGAGCGAATCGCTGTAAGAGTTTGAATAGCGGCTTTCATAGGTCAGTTCCTGCCATTGACGGACCATACCCATGTATTCGTTGTTGAGGATGAAGACCTTGACCGGGAGGCGGTACTGGCTGGCGGTGGCGAGTTCCTGGATGTTCATCTGGATGCTGGCTTCGCCCGCGACGTCGATCACCAGCGCATCCGGATGGCCGAGCTGCGCGCCGATCGCGGCGGGAAGGCCATAGCCCATCGTGCCGAGCCCGCCGCTGGTGAGCCATTTGTTCGGGGCCTCGAAGCCGAAATACTGTGCCGCCCACATCTGGTGCTGGCCGACCTCGGTGGTGATGATCGGGTCGCGGTCCTTCGTGTGCGCGAACAGGCGCTCGATCGCCTTTTGCGGCATGATCGCATCCGATTTTTCGGGATAGGCGAGGCATTCGCGCGCGCGCCAGCCCATGATGCGGGCGGTCCAGTCGGTGAGGTCGCGCGAGCGGCGGTCGCCCCAGGCAGTCAGCAGTTGCTCGAGCACATGGGCGCAGTCGCCCACGATGCCCAGATCGACGGGCACGATCTTGGCGATGCTGGCCCGATCGATGTCGATGTGGATCTTCTTGGCCTCGGGCGCAAAGGCGTCGAGCCGCCCGGTCACGCGGTCGTCGAAGCGCGCGCCGACGGCGATGATCAGGTCGGCGCGGTTCATCGCCATATTGGCTTCGAAGGTCCCGTGCATTCCCAGCATCCCCAGCCAGTCGGGATGGCTGGCGGGGAAGGCCCCGAGCCCCATCAGCGTGCTGGTGACCGGCGCTCCGGTGGCGTGCTGGAAGCGGCGCAGCAGCTCGGAGGCGCGGGGGCCGGAATTGATCACCCCGCCGCCGGTGTAGAACACCGGACGCTCCGCGGCGGCGATCATGGCGACCGCCTTGGCGATCTCGTCGTCGTTAGCGGTTAGGCGCGGCTGGTACCGGTGCGAGGCGAGGGCGCGCTCGTCCGCAGAGCGCGAGCCCGCCCCCGAACTCTCCTGGGCAATCTGCACATCCTTGGGAATGTCCACCAGCACCGGCCCCGGGCGCCCGGTGGTGGCGATGCGGAATGCCTCGGCGATGGTCGCGGCAAGCGCATCGGGGCTTTTCACGAGGTAATTGTGCTTGGTGCAGTGGCGAGTGATGCCCACTGTGTCCGCCTCCTGGAAGGCGTCAGTGCCGATCAGCGCGGTCGGCACCTGGCCGGTGATCACCACCAGCGGGATCGAATCCATATAGGCGTCGGCGATGCCCGTGACCGCGTTGGTCGCGCCGGGGCCGCTGGTGACCAGCACCACGCCGGGCTTGCCGGTGGAGCGCGCATAGCCTTCGGCGGCGTGCGCCGCGCCGGCCTCGTGCCGCACGAGGATGTGGCGGAGATGCGGATTGCCGAACAGCTCGTCGTAGATCGGCAGCACCGCACCCCCGGGATAGCCGAAGATGACCTCCACGCCCTCCGCCAACAGGCTGTCGATCAGGATCGCGGCGCCGCTGCGCTCTTTGGTCACGATGGGCTCCACGGGAGGCGGTCTCAGATATGAGTCGACCCGGTGCTGGGGTCTGAGCACCGGGCCGACGGGAGGTTCTGGATGCGCCAAGTGCATTTCAAAGTCAATGGACAATATGCAATAAAAGTGCGTCCAAAGCATGTCGGTAGCAATTTTCAGACTCGATGCGCCGCCAGGCCGCGGGCGGCTGATGCCTGAACCAGGTATACTGGCGCTTCGCGTATTGCCGCGTCGCGGCCTGTCCGCGCAGTAGCGCATCCTCGCGGCTGGAACCGCCCGCCAGCCAATCCGCCACCTCGCGGACCCCGATGGCCCGCATCACCGGCAGCGCGGGATCGAGCCGGCGCGCAAGCAGGGCCGCAACCTCTTCGCGCGCACCGCCGTCCAGCATGGCGGCAAACCGGGCGTCGCAGCGCGCCAGGAGCTGTTCGCGCTCCGGCACCAGCACTGAAGCGTGAACCGCCACGTCGCTGCCGATCCCGCCCTCCCGCTCGCCCTGCCAACCAGCCAGCGGGCGGCCGGTGGAGCGGATCACCTCCAGCGCGCGCATCGTGCGCGTCATGTCGGCGGGGGCGAGGCGGGCGGCAGCCGCGGGGTCCTCGGCTTCGAGCGCGGCGCGCGCCTCAGCCTGCGGCAAGGCCCGCACCGCGGCGCGGATTGCGGGATCGATCGGCGGCACCGGCGCAATCCCATCAAGCAGCGTGCGTAGGTAGAGCCCGGTTCCTCCGACAAGGATCGGCACCGCGCCCTCGGCGTGCAGGGTTACGATCTCACGCTTGGCGGTGTCCGCCCAGTCGGCGGCCGAGCACGCCAGCGCCCCGTCCCAGGTTCCGAACAGGCGATGCTCGATCCCGCCCATCTCTTCGCGGGTGGGTCGGGCCGAGAGCACTCGCAGATCGGCATAGACCTGCGCGCTGTCGGCGTTGAGCACCACCGCACGCCGGCCCGCATCGGCGAGCCGCTGCGCCAGCCGCACCGCGAGCGCGCTCTTGCCGCTGGCGGTCGGCCCTGCGATGAGCGCGACGCTTGGCTTGTCGGAGGTTTCACGAGTGCTCATCGCGCGGCTGATAGCAGAGCCTGACGGGCTGGAAACGCGCTTGGATGCGGCCAGCGCCGAGCTGGCGGCGAAAGGGCTGCGAATCGCGGCGGCGGCGTTGCTCGACCATTGCGGCGGGGTGCTCCAGATCGCGCTGCCCGACGGCGATCCGGCGGTGCTGCGCGCGGTGCTGGACGTGCATTTCGCGCCCAGTGATCTGCTCGTGGCGACGGGCGACATCGACATCCCGCGGCTGTTCGTCTCCGACATGGATTCCACCATGATCGGGCAGGAGTGCATCGACGAACTGGCCGACTACGCCGGGATCAAGCCGCAGATCGCCGCCATCACCGAGCGCGCGATGCAGGGCGAGATCGACTTTCCCAGCGCGCTTCGGGAGCGCGTGGCGCTGCTCGAAGGCCTTCAGGAAAGCACCATCGAGCGTTGTCTTGCCGAGCGTATCGTGCCTGTCGCCGGAGCTGCTACACTGGTCGCAACGCTCAAGGCGCACGGTTGCCGGACGGTGCTGGTCACCGGCGGTTTCCACCATTTCGCCGATCCGGTGGCCGCGCGGATCGGGTTCGAGCGCGCAATCGCCAACCGGCTGGCGGTCGCCGATGGCAGGCTGAGCGGCGCGCTGACGGGCGCGATCAGCGATGCCACCACCAAGGCCGCGACCTTGCGCGAGGAGGCCACCGGGCTGGGTGAGGGAGCGCGCGTGCTGGCGATGGGCGACGGTGCCAACGACATCCCGATGCTTGCAGCCGCCGATTACGGCATCGCCTATCGCGCCAAGCCCAAGGCCCGCGCCGCCGCCGATGGCTGGATCGAACGCGGCGATCTGACCGCGATGCTAAGCCTGCTCGGGATTCCCAATCAGGACTGGATCGCCGGCTAAAGCCAGCTGGCGATCGTCGCGAGCGGCTTCTTCCTGAGCGCGTGCGCGGGAACGGTGGCATCGGCGGCGGGATGGCCGGCCACGACGATCATCACCGGCTTCTCCCACGCCGGACGCCCGCAAATCTTGCGCAGGAAACCCATTGGCGAAGGCGTGTGCGTCAGCGTCGCCAGCCCCGCTTCGGTGAGCGCGGCGATCAGCAGCCCGCAGGCGATCGAAACGCTTTCGGCTACGTAGTAGTTTTGCGACTGCCCATCTTCTTCGATCCCGCCCTTGCGCTGCGCGAAGACGACGATCAGCCAGGGTGCCGTTTCCAGGAAGGGCTTGGCGTCGTCGGTGCCAAGCGGGGCCAGCGCCTCGAGCCACTCGTCGCCTGCCCTGCCTGCGTAAAAGGCCCGTTCCTCGGCCTCCGCCGCGTCGCGGATCGCGCGCTTGACCTCCGGCGAGCTGATGGCGGCGAAATGCCACGGCTGATGGTTCGCGCCGCTAGGCGCGTTGCCCGCCGCCTCGATCGCGGTTTCGATGATCGCGCGAGACACTGGCTCGGCGGAGAACGACCGGCAGGTGCGCCGCAGTTTCTGCCGATCGCGAAAGGCCCGCGCCCGCGCGAGGGCGATGGTGTCGGGGAGTTGCGGCAGCGCATAGGGCTGGATGGATTCGCTCGGCATACGCGGCTTTAGGTCGAAGCGCGGACGAAGAAAAGCCGATCGCGCGCGGCTTCGGTCGGCCCGTCAGCCCTAGTGCGCCTCGTTCGCGGGGTCGGTCTGGAGCTGGATGTAGTTCTGCAGCCCCATCTTCTCGATCAGTTCCTGCTGCTTCTCGATGAAGTCGACGTGCTCCTCCTCATTGTCGAGGATGCCGCGGAACAGTTCGCGGGTGACATAGTCGCGCACGGTTTCGCAATGCTCGATCGCGTCGCGCAACAGGGGGATCGCTTCCTGCTCCAGCGCGAGGTCGGCGTTGAGGATTTCGGGCACGCTCTCGCCAATGCGCAGCGTGCCGATCCGCTGGAAATTGGGCAGGCCATCGAGAAACAGGATCCGCTCGGTCAGCAGATCGGCGTGCTGCATTTCCTCGATCGACTCCTTGCGCTCGTATTTCGCCAGCCGGGTGATGCCCCAGTGGTCGAGCATGCGGTAATGCAGCCAGTACTGGTTGGTGGCGGTGAGTTCGTTGGTGAGCGCCTGGTTGAGGAACTCGATGACCTTCGCGTCGCCCTTCATGGCCGCAACTCCCTAATCGGATGGGTATGTTGGGCCGCTCCTACGCCGCGGAAAGATCAAATAGCCAGTGAAAGCGACTCGCTGCGAATGGCGCGCAATCAGGGGGCAGTCAGGCTGCCATGGGCGCGAATGCGAGGCGTTGGCAGCTGCGTTCGGACGAGATGATTGCCTCGGCATGATCCTCGCATCCGCCGCATTGGACGCGGCACCCGAGCGCGGCATAGGCCGCCTCGAAATCGTCCGCGCCACGGCGCGCGGCCTCCCGGATTTCATCGGAGCGAATCACGTTGCAGCTACACACGATCATGCCCGTAGATGTATGCTACTGCGAACGAGTTGCAAGTAGAATTTTTGCCTCGGCGCGCTGGTTTTGCAATTAACACCGATGTAAGTTGATCGTCGGTAGGAGCTTTCCATGCGACTCATCGACCGTCCGCTCGTCCATCCCGCCCGCCGAATCACTGGCCGCCGCCCGGTCAAGGCGTGGCGCCATTTCCGCAAGCTCGTCGCCAACAAGGAAGACACCGAGCAGGTCTTCCATATCACCGAGGCGCTCAAGGGCCGCAAGACGCACGAGCAGGCCTGGGCGTTCATCCGCTCGGCGGAAGGGCAGCGCTTTCTGGCCGAGGAAACGAACATTCCGGGGATGCTCGACGATCATGTCCGCTGGGCCGATTGCGGGCCGAACACGGTGGCCGCCCATTACATCGCCTTCATGAAGCGCGAGGGGCTGTCGGCGGCGGGGCTGGTGGCCGAGAGCGAGAAGTTCATGCCGCCCGAAAAGCAGCTCGGCGATCTGACCGAATGGTATTTCAAGCGGCTGCGCGACACGCATGATCTGTTCCATATCCTCACTGGGTATGGTCGCGATGCGCTGGGAGAAGCCTCGTTGCTCGGCTTCACCTATCAACAGAACCATAACCTCGGGATCGGCTTCATCGCCTATGCCGCGGCGCATCAGATCAGGAAGCAGACCAGGACGCGCGCGCCGGTCTTCGCCTCGGTCAATGAGGGGCGCAGGCTGGGTCGGGCCGCGGCCAAGCTGGCGCATATGGATGTGGAAGCGGTCATGCGGATGGACATCGCCGAGGCCCGCGCGCTGATCGGCGTCGGCGAGCCGGTGGTGTATCGCGAGTGCCTGCGGATTCTCCAGGCCGAGGGCAAGCTGGGTGCGGATCTGATGGCCCCGGCGCAAGCGGCGGCATAAGTCTTGCGTCTTGCCGTGTCCTTCGACAGGCTCAGGACGAGCGGACCTGGCAATTCATAGTAGCAAAAATCCGCTCAGGCTGAGCTTGTCGAAGCCCCCAACGGCAAGCCGAACGTCACCGGAGTTCCTTGCGGATCACCAGCTTGAGGCCCGACCAGGTCTCGTCCACGGCGCAGACCTTGGTATCGACGAAGCCGAGGGGCAGTGCGACTTCTCGGATCGTGTCCTCGGTGATGTCGGTCGAGACTTTGGACGCTTGCTTGGGCCAGCTCACCCAGACCTGACCATCGCGCGCGATCTGGTGGCGTAGCGCGGCGAGTTGCGCTTCCAGCTCTGCCCGTTCGGTCACGAAGATATGCGCGGAATCCACACCTTCGCCTGGATAGGCGACGAAGGTCAGCTCCAGCGCATATTCGTCGATCTCGTCGGTCACATTCTCCGGCATCTTCCAGAACCACACCCGCATCCCATCGCGCAGGCTCAGCTTCTTGGCGAGCGGGGTGCCGGAATAGGCGGTGGTCATGCGCCGAGCCGCGCGATCAGCGCCTGCGCGGCGGCGGGATTGCGGAACTTCGCGCCGGAAATAAAGAATACGAACACATCGCGTCCACCCTCGGCCCACTGGCGTGCCTTCTCGGCCCAGCCATCCAGCGCCTCATCATCATAGCCGGTACGCACCTCTTCGACCGCGCGTTGCAACCTGGCGTAGGCGAAATCTGCGGTCGGCTCGTCGATGCACGGGAAGGTGTCGTCGTCGGCATAGACGATCGCCATGTTGCGCGCCCTAGCCAGCGCGGTGAACGCCGGATCGCGGAAGCTTTCGTGGCGCGGTTCGAGCGCGTGGCGCAGCGGCACGCCGTCCTGGGTGTCGGGGATCAGATCGAGGAAGTGGGCGAAATCGTCCGCATCGAACCGCTTGGCGGCGGGGAATTGCCACAGGATCGGCCCGAGCCGGTCGCCGAGCTCGGTGAAGCCCTGGCCGAGGAAGGTGCCGATCGAGTCCTTGCCCTCTGCCAGCACCTTCCGCGCGGTCGAATAGCGCGAGGCCTTGAGGCTGAACTGGAACCCATCGGGCACCGCCGCCGCCCAGTTGCGGTAACTCTGCGGCTTCTGCCGACCATAGAAGGTCGCGTTGATCTCAATCGCAGTGAGCTGCTGCGCCGCATATTCCAGCTCGCGCTTCTGCGCCAAGCCCTCCGGGTAGAATACTCCGCGCCACGGCTCGTAGGTCCACCCACCGATGCCGATGCGGATGGTCACCCCTCCATCCACTCGCGGAAGAAGCGCTCGTTGGCGACGCGGAGGTCGGTGAGGGGGACGTTCAAGCGGCAGTTTTCCTCTGTCCAGTCGTCATCATAAAGGGATGCTCCTGACACGCGACCCAAGCACTCCACGACAAGGCCAGCGGCAGACGCTTCGTCAATCAATCGGTTGAAGTCAGTCGTTTCGATGAGATAGCGTCCCTGGTCTTCACCAAAGAGCAGATCGGCTCCTTCAAGCCACTCGCTACCAATCGCGAGTCCGAGATTGCCCACCAAGGCCATTTCGGAGGCTGTTACCAAGACACCACCATCGGAAACGTCGTGCACTGAGACCGCAACACCGGAGGCGATTATGGTCCTGACGAACTCCCCTGCCGTGCGCTCCACCGCGAGGTCGACACACGGTGCGTTTCCACTTTCCATTTCCGCAATCTCGCGCAACCAAAGCGACTGACCAAGATGTCCTTCACAATGGATTTTTGGCGATAACGCTCCGTCGGAGAGCACGAAGACAAGGTTGCCCTCTCCCTTGAATCCCATCGTCATCATCTTCGCGTAGTCGTCGATGATCCCCACCCCGCCAATCGCCGGCGTCGGCAAAATCGCGCTGCCGCCGCCCGTCGCCTTGCTTTCGTTGTAGAGGCTGACGTTGCCGCTCACGATCGGGAAGTCGAGCGTGCGGCAGGCTTCGCCCATGCCTTCGAGCGCGTGTACCAATTGCGCCATGATCTCGGGGCGCTGGGGGTTGGCGAAGTTGAGACAGTTGGTCACCGCCAGCGGGCGCGCGCCGACGGCGCAGAGGTTGCGATAGGCCTCGGCGATGGCCTGCTTGCCGCCTTCGTACGGATCGGCATAGACGTAGCGCGGGGTGCAGTCGGTGGTGATCGCCAGCGCCTTCTTCGTGCCGTGGACGCGCACCACGCCGGCATCGCCGCCGGTCTGGAGCGTGTCGCCGCCCACCTGGCGGTCGTATTGCTCCCAGATCCAGCGTTTCGAGGCGAGCGCGGGGCTGGCCATCAGCTTGAGCAGGTCCGCGCCGATATCGGTGCTCTCGGGAATGTCGCCGAGCGGCTTCACCTGCGCCCAGGCCTTGTACTCTTCCTTCGAGAGGTAAGGCCGGTCGTAGAGCGGCGCATCGGCGGCGAGCGGGCCCAATGGGATGTCGCACACCACTTCGCCCTGCCATTCGAGCACCATGTGGCCGGTATCGGTCACTTCGCCGATGACCGCGAAATCGAGCTCCCATTTGCGGAAGATCGCCTCGGCCATCGGCTCCTTGCCGGGCTTGAGCACCATGAGCATCCGCTCCTGGCTCTCGCTCAGCATCATCTCATAGGGCGTCATGCCCTCCTCGCGGCAGGGAACCTTGTCCATCACCAGCCGGATGCCGGCCTTGCCGTTGGTCGCCATCTCGACGCTGGAGCTGGTGAGCCCCGCCGCGCCCATATCCTGGATCGCCACGATGGCGTCGGTTGCCATCAGCTCGAGGCAGGCCTCGATCAGCAGCTTCTCGGTGAAGGGATCGCCGACCTGCACCGTGGGTCGCTTGGCCTCGGCATCCTCGCCGAAGTCGGCGCTCGCCATGGTGGCGCCGTGGATGCCGTCGCGCCCGGTCTTGCTGCCGACATAGACGATCGGATTGCCCACGCCCGTCGCCGCCGAATAGAAGATGCGGTCGGCATCGGCGACGCCCACGGTCATCGCGTTGACAAGGATGTTGCCGTCATAGGCGGGGTGGAAATTGGTTTCGCCCGCCACGGTCGGTACGCCGACGCAATTGCCATAGCCGCCGATGCCCGCGACCACGCCCTTGACCAGGTGCTGCATCTTGGGGTGCTCGGGCCGCCCGAAACGCAGCGCATTGGCGTTGGCGATCGGCCGCGCACCCATGGTGAAGACGTCGCGCAGGATGCCGCCCACACCCGTCGCCGCGCCCTGATAGGGCTCGATATAGCTGGGGTGGTTGTGGCTCTCCATCTTGAAGATCGCCGCCTGCCCGTCCCCGATGTCGATCACACCGGCGTTCTCGCCGGGGCCGCAGATTACCCACGGGGCCTCGGTCGGCAGCTTCTTGAGATGGATTCGCGAGCTTTTGTAGCTGCAATGCTCGGACCACATGACCGAGAAGATGCCGAGCTCGACCATATTCGGCTCGCGGCCCAGCGCGTGGAGGACGCGCTCATATTCCTCGGGGCTGAGCCCATGCTGGGCGACGATTTCGGCGGTGATTGCGTGCGGGGTCTCTGGCATGCGCCGCGCCGTAGGGTCCAGCCCCATAACTGGCAATGGTCGGGATCGCGTGGAGAGGCGCGCCGGCTAGGAGCGCAGCGCAGTCGCGTAGCCAAAGCTACGCGCCAGCAAGCGACGACGTCCGGCGGGCCTCTCCACGCGACCGCGCAGCGGCGGGGGGGGGCGCGCGCGCGGGGGCGGGGGGGGGGGGGGGGGGGGGGCGGGGGGGCGCGGGGGCGCGGGGGCGCGGGGGCGCTGGGGAGCAGGGGAGCAGGGGAGCAGTAAGTTTTTCCCCTCTGCCCCTCTGCCCCTCTGCCCCTCTGCCCCTCTGC
>JAESFX010000080.1_pt1 | contig 144280 bp, 158 predicted proteins | sample 9269501 | NCBI WGS metagenome assembly JAESFX01 (sample SAMN14515570, study PRJNA621655) | algae metagenome | isolation source: Desmonostoc geniculatum HA4340-LM1 and co-occurring heterotrophs from cave... | place: USA: Maniniholo cave, Kauai, Hawaii | collected 2009-07-28
TAACCCTTCCCCACCGCAAGCGGGGGGAAGGGGACAGCTCGGTGCTTCAAGCGATCGCCCTGCACGCGGGGCGCATGGCCCCGCGCGCGTCTCGGTTCAGAGCCGCTCGCCGATCGAGATGGCGTAGGCCGGCTGGCGCTGCAGGAACAACTCGTCATCGGGTCCGGCGAGGCCGTCGGCCAGCGTGGTCGGATCGAAGATCGCGTTGTCGCAGGTCTCGTTCTTCTCGATCGCGGCGATGGTGAGCGTGCCGAGCTTGACGGTCGGGCGCGTGTCCTCGCCCTCCCACATCTGGGTGGCGTTGGTCTTCTCGTCGCCGGCCTTGCCGATGATCGCGACCATGTCGAAGCCGGCAGGCTGCTTCTTCTCGATGCGGCCCTTCAGTTCGTCGAGCAGGAAATCGGCCGGCTTGGCCTTGGCCTCCTCCTCGGTCAGCACGACCTCGCCGCCGAGCGGGACCATCTTGAACTTGATCACCTGCTTGGCGCCGGCGGCGTTGGTGACGGTGTAGGGGTGGATGCCCCAGTAGTTCACCCCCACCCAGGAGCCGACCACCGGCTTGCCGGCGAGATACCGCCCCTGCCCGGTCGTCTCGGGGTTGGCCTCGGTGAAGGCCTTGATCTTCTCGGCGTCGGGCTTGCCGTCCGCGCCCGGCAGGCGCGCCTTGAGGAAGCCGAGCATCTGCTCGGGCGATTTCACGAAGTTGACCGGCGCGTTGACCATGACGAACTCGGTCTGGCCGGCTCCGCCCGGATCGATCCGGAAGGAGAAGCCGCGATTGACCGCCTTGTTGGCGTCCATCACCTTGGGGTTGCCGCCGCCGACCGAAAGCCGCGCCACCACCGTCGATGTCTTGGCGAAGACGGCGGACTTGCTGAGCCCCCTGGCCTCGGCCGTGGGCGCGAAGCTGCCGGTGAAGCACTGGCCCTTGGCTCCGCTCGGCCGGGCCTTTTGCTTGCCCGACAGCGTTCGCATGGTTTCGACGATCTCAGGCGTCTGGGCCGAGGCCGCCGCGGCCAGCGAACAACTGGCGGCGAAGGCGGCGGCGAAGGCGAGATGGCGATTGGTTTTCTTCATGTGGCTGATCCCCGGCGATGTCGCGGGACACAGCAAGAGACCAGTTTCGAACTGGATCAAATCAAAGAAACCGGCACGACGATCACGCTTGCGTGACGAAGCGTCAACCTGACTGGCGCCGGGCTTCGCCTCAGGCCGAAGCCCCGAACACACGCCGGTAGCGCGCCACGGTCTCGCCATCCCCCGAAACCTTCTCGGGATTGTCCGACAGTTTCACTGCCGGCTGGCCATTCGCCTTCGTCACCTTGCAGACCAGCGACATCGGATCGAGGTCGCGCGAGCCGTCGGGCGAGCAGCCGACGAGGTCGTTGGTCAGATCGGTGCCCCAGCCGAAGGCCATGCGGACTTTTCCGTCGAAATGGCGGTGGACCCGCTCGATCGCCGACACGTCGAGCCCGTCGGAGAAGACCAGCAGCTTTTCGCGCGGATCGCGGCCCTTCGAGCGCCACCACGCGATGATCTCCTCGCCGGCCTGGATCGGCGGGGCGCTGTCGGGTCTAAAGCCCGTCCAGTCGGCGACCCAGTCGGGCGCATGGCGCAGGAACCCGGTGGTGCCGAAGGCGTCGGGCAGCGCGATCAGGAGATTGCCGCCATAGACCTGGCGCCACTCGTCCAGTACGCGATAGGGCGCTTGCAGCAATTCGTCGTCGCTCCCGGCGAGCGCCGCCAGCACCATCGGCAGTTCATGCGCGTTGGTGCCGATCGCCTCGAGATCGGCGTCCATCGCCAGCAGCACGTTGGACGAGCCGGTGAAGGCGGAACCGAGCCCCTCCTTCAGCGCCTCGACGCACCAGCGCTGCCAGAGGAAGCCGTGCCGCCGCCGCGTGCCGAAATCCGACAGGCGCAGGCCTGGCAGCTTCTGCAGCCGGTCGACCTTGTCCCACATCTTGGCTTTGGCCCGCGCATAGAGCACGTCGAGCGAGAAGCGCTTCTGGCCGACCATGACGCGGCGCGCGCGCAACTCGTTGATGATCGCCAGCGCCGGCACCTCCCACATCGTGGTGTGGGTCCAGGGGCCGTCGAACGTCAGCTCGTATTGTCCGTCGACCTTGCGAAGATCGTACTCCGGCAAGCGGAAATCGGCGAGCCAGGCGATGAAGTCCGGCGAGAACATCTGCGTCTTGCCGTAGAAGGAGTTGCCGGCCAGCCAGATCAGCTCCTTCTTCGAGAAGCGGACCTCGCGGGCATGGTCGAGCTGCGCGCGCAGTTCGGCCTCGTCGACGATGTCGGCGAGGCGGATATGCTTCGAGCGGTTGATCAGCGAGAAGGTGACCTGAACCTCCGGGTGGAAGGCCCGGATCATCTGAAGCATCAGCAGCTTGTAGAAATCGGTGTCGAGCAGGCTGCGGATGATCGGGTCCAGCCGCCAGCCATGATTATAGGTCCGCGTCGCGATGTCGGTGACGGTCATGGGCTGGTCCAAAGGCGTGGCTGAACGGGAGCGCGGCTGAGGGTGCCGCGTTTTGGCGGGGGCCGATAGTCTCTTCCGGGAGAAAGAGTTAGAGCAGGATGGCGCCCGAAAGCCGGTCCCCGCCGTCCGGCATGGTGCGCTAGCGCATCGGCGAGAACGCCGTCGGCCGCAGAATGCGGCTACGCATCTCCAGCACGTAGGGCGCGGCCTTGGCGCGGAAGGTCTGCCAGCGCGGGTCGGCCTCCATCGCGGCGCGGCGGCGCTCGCGGTCGCCGGCATCCGCGAAGCGCCACATATGCACCACCTCGTTGACGACGCCGCTATCGGTGGTGAACCAGCCGACGAGATCGCCGAGATGCGAGACCTGCAACTCCATGCCCTCGCGGACATAGAGATCGAGATAGTCGCGGACATGGGCCGGCTTGATGGCGTAGGTGCGTTCGTCGAGGATCATGGAGCGGCAGCCCAGTCTGGATAAGGTAAAGGTAGCCGGCCAGCGTCACGCGCCGGCGGCCGCTTCGATCTTCCCGATGCCGCCGAGTTTTGGCGCAAACGACGCCCAGACTTTTCGCGCGCCGGCTTCCCAAGCCGAACGATCCTCAGGCTGGATCACCTTGCCGCCCTCGGCGCGGGCCTTCGCCATCGAGGCGTCCTCGTCGGCGACGATGAGATCGTCGAAATACGCCGCCCCCTCTTCCGCCGCCGCCGCGAGCGCGGCCTTGTCCTCGCCCGAAAGCCCGCGCCAGAACGCGGCCGAGACATAGATCACGCCCGAGGCCCAGATATGCCCGGTCTCGACCAGATACGGCACGACCTCGTGCAGCTTGAAGCCGACATAGGCCGATTTCGTCAGGTCCATGCAATCGACCACGCCGCTCTTCAGCGCGTTGTAGGTCTCGGGAATCGGGATCGGCGTCGGGTAGGCGCCGAGCCCCGACCAGAGTTCGGTATGGAGCGGGCTCTGGATCACGCGGATGCGCTTGCCCCTGACGCCCGCCGGCGTCGCGATCGGCTCCTTGGCCAGCAGATGGCGCGCGCCGTAGTTGATGAAGCCGAGCACGACGAAGTTCTGCGCCTCGAACTTGCCCTTGAGCTCGGCTCCGAGCGGGCCGGCCAGCACGCGCCTGAGGTGGCCGCGATCCTTGAACAGGAAGGGCAGATCGAGGATCTGGCTATCGGGAACCCAGCCCGACAGGGCCGACACGGTCGAGAGCGAGGCCTGCACCGAGCCGAGCCGAACCCCCTCGGCGACTTCCTTCTCGCCGCCCAGCGCCGCATTGCCGACGATACGCAGGTCGAAGCGGCCGGGCGCGGTGCGGTTCAGCGTCTCGGCGATGCGCCGCCAGATCTTCGTCTCCGGCTTGTCCTCGCCGAACAGCGAGGCGACGGTCACCGGCCGGCCGGCGGCCAGCGCGGAACGGACGGACAGGATGGCGGGCGCGGCCAGAAGCCCGGCGGCGATCTCACGGCGGCTCGGCGACATCTCAGAACAGCTCCTTGAACGACGGCGGCAGGTTAGGCCAGGTGGCGGCCCCGAGGCAAAGCAAAGCGAGCGCGCAGAGCAGGCTCGCCAGCAGGGGCAGCACTGCAAGAAACACATGGCCGGCGGGCACCCGGGTGATGCCGCTGACGACATAGACCAGAATGCCGAGCGGCGGCGTCAGCCCGTGGATCATCAGATTGACCACGAGGATGACGCCGAACTGGATCGGATCGAGCCCCGCGGCGATCGCGACCGGCAGCAGCAAAGGCGCGAGCAGGAGGATCGCCGCGCCGATGTCGAGGAACAGCCCTGCGACCAGCAGCACGAGGTTGGCCAGCAGCATCACCGCATAGGGTCCGCCGCCCAGCGCCGTCACCAGACCCGCCATCTGGTCGGAGACGCGATCGAGCGCCAGCAGGAATGCGAAGGGCGCCGACGCGCCGATCAGCAGCCCGACGGCGGCAGCCTCGGTGGCGGATTTCCGCAGCGACGCGAAGACCGTGGCGGCATTCAGGCTGCGAAGCGCCAGGCAGACGACGAGCGCGTAGGCGACGGCCAGCGCCGAGGCCTCCGTCGTGGTCACGACGCCGAAGCGGATGCCGACGACGACGACGACGCCGAGCCCGATCGCGGGAAGCGCGCCGATGAGGCTGCGCGCCCGCTCCTGCCCGCTCGCCCTCGGCTGGGCTGCGATCTCGCGCACGCTGAGGTGGATGCCGATGGCCAATGCCAGCGCCAGCACGCCGCCGGCAATGAGCCCGCCGACCAGCAGCGAGCCGACCGAGAGGTTGGTCGCGCTCGCCAGGATCAGAAAGGCGATCGAGGGCGGGATGATGTTGTCGAGCATCGAGACGCCGGCCACGATCGCCGCCGCGTTCGCCGGCGGGTAGCCGCGCGCCACCAGCGTCGGCGCCATGACCTTGGCCCCGAAAGCGGCGTTGGCGACCGAGGAGCCCGACGCGCCCGAGAACAGCACGCTGGAGACCAGAGCGGTCTGGGCGAGGCCCGCGCGCAAATGTCCCACCAGCGCGGCGGCGAACCGCACCAGCCGCTCGGCCAGCCCCCCGGCGGTCAGAAGTTCGCCTGCCAGCAGGAAGAACGGGATCGCCAGCAGCAGGAACTTGCTCACGCCCGAGACCGTGTTCTGGACGATGGCGGGTTCGGGCAAGAGCCCGCCGAACGTGCCCGTCAGCGAGACGCCGGCGAGCAGCGCGAAGGGCAAGGGCGCGCCGAGGATGAGGCCAAGTCCGGCGAACAGCGCCGCGATCAGGCTTGGCGTCGCGACGAAGAGGCCGGTTGCGTTCTGTGCGGCCAGATAGAGCGCGACGCCCAGAATCAGCGATGCGAGCATCGAGCCGATGGAACGATCCAGAGCCGCCCGCCAGAGCACGACGAGAACCGTCAGCCCTCCGCCGACGGCGAAGCTGGCGAAGCGCAGGCTTTCTGGCAGACCGAGCACGGTCGAGGTGCCGCCGACGAGTCGCGCCACCCCTGCCCCGCCTATGGCGAGCACCAGCGCGCCATGCACCGCGACCGCGTCCGCCACGACACGCGCCATGGCTTGCCCGCGCGCCGGCAGCAGCCGCGCGATCACGTCGAGCCGCATGGCGAGCGCGCTCGTCGCCGCCAGCGGCATGCCGATAGCGACCAGCGCGACGTTCAGCCAGATCGCCAGCTCGTCCGACCAGACCAGCCCGCCGCCCAGCACATAGCGCCGCAGCACGGCGGCCATGACGACCAGGAAGAGCGCGGCCAGGATCGTCGCGCCGAGCCATTCGAGCGTGCGCCGCAAGCGATCGAACGCTTGCTCGGAAGCAGAGTTCGCCCTCTCGTCCACCTCGGCCCTCATCCTGAGGAGCGGGCGAGGCCCGCGTCTCGAAGGATGCTCCAGAAGGCTCTGGAAACATCTGGAGCATCCTTCGAGACGCAGCCTGAAGGCTGCTCCTCAGGATGAGGGCTGTTGGTGGTCGCGTTGGCGTCCCTCACATCTTTCACGAGCCCGATTGCGCCATCAGCCAGTCGACGAACAGGCGCACGATGCGCCGCTGCCGATGCGCGCTCGGATACACCAGATGATGGCCGACGTAACGCACATCCTGACTCGCGCCCGCCAGCGGCGCGACGAGGCGGCCGGCCACGATCTCGCGCTGCGCCAGCAGCGTCGATTCCAGCGCGACGCCGATGCCGTCGCAGGCGGCTGCGATGGCGAGGAAGCTGCGGTCGAACCGGATGCCGTGCGGCGGCGGCGCGCTGACCCCGTTGACGTCGAACCAGTGGCTCCAGCGCACCTGCTTGTTGTCGCTGTGGATCAGGCCGGCGCGCAGCAGATCGGCGGGCGCGCGGATCGCTCCCGCGATCTCCGGCGCGCAGAGCGGCGTCACCGTCTCCTCCGGCAGCGCCAGCGAAACCAGCCCCTCGCCGCGCACCGGGCCATAGACGATGTCGACGTCGAAATCGTCAGCCGTGAAACGGGTGTAGTCGGTGCCGGCAGCGAGCCTGAGCTCGATGCCGGGATGCTGGCCGAGGAAGCCCGGCAGGCGCGGCGTCAGCCAGCCGGCGGCGAAACTCGGCGCGGAATGCACGCGCAGAAGCTGTGGCCCCTGCGCCGAGATCGATTCCAGCCCACGCCGCAGCTCCTCGAAGGCGTTGCGGACGTGATGCATCAGCGTCTCGCCGTTGATGGTCAGGCTGACATTGCGCCCGCTGCGCTCGAACAGCGGCACGCCCAGCGCCTTTTCCAGCTTCATCACGGCATGGCTGACGGCGCTTGGCGACAGATTGAGTTCGGCCGCCGCCGCGCGAAACGAACCGCGCCGGGCCGCCGCCTCAAAAGCGCGCACCGCCGGCAGGGAGACGTGGCTGAGCATGCGCCAAGTGAAGCGAATTCATTCGCGGGTGTAAAGCCACCGCGCGGGTTGATCGAGCCTCGCCGTCATTGCGAGCGTAGCGAAGCAATCCAGAGCCGCGCGCTCGACGCCCTCTGGATTGCTTCGTCGGCTGCGCCTCCTCGCAATGACGGCCGGCGCCGAGGCGGGGCGAGTCAATCACAGATGAATTAGATTCATCCATTGGTGAGAACAACCCGCTTGTCGAGGAAGCCCGTCGGCGAAACACTCCCGCCCAAGAACCAAAAAAGCCGTCTCCGGGAGTGAAGCATGCTGCTGAAGGGCAAGGTCGCCGCCATTTCGGGCGCGGCGAGCCGGCGCGGGATCGGGCTGGCGACGGCCAGGCTGTTCGCCGAACATGGCGCGAGCGTCGCGATCCTCGATCTCGACGTGGCCGCCGCCGAAGAGGCGACGATGTCCCTGCCGACCCGGCATGCCGGCCAGAGCCATATCGCGGTCGCCTGCAACGTCGTCGAGCGCGCCTCCTGCGAGGCCGCGGCGCAAACCGTGCTCGCCGACTACGGCCATGCCGACATCCTGATCAACAATGCCGGAATCACCCAGCCGGTGAAGCTGATGGAGATCGACGCCGCGAGCTGGGACCGCATCCTCGACGTCAACCTGCGCGGCGTGCTGAACCTGAGCCAGGCCTTCATCCCGCATTTCCGCTCGCGCAAGGCCGGCGCGATCGCCTGCATGTCATCGGTCTCGGCCCAGCGCGGCGGCGGCATTTTTGGCGGGCCGCATTACTCGGCGGCGAAAGCCGGCGTGCTCGGCCTCGCCAAGGCGATGGCGCGCGAGCTGGGACCGGACGGCATCCGCGTCAACTGCGTCACGCCCGGCCTGATCCAGACCGACATCACTGGCGGCATGCTGACCGACGAGATGAAGATCGAGATCGCCAAGGGCATCCCGCTCGGCCGGCTCGGCACGGCCGAAGATGTCGCCGGCATCTACCTCTTCCTCGCCTCGGACCTGTCGCAATACGTCACCGGCGCGGTCATCGACGTGAACGGGGGCATGCTGATCCATGGCTGACCAGGGACTTGTGGAAAACCCCTCCCACAGCATTCCCAACGTCTCTCTTGCCGAGCGGGCCTGGCGCATCCGCCGCAACGCGGTCCGCATGGGCGAGGTCCAGGGCCAGGGCTACATCGCGCAGGCCCTCGGCATCGCCGACGTGTTGGCCGTGTCCTATTTCCACGCGCTGACCTACCGCCCCCACGAGCCGGAATGGGAGGGCCGCGACCGCTTCCTGCTCTCGATCGGCCATTACGCCATCGCGCTCTACTCCGCCCTGATCGAGGCCGGAGTCCTGCCCGACGACGAACTGGAGACCTATGGCGGCGACGATTCCCGCCTGCCGATGTCGGGCATGGCGGCCTACACGCCGGGCATGGAGATCACCGGCGGCTCGCTCGGCCATGGCCTCGGCATCGCGGTCGGCATGGCGCTCGGCCTGAAGCGCAAGGGCTCGAAGAGCTTCGTCTACAACCTGTTCTCCGACGGCGAAGTCGACGAAGGCTCGACCTGGGAAGCGGCGATGGCGGCCGGCTCCCACAAGCTCGACAACCTGATCGGCATCGTCGACGTCAACAACATGCAGGCCGACGGGCCCTCGACGCAGGTGATGAATTTCGAGCCGCTGGTCCCGAAATTCGAGGCGTTCGGCTGGCACGTCCAGCGCGTCAACGGCAACGATATCGACGCGCTGGTCGCGGCCTTCGACCTCGCCCGGCATGCGACCTTGACCAGGCCGCGCATCATCATCTGCGACACAAAAATGGCCAAGGGCGTGCCCTTCCTGGAAGAGCGCGAGCGCAATCACTTCCTGCGCGTCGAGCCCGAGGAATGGGCCAAGGCGCTGGCCATCCTCGACGAAGGGAGGCCGGCATGAGGCGGTCGAAATATCTGCGCCCGGCGCATCTGGAGAATCCCCCGGCCGGCGGCGTGCGGCTGAAGACCTCGGCGATGATCGCCTCGATCGCCGGGCCGGACCAGCGCACCAAGCCCGCGCCGTTCGGCCACGCGCTGGTCGAACTCGCGAAGACGCGGCCAGACATCGTCGGCATCACGGCGGATCTGAGCAAATATACCGATCTGCACATCTTCTCAAAAGCTTATCCCGATCGCTTCTACCAGATGGGCATGGCCGAGCAGGTGATGATCTCGACGGCCGCCGGGCTTGCGCGCGAGGGCTTCACGCCATTCGCGACGACCTACGCCGTCTTCGCCTCGCGCCGCGCCTACGACTTCATCTTCATGGCGATCGCGGAGGAGAATCTCGACGTCAAGATCGTCTGCGCGCTGCCCGGCCTGACCACCGGCTACGGCCCGAGCCATCAGGCGACCGAGGACATCGCGATCTTCCGCGGCATGCCGCGGCTCACCATCGTCGATCCTTGCGACGCCCATGAGATCGAGCAGGCGGTGCCGGCGATCGCGGCGCATAAAGGCCCGGTCTACATGCGCCTGCTGCGCGGCAACGTCCCGCTCGTGCTCGACGAGTACGGCTACAGCTTCGAGCTAGGCAAGGCCAAGATCATCCGCGGCGGCAACGATGTCCTGATCGTCTCGTCCGGTCTCATGACCATGCGCGCGCTGGAGACGGCCAAGCGCCTCGAGGCCGACAGGGTCGACGTCGCGGTGCTGCATGTGCCGACGATCAAGCCGCTCGACGTCGAGACGATCCGGCGCGAATGCGTGAAGACCGGCCGCATGGTCATCGTGGCCGAGAACCACAGCATCGTCGGCGGACTCGGCGAGGCGGTCGCGGGCGAGCTGATGCGTTCGGGCATCCACCCGCCCGCCTTCCGCCAGATCGCCCTGCCCGACGCCTTCCTCGACGCCGGCGCGCTGCCGACGCTGCACGACCGCTACGGCATCTCCACCGACGCGATGACGACGAGCATCAGGGGGTGGATGTGATGCACGGGCGTCATTGCGAGCGCAGCGAAGCAACCCAGGGGGACGTCGGGCACGCGGCTTTGGATTGCTTCGCTGCGCTCGCAATGACGGGAAGCGCAGAAACCTGACCGAACCCAAAACCCAAGCCAGCCCAGCCAACGGGCGGCGCCAACCCAGGGAGAACGACATGACCATCAACCGCCGCCATATCCTGCTGGGCACGCTCGCCGCGCCCGCCATCCTGAGCCTGCCGCGCGGAGCCGGCGCGCAGGCTGCGATCAACATGACGCTCGGCCACAACGCCGCCGCCGGCAATCCGCGCTGGATCGCCGCCGACAGGTTCGGAGAGCTGGTCAAGGAGCGCACCAATGGCCGGATCAGCGTCCGCGTCGCCGGCGCGGAGCAACTCGGCAACGAGCAGTCGCTGCTGACCAGCCTGCGGACGGGAGCGGTCGACATGACCGTCAACAGCCAGGGCTCGACCTCGGCGCTGCTGCCGGAACTGGCGGCGCTGGGCCTGCCCTTCCTGTTCGCCGACTCGGCCGCCGCCTTCAAGGTGCTCGACGGCCCGATCGGCGCGGAACTCGACCAGCGCTTCGCCAAGATCGGCATGGTGCCGCTCGGCTGGTGGGACAATGGCATCCGCCACATCACCAATTCCAAGCGCCCGATCGTGAAGCCGGCCGACCTCAAGGGCCTGAAGATCCGCACCCCGCCCGACCCGATGACGATCGACATCTTCAAGTCGCTGGGCGCCGCGACCGAGCAGATCTCCTTCGGCGAGCTCTACATCGCGCTCCAGCAGGGCGTCGTCGACGGGCAGGAAAATCCGCTGGTCAACATCTCCTCCTCGAAGATCTTCGAGGTGAACCGGTTCATCTCGCTCTCGGCCCATAAATGGGAGTGCTCGCCCTTCCTGATGTCGCAGATCACCTGGGCGCGGCTGTCGCCGGCCGACCGCGACGTCATCAAGGCCTCCGCCAAGGAAGCCGGAGACCTGCAGCGCAAGCTCTTCCTCGACACCGAGACGAAGCTCGCGGCCGATTTCAAGGCCAACCCCAAGGTCGAGATCAACCAGGCCGACCAGGCCGCCTTCCGCGAGGCCTCGGCTTCGGTCGTGGACGCCTGGAAGGCAAAACCCTTCGGCGATTTCGTCGATCGCCTGTCCAAGACGGCGCGGGTCTGACGCCGTGAGCGAGCGTGCGCGCGCGGTGCTGCTGAACTTCAGCGAGCGCGTCGACTGGCTGGTCGCGCGCTTCTGCGAGGCGGTCGTCCTGCTCGTCGGCGGCGCGCTTCTCGCTTTGCTGACGGCAAATGTGCTGGCGCGCTACGCCCTCGATTCCGGCGGCTTCCGCTTCGCGCAGGAGCTGCCGGAACGGCTCTTCCCGGTCTTCATCATGGCCGGCGTCGCGCTCGCCGTTCAGAAGGGCGGGCACATGGCGGTGGAGACGGTGCTCGCCATGCTCTCACGCGGCGGCGCACGCATCCTGCTGCTGGTCGGCCATGCCATCGTCATCGTCTCCTACGTGATTCTCGGCTGGGAGATCTTCGGCCTCGCCGAGATCATGGCGATCGACCGCTCGCCGGTGCTCGGCCTGCCCTCGAGCTATGGCTACTACACGCTGGGCGTCGGCACGGCGCTGATCGTCGTGACGACGCTTACCCTCGCCGTCCGCGTCGCGCTGATCGGCCCCGAAGCCATGCCGGTGCCCGGCCCCGAGGAGTTGGTCACGTGAGCCTCGTCCTCGTCGCGGCCTTCACCGTGCTGATGCTGCTCGCCATTCCTGTCGGCCATGCGCTGGTCGTGGCGGCGGGCGTCACGCTCGCCTGGCAGGGGCAATTGCCGCTGACCATCATCGCCCAGCAGATGTACCAGCAGACCCAGTCCTTCCCGATGCTGGCGCTGCCCTTCTTCATTCTGGCGGGCTCGCTGATGCTGGGCGGCAAGCTCGGCTCGAAACTGCTGGCCTTCGCCTCCAAGGCGATGCAGCGCTGGCGCGGCGGGCCACTTTCGACCACGGTCGTCGCCTCCGTCGTCTTCGGCGGCGTCTCGGGCAGCGCCGTCGCCAACGCCAGCGCGCTCGGCTCGGTTCTGATCCCCTGGCAGAAGAAGCAGGGCTATCCCGCCCCGCTCTGCGCCGCCAACAACGCGACCTCGGCGATCATCGACATTCTGATCCCGCCCTCGATCCCGCTGATCCTGTATTCGCTGGTCTCGAACGTCTCGATCGCCGATCTCTTCACCGCCGGCATCCTGCCCGGGCTGATGATGGCCGGCGGCTTCGTCCTTCTGTGCAACTACATCGCCCGCAAGCGCGGCTATGTCTCGGCCGAGGACCCGGTCGGCAAGCGCGAACTGATGCGCCTCGCCTGGCGCAGCATGCCGGCGCTGCTGATGCCGGTGATCATCCTGCTCGGCCTGCGCTTCGGCATCGCCACGCCGACCGAGATCGCGGTTCTGGCGGTGCTTTACGCGCTGGTGCTCAGCCTCGTGCTCTACCGCGACATGAGTTTCGCCCGCTTCCGCCGGAGCATGATCGAGGCCGGCATCGCCACCGGTGTGGTCATGCTGGTGATCATGGGCTCGGCGATCGTCGGCTGGATCCTGACCTTCGACCAGGTGCCGCAGCGCTTCGCGGAATGGGTCGGCGCCACGATCTCGAACCCGCTGCTCGTCATCCTCGCCATGAACGTGCTCCTGCTGCTCGTCGGCATGCCGATCGACCTGCCGCCGGCGATTCTGCTGCTGGGGCCGATTTTCGTGCCGCTGGCGGCGACGATCGGGCTCGATCCGGTGCAACTCGGCATCATCATGGTGCTCAATCTCGGGATCGGCCTTTATACCCCGCCGATCGGCACGACCCTTTTCATCTCGACCTCGATCGCGCGCACGACGCTCGGCGAAACGACCAAGGAGCTCTGGCCTTTCTTCGGCGTGGCGATGATCGTGCTGCTGCTGGTCAGCTACGTGCCCGCGCTGACGATCTACTGAGCGGGTCGGCCGGCCTGTCGCGCGGCTACCGGACTGCCGGTGCTTGTTCATCCTGACTCTTGCGGGCGCGCGGTCATGGCATAAGCCTGCAGTCGGCCCCATATGCGATGGCGCCGACTGCAACCGTCCGGACCATGCCATGACGTCCCCTGCCGTCCGTTCCGCCTCTCGCGACGAGGAGAGCACCGTCTCCGCGCTGATCACGCTCGCCTTCGCGGCCGATCCGATGGCGCGCTGGTCGCTGAGAGACCCGCAGACCTATCTCGCCGTGATGCCCGATCTGATTCGCGCATTTGGCGCAGCCGCCTATGACAGCGACAGCGCCTATGTGAGCGACGGCTTCGCCGGCGCGGCGCTGTGGCTGCCGCCCGGCGTTGAGCCCGACATCGAGACGCTGGATCGTCTCGTCCGGACGCATGCCGACCCGGCGATCCTCTGCGATGTCGAGGCGGTGTTCGAGGCGATGGCGGGCTATCATCCGCAGACGCCGCACTGGTATCTGCCGCTGATCGGCACAGACCCGGCGCGGCAGGGCCAGGGGATCGGCGGCTTGCTGATGCGCTACGCGCTCGCGCGCTGTGACCGCGACGGCGTCGCGGCCTATCTGGAATCGTCGAACCCGCGAAACATCCCGCTTTATCGACGATATGGGTTCGAAATCATGGGAACCATCCAGTTCGGATCGTCGCCGGTCCTGACGCCGATGATGCGCCCGCCGCGGCCTGCTTCCGGCTGAGCGTCGCGATATCCTCAGGCTCCGAGCCTGTTTGGAACTCCGTGACCCTCATTCCGAGGATGAGGCGCCGGCCACACGCCTCCGCGTTGACAGTCCGGCCGTCTCGGGCGACGAGCGGGTCATGCCGTCAGAACCCGCCCAGAACCTCATCGACCGCATCCGTGACCGCTCCGCCGTGATCGGCGTCATAGGCCTCGGCTATGTCGGCATTCCCCTGGTGCTGGCGGCGCTGCGTCGGGGCTTTCGCGTCGTCGGCTTCGACATCGACGAAGCGCGCATCGCGCAGATCAATGCCGGTCGCGAAACGTTCCGGCACATCCCGATGGAGGCGATTGCCGAAGCCGCCCGCGACGGCCGCTTCCTCGCCACCGCCGATTTCGGCCGCATGGGCGAGCCCGACGCGCTGCTGATCTGCGTGCCCACCCCGCTCTCGCGTCATCGCGAGCCCGACCTCTCCTATGTCCGCAAGACGACGGAGGCGATCGCGGCGACCCTGCGGCCCGGCCAGTTGATCGTTCTGGAATCGACCACCTATCCCGGCACCACCGATGAGCTGATGCGCCCGATCCTCGAAGCCGCGGGCCTCAAGAGCGGTCAGGATTTCTACCTCGCCTATTCGCCCGAGCGCGAGGACCCCGGCAATGGGCAGTTCGGCACCGCCGACATCCCCAAGGTCGTCGGCGGCGACGGGACCGATGCGCTAGCGATCGCGGATGCGCTCTATGCAGCCCTGGTGGTCAGGACGGTCCCGGTCTCCTCGACCGCAACCGCCGAGGCGGTGAAGCTGACCGAGAACATTTTTCGCGCCGTCAACATCGCGCTCGTCAACGAGCTGAAGCAGGTCTACGCCGCGATGGGCATCGACATCTGGGAGGTGATCGAGGCCGCCAAGACAAAACCCTTCGGCTACATGCCGTTCTATCCAGGGCCGGGACTGGGCGGCCACTGCATTCCGATCGACCCGTTCTACCTGACCTGGAAGGCGCGCGAATACGACGTCGCCACCCGCTTCATTGAGTTGGCCGGCGAGATCAACACCGACATGCCCTATCGCGTCGTCGACCGGCTGGCCGAGCTGGTCGACCGCGAGCGCGGCCGCGCCTTCAGTGGGGCGCGCATCCTCGTGCTCGGCCTCGCCTACAAGAAGAACGTCGAGGACATGCGCGAGAGCCCGGCGCTGAAGCTGATCGAACTGATCGAAGCGCGCGGAGCCAGGGCCGACTTCCACGACCCGCACATCCCGGCGATCAGGCCGTCGCGCAAGCATGGCGGGCTGACAGCGCGCGCCAGCGTGGCGCTGACGGCGCAGACCATCGCAGGCTACGACGCGGTGCTGATCGCGACCGACCATGACGAGGTCGACTACGCGCTCGTCGCCGGCCATGCGAAGCTGATCGTCGATACGCGAAACGTCTGCGCCCGCCATGGCCTCGCCGGCCTGACCATCTTCAAGGCCTGAGCCGCATGCGACGAGGTCGCCGCAACTGAGCGCAAGGCCAATCGCCTTGGCCGTGTCACTCCGGCCCGCTATATCCAGAGCCGCTCACACGCGATCGGAGGGAGACGCGCCATGTCCAAGCTGATGCTCTGGGGTTTCAACGGCTCGACCTATGTCCGCACCGTCAAGATGCTGCTGGCCGAGAAGAATTTCACCGATTTCGAGCAGGTGCCGCTGAACGTGTTGGCTGGCGAGCCACGCCGGCCCGAGCATCTCGAGCGGCATCCCTTCGGCAAGGTGCCGGTCATCGCGCATGACGGCCTGACCATTCTGGAGACCGCCGCGATCACGCGCTATCTCAACGACGTCCTGCCGGGCAAATCACTGATCCCGGCCACTCCGAAGGACCGCGCCCGCATGGACATGGTCGTCGGCCTGATCGATTCCTACGGTTATGGCGCGCTGCTTGGCGGCGTCGCGGCCTATCACCTCTTCCCCGATTTCGTCGGCGGGCAGAACGAAGCGGCGCGGCGGGGCGGCATCGAGCAGGGCCGCAAGGTGCTGGTCCATGCGATGAAGACGAAAGGCTCTTCGCCGTTCGTCGCCGGCGACCTCAGCCTCGCCGATCTCGCTTTGGCTCCAATCCTGGCCTATGTCTCGCTGACGCCGGATGCCGGAACGATCTTCGACGTGCCGGGCTTCGGTGACTACTGGGACCTGGTGCAGGGGCTGCCCAGCTTCCAGGCGACGCAGCCCCATGGGGGCTGAGGTTCAAGTCGGCTGAGATTCAAGGGTGCTGCGGGGTCGAGGCGGCTTCAGGTCCGTGCGACCGACAACTGCCCATCCATTCGGCTCGCGCCGGGCCGCTGCCGCCTTTTGGGGCTGGCGCGGCCCCGTGGCTCCTGCTGAATTGCGGAGATGCTGACCAGACCCGATCTCTCGTCCGACATCGCCCCGCTTGCGGCGCATGAGCAGCGCGTCACCCGCGAGCTGGAGTTGCTCTGCCTGCCGGCCAAGCCCTGGCTGCGCGAACACGAGACGACGTCGGGCGAGCCGCTGCGCGACGTCGTGATCGTCGGCGCGGGGATGAACGGCGTCGGCGCGGCGGCGGCGCTGATCTTCAGGGGTCTCCACAACATCGCGGTGCTGGACGCGGCCGCGCCCGGCCGGGAAGGCCCCTGGGTCGCCTATGCGCGCATGGACACGCTGCGCTCGCCGAAATTCCTGCCCGGGCCGATCGCCGGGATCCCGTCGCTGACCTTCCGCGCCTGGTACGAGGCGCAGCACGGCCAGGCCGGCTGGGAGGCGCTCTACAAGATTCCCAACGCGGACTGGGCGGAGTATCTGAGCTGGCTGCAGCAGGTCTTGAACCTGCCGGTCCGCCATGGCGTGAGCGTGACGCGGATCGTGCCGGAGGACGGACATCTCGCCCTCCACGTCACGACCCTGCAGGGCGAAGGCGTCATCCATGCAAGGCGCGTCGTGCTGGCGACCGGGCGCGGCGGAGCCGGCGGCAACCACATCCCCGCCTTCATCGACCGGACGCTCTGGCCCGACCGCGCCGCCCATGGCAACGAGCCGATCGATTTTTCCGCGCTCGCCGGCAGGAGCATCGCCGTGATCGGCGGCAGCGCCTCGGCCTGGGACAATGCGGCGACCGCGCTGGAGCAGGGCGCGGCCCGCATCGACATGTATATTCGGCGGGAGAGCCTGCCGCAGATCAACAAGGGCCGCGGCTCGGCCAATCCCGGCTTCTTTTATGGCTGGAGCGGGCTCGACCTCGCGCAGCGCTGGAAGCTGGCGGTCTATCTCAACGACCGGCCGGCCCCGCCGCCGCACGAGACCGTGCTGCGCGGGCTTAAACAGGCGGGTTTGCATGTTCATCTCGGCCATGGACTGGCCGCCGTTCGCCGAACCGCGAGCGGCGTCGAACTCGACCTGAAGACCGCCGAGGGCGCCATCACCCGCGCGCATGACTTCCTGATCGTCGGCACGGGCTTCGCCATCGACATCGACCGCGTGCCGGAACTGGCCGATGTCGCGCCAGCCATCGCGCGCTGGGGCGACGTCCATACCCCGCCGCCCGATCTGCGCCGGGCCGAACTCGCCGCCTGTCCGTTCCTCGGCCCCGGCTTCGAGCTGACGCCGCGTTCGGCCGACGCGCCGCCCGAACTCTCGCGCATCCATCTCCTGAACCATGGCGCGACCGCGAGCCATGGCGCGATCGCCAGCGACATTCCGGGCGCGGCGATCGCCGCCGAGCGTCTTGCGACCGCGATCGCGAGCGCCTTCTTCCGCGAGGACATCGCTGGGATCAGCGCCGATCTCGATGCGTTCGACGAGCCGGAACTCGAAAACACGCCGTTTTTCGTGCCGCGATGACGCAGCTCAGGTCGCGCCGCCGGACAGGGCGCCAGCCATCCGCCGGGCCTGCTCTAGGCGAGAGCGACGGCGACATCATCGAAGGCAGGATATCATCGGAGGGAGCTGGAGCGGGTACCGGGAATCGAACCCGGGTATTCAGCTTGGAAGGCTGCTGCTCTACCATTGAGCTACACCCGCATCGCCTCCAAATTCTCCACGGCGCGGCGGAAGTCAACCCGTCGCGCGCCGTCTCAGCGGAGACGCTCGATCGCGGGAGGCCGCCCGGAAAACGCCGGCGCCCGCTTTTCGAGGAACGCGCTCATGCCTTCCTTGAAGTCGTCGCTCATGTAGCACATCAGGATCAGCTCATCGCCCTCGCCGCGCGGAATCGCCGGCCGAAGGTGACGCAGCGCCCGCTTTGTCGCCTGCAATGTCAGCGGGGCATGGCCCGCTACCTGGCGCGCCAGCTCCCGGGCGCGGGTCATCATCTCGGCCGGCTCCGCGACCATCTCGCTGACGAGCCCGATCGCCAGCGCCTCCTGCGCCTCGACCAGACGGGCGCTGAAGATCAGTTCCTTCAGCCGCGCGGTCCCGACGAGTTCGGCGAAGCGCGCATAGTTCGACATCGAGAGGCAGTTTCCCAGCGTCCGGGCGATCGGAAAGCCGAATTTCGCGTTGCCGGCGGCGATGCGAAGGTCGCAGCAGCCGGCGATGGCGGCCCCGCCGCCGGTGCAGGCTCCCGCGATCGCGGCGATCGTCGGCGCGCGGCAGGTTTCGAGCGCGCCCAGCACGCGGTCGATCCGCGCCTCGTAGCCGAGCGCGTCCTCGGGCGTGTCGAAGTCGCGGAACTGCGCGATGTCGGTGCCGGCCGCGAAGGCGCGCCCTCCCGCGCCCGTCAGGATGACGGCGCGGATGCGGTCGTCGGCGTTGACCGTCTCGCAAATCTCGACGAGCCGTTCATACATCGCGAAGGTGAAGGCGTTGCGGGCCTCGGGCCGGTTGAAGGTCACAGTCGCGATGCCGTCCGCGACCTCGTAGAGAATGCTCGGCGCGGCAGCCTGGGCAGCGGTGTCGGACATCGTCTTTCCCTCCACGCTCAGCGCCCCTTGAAGACGGGCTTGCGCTTCTCGGCGAAGGCGAGCCTGCCCTCGGCATAGTCCTCGCTCTCGAAGCAGGCCTTGACCAGCCGGTCGCACAGCGCGAGGTCGCGGTCGGCCTCGTCCTTGAGCGCCTCCGTGACGATCTGCTTGATCGCGGTCACGGTCAGCGGCGCGTTGCCGGCGATGGCGCGGGCATAGTCGGTGACGTAAGCCTCGAGTTCGGCCGGCGCCACGACCCGGTTCGCCAGCCCCATCGTCAGCGCCTCGCCGGCGTCGAACTGGCGGGCGGTGAAGAAGATTTCCTTGGCGAAGCTGGGCCGCACCACCTCCATCAGCCGCCGGATGCGGTTGTAGCCATAGCCGAGTCCGAGCCTGGCGGCGGGGATCGCGAACTTCGCCGTCTCGCTGCAGATGCGGAGGTCGCAGCAGACCGCGAGATTGGCGCCGCCGCCGATCGCGTAGCCGTGGATCATCGCGATGGTCGGCTTCTCGATGGCGCGCAGCGCGCTGTAGGTGCCTTCCGTCGCCTCCTCGTAGCGCTGGACCGCCGCCTCCTGGGCGCGCTCGTCGCCGAATTTCGAGATGTCCGCGCCGGAGACGAAGGACTTCTCGCCCGCGCCGCGCACGACGACGACGCGCACTGCCGGGTCGTCGCGAAAATCGGCGATCATCTCGATGGCCGCTTCCCACATCTCCAGCGAGACCGCGTTGTGCCGCTCGGGATTGTTGAAGATCAGCCAGCCGATCCCGTCGGCCTTGCGGGCAATCATCTTGTCGGTGGTCATCGCGGAAATCCTGGCTGTGATGGAATGCGCTCAGATCGTGCCGTTGCGCCGGAACCCATCGATCTCGGCCGCCGTGAAGCCGGCCTCGTCGAGGATTTCGTCCGATTGCTCGCCGAGTTCCGGCGGCGGCATGCGGATTTCGCTCGGCGTGTCGCTGAGCAGGACGGGCTGCGCGACGAGCGTGATCTCGCGCGCCAGAGCCGGCGAATGGATGCTCTGCGCGATCCCCAGATGCTGAACCTGGGGGTCGGCGAAAACCTGATCGATGCTGTTGATAGGCCCGCAGGGCACGCCGACCTGGCTGAAGCGCTCGATCCAGTCGGCGCCGGTCTGCTCGCGCAGGATCGTGGTGATCTCGAGCCCGAGGGCGTCGCGGTTGCGCGAGCGCAGCGCGGCGCTGGCATAGTCTGGATGCGCGATCAGATCGGGCCGATCGACGGAGCGGCAGAACCGCTCCCAGATCGCCTGGCCGGTGACGGCGATGTTGATGTGGCCGTCGGCGGTCTGGAAGACGCCGGTCGGGATGCTGGTCGGGTGGTTGTTGCCGGCCTGTTTTGGCGCCTCGCCATCCATCAGCCAGCGCGTCGCCTGGAAATCCAGCATGGCGATCTGCGCCTGCAGCAGCGAGGTCTGGACCCATTGGCCCTTGCCCGTCTCCTCGCGCGCCAGCAGGGCGGCCATGACGCCGAGGGCGCAATAGAGCCCGGCCGTGAGGTCCGCGATGGGAATGCCGACGCGGACCGGGCCCTGGCCGGGCAGGCCGGTGATCGACATCAGCCCGCCGAGCCCCTGGGCGATCTGGTCGAAGCCCGGCCGCGTCGCATAGGGCCCGTCCTGACCGAAGCCGGAGATGCTGGCGTAGACGAGGCGCGGATTGATCTCGTGCAATGTCTCGAAACCGATGCCGAGCCGGTGCTTCACGTCCGGCCGGTAGTTCTCGACCAGCACGTCCGCCCCGGCGACGAGCCGGCGCAGGATGCCGCGGCCCTCCTCCGATTTCAGGTTGAGCGTCAGGCTGCGCTTGTTGCGGTGCAGGTTCTGGAAATCCGAGCCATGGCGCGGGCCGCCGGGCCCCTCGCCCGCCTCCATCGCCTTGGGCGTCTCGATCTTGATGACGTTGGCGCCCCAGTCGGCGAGCTGGCGCACGGCGGTCGGCCCGGACCTGACACGGGTGAGGTCGAGAACGGTAAAACGGGACAGGGCCCGCGACGCAGGTTCGAAAGGCATTGGGCTCCTCCTCGAGCTCAACCTGAAGAGCCATGTGCAAACTGTCAACGATGTTGAGCCAACTGTTGACAGTTGGCTGATCCGGGTCAACCATGCCTGCATGTCCGATGTGATGTCCGCCATCGCCCAGCGCCGCACGCAGACCCTGACCGGGATCGTTCAGGACGAGATCGAGCGCATGGTCCTCTCCGGCGACCTCGTCGCCGGAGAGCGCGTCAACGAGCAGGCGCTGGCGGCGCGGCTTGGCGTCAGCCGCGGCCCCATCCGCGAGGCGACGCGCGGGCTGGTGCGGAGCGGGCTGCTCAACTCGGTGGTCAATCTCGGCGTCTTCGTGCGCCAGATTCCCGATGACGAGGCGAGCGAGATCTACGATGTCCGCGCCGTCGTCTTCGGCTTCGTCTGCCAGCGACTGTCCGGGCGGATCGCGCCAGGACAGCTCAAGACGCTCTGGCGGATGATCGCGGAGATGGACGACGCGATCGGCCGCGACGATGGCGCCAGCTACTACCGGCTCAATCTCGCTTTCCACGACGCCATCCTCGACTTCGCCGCCCATGGCCGCGCCAGGCAGACCTACGAGGCGCTGATCAAGGAAACCCACCTGCTGCGGCAGAGCGCGCTGGGCGCGGCCGACCGGATGCGGGAGTCGAACGCCGAGCATCGCGAGATCGTCGCGGCCATCGCCGCCGGCGACGGCGAAGGCGCGCGCATTCTGGCCGAACGTCATGCCCATGGCGGCAAGCGCCGCTGGCTCGATTCACGCGAGGAATCGCCGAGGCGGGAATCGCCAAGGCAGGAACCGGAGGCTCGCAACCCAGCCTGAAGCGAAACCGGGGACGAGCCGAAAAAGGCCGCCCTGACACCAGAGGAGGAAACACCATGCTTTCACATCGCTGCACGACCCTGTCCGCGCCACGGCCCGGCGGCGCAAGAGACGGATTCACGAGGCTCGGCCTCGGAACGCTCGGCCTGGCCATCGGGCTCGCCCTGTCGGCCGGCCCCGCCCATGCCCAGGACAAATTCCCCTCCAAGCCGATCGAGGTCGTGACCCATGCCGGCGTCGGCGGCGGCACCGACCTGACCGCGCGCATGATGATGGTGCAGGCGCCTGCCGCGTTCGGCACCGAGCTCGTCGTCGCCAACAAGACCGGCGGCAGCGGGTCGGCCTCCCTCGCCTACGCGAATTCGCGTGAGAAGGACGGCCACACCATCATGCTGATCACGCAGACGCACCTGCTGACGCTGCTGCAGGAGAAGGGCGGCGGCGTGAAGATGGGCGATCTGATCGGCATCGCGCGCGCCACGGAGGACCCGCAGGTGCTGATGGTCGGCGCCAAGAGCCCCTACAAGACCGCGCAGGAGTTCATCGCGGCCGCCAAGGCCAAGCCGATGAAGTTCGGCACGACGCAGCTCGGCAGCGTCGATCATATCGCGGTCGCCGGCTTCGCGGCCAAGGCCGGAATGGCCAAGCCGGTGGTCGTGCCCTTCCGCGGCGGCGGCGACATCGTCATCAACCTCGTCGGCGGCAACCTCGACGGCGCGCTCCTCAACTACGCCGAGGCGGAATCGCAGATCAAGGCGAACGAGGTCCGCGCGCTGCTGGTTTTCGCGCCGACCAAGATGGACTCCCTGCCGCAGACCCCGACGGCGACCGAAATCGGCATCCCGGCCGTCTACTCGACGACGCGCGGCTTCGCGGTTCTGAAGGGCACGCCCGAGGACCGCATCAAGGTGCTCGAGGCGGGTCTGGTCAAGGCGATGCAAGGCAAGCTCTTTCAGGACTATCTGAAGAGCTCCGGCCAGTCCGGCGGCAGCGTCGTCGGCCGCGCCGAATGGCAGGCCCAGATCGACGAATTCCTCAAGACCGGGCAGGAAGCGCTGGCTTCCCTCGGCATCTCGAAATGACGATGCAGGGCTTGCAGACGCACGACGCGCAGAAGCCGGATGCCGCCGCGATGGCGCATCCGGCGGATGTGGGCTGCGCCGTCGGGTCCGCCCCGGACGGGTCGACGCCGGTCCGGCGCGTCTCCGACGTCGCGGTCGGCCTGGCGATCGTGGCGATGGCGCTGGTCGTCTGGGCGGGGACCACGACGTTCGACGACGTTCCCGCGGCTCTGACGCAGGGGATGGGCCCGGCCGCCTTCCCGCGCCTCGTCCTCGGCGTCATCGTCGTGCTGGCGCTGTGGCTGGCCTGGACAGCGTCTCGCCGCCAGCCGCTCGAGGACGAGCCGATCCATCCGATGGTCTACGCAACGCTTGCCGCCGTGGGCGGCGTCGTCGGCGCGATGCTGCTCTTCGGCATCCATGGCGCCGTGCTGGCCGCCTGCGTCGGGATGGGCCGGCTCTGGGGCGAGCGCCGGCTGCTGCTGCTGGGCTCGATCGCGCTCGGCCTCTCGCTGGCGATCCATTTCGCTTTCGTGCGCGGATTCGGCGTCGGCCTGCCGCGCGGGCTCCTGCAGGGCTGGCTGGGCTGACCACCTGACCGACCCGGCCTCCGCCGTCATGGTCCGCGCGGGCCAGAGGCAGACCCAACGAGGACATTGATGGACGGCTTCCTATCCGGAATGGCGATCCTCGCCGACCCCTACATGATTGGCGTCATTCTGGCCGGGACGGTGCTCGGCGTGATCGTCGGCGCGCTGCCGGGCCTCAGCGGCAGCACCACGGCCGCGCTGCTGCTGCCGATCACGATCACCATGTCGCCCACCGCCGGCATCGCGTTCCTGGGCGCGATCTACTGCGCCGCCAATTTCGGCGGCTCGATCACGGCCATCCTGATCAACACGCCGGGCGACCCCTCGGCCTCGGCCACAGCCTTCGACGGCTACCCGATGGCGCGCCGTGGCGAGGCCGGCCGCGCGCTCGGCATGTCGACCATCGCCAGCGCCATCGGCGGCATCTTCAGCGTCTTCGTGCTGATCGCCGCCGCCCCGCTGCTGGCCAAGGCGGCCTACAGCTTCGGCCCGCCGGAATATTTCGCGCTGGCGATCTTCGGCCTGTCGATGCTGGCGGCCGTCGGCGGCACCAACGGCATCCGCAACCTGATCACCGGAGCGTTCGGCGTGCTGCTGGCGACAATCGGGCTCGACCTGATGACCGGCGTCGACCGCTTCACCTTCGGCGTCCCGGAACTGACCGAAGGGCTGGGCCTCGTGCCCGTGCTGACGGGGCTGTTCGCGATCAGCGAATTGCTGGTCCAGGCGAGCCGGCTGCACATCATCCCCGAGCGGCTCGGCCTCAGCGCGATGAAGCTGCCCTCGATGGCCGACTACCGCAAATGCGCCAAGGCCATCGGCCTGTCGAGCGTCCTGGGCACGGTCATCGGCATCCTGCCGGCCCTGGGCGCGACCACGGCGGCGCTGATCTCCTACAACGAGACCAAGCGCTGGTCGAAATACAAGGACGAGTTCGGCAAGGGCTCGATCGAGGGCGTCGCCGGGCCGGAGGCCGCCAACAACGCCGCCGTCGGCGGCTCGATGGTGCCGACGCTGGCGCTGGGCATCCCCGGCAGCGCGACGACGGCGATCATCCTGGCCGGCCTGATCGTGCAGGGAGTCCGGCCCGGGCCGCATCTGTTCAACGAGCAGCCGGCCCTGCTCTATGCCGTCTTCGCCTCGATGCTGGCCGCGAACCTGATCTATGTCGTGCTCGGCCTGTTCGGCGCCAAGCTGTTCGCCCGGATCACCCTCATCCCCGACGCCATCCTGTGGCCGGGCGTGCTGGTCTTCGCGATCATCGGCGCCTACGGCCCCAACCAGTCGCTGGTCGACATCTGGGTCATGCTCGGCTTCGGCGTGCTCGGCTACGTCATGCGACGCTACGGCTTTTCCCCGGCGCCGCTGGTGATGGGCCTCGTGCTCGGCACGATGGTCGAGGAGACCCTGAAGCAGTCGCTGCTGATCTTCGACCACAACTGGCTGCTGTTCTTCACCCGCCCGATCGTGGTCGCGCTCTTCGCGGTGACCGTCCTGAGCGTCTGCGCGCCGTGGCTGGCGCGGACGCTCGGCGCCATGACGCGATCGGCGCCGCTGAAGGAAGCCAGCAAGTAGCGCCGCCCGGCCGGCGGCGGCTCAGGGCTGGCGGCCGATCAGCCGGTCCTCGACGTTCTGGAGGTGCCGGCGCATCGCATCCGCCGTGGCCGCGGCCTCGCGGTGAGAGATCGCGTCGACGATCCGCTCATGGTCGGCGAAGCTGTGATGATCGACCGGCGGGCGCAGATGGCTCGGGCGCGGCCGGCCCCAGGTGACGGCGCGGCGCACCGCATTCAGCGTCTCCAGCAGCGCGAGCAGGATCGGATTATGCGCCGCCTCGGCGATCTGGTGGTGGAAGCGCGCGTCGTAGGCCTCGTATTCGCGCCAGGTTTCGGCGGCGCGGCAGGCCTTGTTCAGTTCGGCCAGCGTCGCGATCTCGGTCGCGGTGGCATTCACGGCGGCCAGCCGGCCGAGCTCGGGCTCGAGACCGATGCGCGCCCGCATCACCTGGAGCGGATTGCTGCGTTCGGCGAGATCGGCGATGTCGAGCAGTTGCGGCGGCCTCGGCCCGACGAAGGTGCCTTTCCCGACCTGGCGCCAGAGCTGGCCCTCGCGCTCCAGCACGGCGAGGCTGCGGCGCAGCTCGGTGCGCTTGACGCCGAGCAGTTCGGCGAGTTCGCGCTCTGGCGGAAGGCGGCCGTCATCTGGCAATTGCGCGGCTGCGAGGTAGCCCGAAAGCTGCGTCAGCACGCCGGACATGGCCAGTGACGGGAAGGTGGCGGCTTTCTGGTCCAGCATGCGGGCGACGATCCGTTGACGTGCAACATCTCAATTTCATGGATTCGCGATTGATGCAACCATTTGCAGATTGGTTGCATCGAAAGGTCAGGAAAGGCGGTTGTCGGGTTGCGCGCCTCGCCGGATTCAGCCTTGACATGATCAATCGAGGGCATGACAGTGGCCAAAATCAAATTGGTTGCAACCAAACGCGCCAATGAACAAAAATCATCCGGGAGGAATGCCGCTATGAAGACGCCGGGAAAAGGGTTGTCCACCGCGCTGTGCGCTGCCGCCTTCGCCGCCGCGATGACTCTGGGGAGCGCTGCCGCGCTGGCCCAGGCCAAGGTCCGGATCGCGCTGGGCGACGTGCTGTCCACCGAAACCCTGTCGATGGTGATCGCGCTCGAACGCGCCAAGGAAAAGGGCGTCGACTATCAGGTCACGCATTTCTCGAAGGAGGATCTCGCGATCCAGGCTGTGATCAACGGCCAGGCCGATCTCGGCGTCGGCACGCCCTACGCCGTCGTGCAGAAGAGCAAGGCGCCGCTGCGCGTGCTGTTCCAGGGCACCCGGCTGGTCTTCTTCCCGGTCACCGACAAGTCCTACAAATCGTGGAAGGACATGAACGGCCAGCCGATCACCTTCCATGCGCGCGCCACCGGCACGGAGGCGATCGGCAACATCATCGCCAAGCGCGAGGGCATCCAGTTCGGCGACCGCAGCTACGTGCCGGGCTCGGAGAACCGGATCATCGGCATGATGAAGGGACAGATCAAGGCGACGATCGTCGACCTCGCCAACAAGAACCTGCTGCTCGAGAAGGCCGGCGACCGCTTCCACGTGTTGCCGGGCGTTTCGCAGCCGGCGTCCGACGAGACCCTGTTCGGGCAGATCGACTGGATCAGGAAGAACGAGGCCAAGGTCGACGTCATCGTCACCGAGTTCCTGCGGCTCTGGAACGAGATGGCGGCCAACCCCGGCATCATCGAGCAGGAGCGCGCCAAGCGGAAGCTGATGGCCGACCAGCCCAAGGAAATCCTCGAGAACATCACCAAATTCTACACCATGGCGACCAAGGAGGGCGTGTTCGCGCCCGGCGGCGGCAATGCCGAGGTCGCGGCCGCCGATTTCGAGTTCTACACCGAGGCCGGCCAGATGCAGGGGCCCGTCAAGGACCTGAAGGTCGAGGACTTCTGGTATCTCGCGCCGCTCGAGCGCGCCCGCAAGGCGCTCGGCAGCTAGGCCGCGCCCCGGCGTCCCGGCCCGCCGGCAGGGCGGTGGCTCCGTCCACCCTCCCGCCCATCCGGCGCGGCCGCCCTCCCCGACGAGAGAGGCGATCCCCTTGCAGACATCCCAGCTTGCGCCGGCCTTGCCGGAGTTCCACCCCGCGCCCGCGCCCAACCGGCGCGACCTTTTGGTCCACCCGCTGGTGCTGCGGCTGGTTTCCTTCGGCGCGGCGCTCGCGCTCTGGGAATATGCCGGGCGGATACCGCTGAGCCCGGCCTTTCCGACCTTTCTGGAGACGCTCATCGGCCTGCGCGACCTCATCGCCGACGGCAGCCTGGGCAAAGCCTTCCTGATCACGCTGTATCCGCTCGTCATCGGGCTTTCGATCTCGGTCGTGTTCGGCGTCGGGCTGGGCGTGCTGATGGGCCTGCACAAGCCGTCCGAGTGGCTGGGCGCGCCGCTCTTCATCATAGCCCAGGCCGCGCCGCTGGCGGCGCTGATCCCGATCCTGACCTTCGCCTACGGCATCGGCCTGACCGCCAAGGTCATGACCGTCTGCATCATGGCGATGCCGGTCATCGTGCTCAACACGCTTGGCGCGGTGCGTAACACTCCGGTTTCCCTGCTGGAGATGAGCCGCTCCTTCATGGCGACGCGCAGCCAGTCCATCCGCCTCGTCATCCTGCCCGCGGCGAGCCCGATGATCTTCGCCGGCTTGCGGCTCGGCTGCGCCGCCGCCTTCATCGGCGTCATCCTGGCCGAACTCCTGATCACGCCGACAGGAATCGGCGACGTGATCTCCTACAACCAGTCGGTCGCCGACTACCCGAAAATGTATGCGGCGATCCTCTCCATCATCGTGTTCTCGGTCCTGTTCATCGAAACGCTGGAACGCATCGAGCTCACCCTGTTCCGCCCGGAGACGCGCGCATGAACGCCCAAGCAACCAGCACGGAGCAGCCTCGTGGGATGGGCCCGTCCATCGCCATGGCGCAGGCGACGCGGCCGATCGTCGAGGTCAAAAGCGTCTCCAAGACCTATCCGGGCGGCGTCGAGGCGTTGAGCGGCATCTCGCTCGACTTTCCCGAAGGCAAGCTCACCACCCTCCTCGGACCGTCCGGATGCGGCAAGACCACGCTGCTCAAGATCATCGCCGGGCTGATTCCCCATAGCGGCGGACAGGTTCTGGTCGATGGCGTCGAGGTTTCCGGTCCCGGGCCCGAGCGCGCCTTCGTGTTCCAGGATTTCGCGCTGATGCCATGGGCCAGCGTGATGCGGAATGTCGCCTTCGGCCTCGAGCTGCGCGGCGTCGCCCGCGGCGAGCGCGAGGCGGTCGCCGAGCGTCACATCGCGCGCGTCGGCCTGAAGGGCTTCGAGCAGAAATATCCCCATGAGCTCTCCGGCGGCATGCGCCAGCGCGTCGGGCTGGCGCGGGCGCTGGCGGTCGACGCCAAGGTCGTGCTGATGGACGAGCCGTTCTCGGCCGTCGACGAGCAGACCCGGCGCAAGTTCCAGGAGGAGTTGCTGGAACTGGTCGCCAACGAAGGCAAGTCCTTCATCTTCGTGACGCACTCGATCGAGGAGGCGGTCTACGTCTCCGACCGGATCGCCCTCCTCTCGCGCCGCCCCAGCCGCGTCTCGGCGATCATCGAGCCGAGGATCGTGCGCGGCGGCGACCCCGAGAAGATCAGGCGCGATTCCGCATATCTCGACGTCGTCGAGGATATCTGGCAGCAGCTCAAGCACTATCTGGATTGATCCGCCATGGTGATTTCAGGCATCCGAATTCCGATGATGGCCTCGCTTCTGGTCTGGATGGCGATCTGGGAGATCGCTGGCCACACCGATGCGGGCTTCATCCTGCCGCCGCTGTCGCGCATCGTCGGGCGCGTCTTCGAGATCGTTCCGACGCCGTCCTTCCTCGATGCGCTGCTCATCACCGGCCGCAGCTTCATCCTGGGCAACCTGATCGCGATCGGCGTCGGCGTTCCGCTGGGCATCGCGATGGGCCGCTCGGTCATCGCCGACCGGTTGCTTCTGCCCTGGGTGAACCTGTTCCTGTCGGCGCCGCTGAGCGCGCTGGTTCCCGTCATCATGGTGCTGTTCGGGCTCGGCGAGACGACGATCGTCCTGACCGTCGTGCTCTTCTCGGTCTGGATCGTCGTCCTGAACACGCGCGCCGGCGTGCGTGGCATCTCGCTCTCGCTGGTCGAGATGGCGCGCAGCTTCGGGGCGAGCCGCTGGCAGGCCTTCAGCCGGATCTATCTCTGGGCGGCTCTGCCGGAAATCCTGGCCGGGATCAGGCTGGGCATGATCCGCGCCGTCAAGGGCGTCGTCATCGGGCAATTGCTGGTCTCGGTCGTCGGCTTCGGCACGCTGTTCGAGCTCTACCAGTCGCACTTCCTCATGGAGCATTTCTGGGCGCTGCTGCTCGTGCTGTTCGCCTTCGCCTTCACGCTCAACGAGGCGTTGGCGCGGCTCGAACGCCGCTTCGGCTACTACGCCGCCTCGCGCTGACAACGCCTTTTCTTGCTAACAAAGGACTTCGCAAGATGAATATCGCCACTCCGCAAAGCCACGTCATCCAGGCCCCGGCGCAGGTCACGCTGCCGGTGCGCGGAACCCAAAGCCGCTTCCCCTTGCACCGGATCTACTGCGTCGGCCGCAACTATGCCGCCCACACCATCGAGATGGGCGGCGACCCGAGCCGGGAAGCGCCGTTCTTCTTCCAGAAGAACCCGACCAACGTCGTGCTCGACGGCGGCGATTTCCCCTATCCGCCGCGCAGCGAGGACGTGCATCACGAGATCGAGCTCGTCGTCGCGTTGGCCAAGGGCGGCAAGGACATCCCGGTCGGGAGCGCGCTCGACCATGTCTACGGCTATGCCGTCGGCCTCGACATGACCCGGCGCGACCTGCAGGGCGAATGCAAGAAGGCCGGCCGGCCCTGGGAGATCGGCAAGGCCTTCGAGCATTCCGCGCCGATCGGCGAGATCGTCCCGGCGAGCACGATCGGGCATCCGGAGAACGGCGCGATCTGGCTCAAGGTGAACGGCGAACTTCGCCAGCAGGGCGACCTCAACCACATGATCTGGAAGGTGCCCGAGATGATTTCCTATCTGTCGGGGCTGTTCGAGCTGCAGCCCGGCGACCTGATCATGTCCGGCACGCCGTCGGGCGTCGGCGCGGTGCTGCGCGGCGACGTGATGGAGAGCCATGTCGAGGGCGTGGGAACGCTGAAGACGAAGGTCGTCTGACACGAGATCGCGACGGGGGCGGCCGCCTGCGGCTGTCCCCCACCATGCCACCGAAGGACGCGCGCGCTCGCGGCGGGCCGCCGGCGAGCGGCAGGCCGTCCTGCCTGAGTTGCGTGGTTCGCGATTGTAATGGGAGATGGTGGGGGAAGCAGGACTCGAACCTGCGAAGGCATAGCCAGCGGATTTACAGTCCGCCCCCTTTGCCGCTCGGGACATTCCCCCGCCCACGCCTCCATCGGCCGTGAGGCCGCAGGCAAATCACCTGTGTCACTTGCATGACGGGCGACAGGCGCGGCCGGACTTATGGTGACCGGGCCTTGGCCTGTCAACCCTCGCGCGCCAGCATGATGCGGTTCCCCCCGCGCTTACGGACGGCGGCGCTGGCCAAGCCGAGGAAGTCGTGGCAGGGCATGGGTTTCACACGCCCGGAGATGACCCATGCCCGCGCCGTTCCGCCCCCGACCGGGCAAGCCCGCCGGCCAGCGCCCGTCTGGCCGGCCCGGGCGCCGCGCCGACGGCACGCTGCCGCACCGGCCGGGAGACATCGACGAGGCGGTGCTCTACGGCGTCCACCCGGTGATCGAGGCGCTCCGCAATCCCAGGCGCCATCACCGCCGCCTGCTCGCCACCGAGAACGCGCTGAAGCGGTTGCTCGACGAGATCGGCGAATTGCCGGTCCGGGCGGAACTCGTCCGCCCCTCCGAGATCGACCGCCTGCTGACGCCCGATTCGGTGCATCAGGGGCTCTACCTCGTCTGCGATCCGCTGCCCTCGCCCGATCTCGACAGCCTGCCCGACGATGCGCTGGTGCTGGCGCTCGACCAGATCACCGACCCCCACAATGTCGGCGCGATCCTGCGTTCGGCCGCGGCCTTTTCCGCGGCGGCGGTCATCGTCACCATCCGCCATTCGCCCGCCGCCACGGGCGTGCTGGCGAAGTCGGCCTCGGGCGCGCTGGAGCATGTCCCGCTCATCGCCGTGCGTAATCTCGGCGACGCCCTCGACCGGCTCGGCAAGCGCGGCTTCCAGCGAATAGGCTTCGATTCCGACGGCGAGGTCGCCTTCGACGAGGTCACCCTGGTCCGTCCGCTGGCGATGGTTATGGGCGCCGAGGGCAAGGGCCTGCGCCAGCGCACACGCGAACTCTGCGACCAGGTCGCGAGGCTCGAGGCGCCCGGCGCGATCACCAGCCTCAACGTCTCCAACGCGACGGCGATCGCGCTTTACGCCGCCCGTCGCGGGCGCTGAGGAATCAGCGTCGCTGCGGCACGGTCAGGAGCAGCGCCCCGGTCTCGGCATGGAGACCGCGCGTCATGCCGCGAGCCTGCCTGTCCGCGATCCGGATCACGCGCACCAACGGCCGGTCGCGCCGGCCCTCGATGCGGTAGAGCGTCGGCTCCGGCCTCGGCGGATAGGGAATGCCCATCCGCACGGGCAGATTGGCGAAGGCGAACGGATCCACCGGAGCGGTGCGCCTGACCTCGCTCTCGCGCGTCGCCACCGGCGGCGCGAACGGAGCATGGCCGACGAATCCTGGACCACCCAGGAACCGCCCGCGATGGCGGGCGTGCACATGGCGTCCATGCGGTCTCGCATGCTGGATACGCGGCACCGGACCACGCCAGCCGGCCGCGCCGTGATGCACGCCGGCGCGGGCGCCGACGCCTTGGCCCCGGCCAGCGGCGGAGACGTCATGCGGCAGGCAGATCAACACCCCGAGCATCAGGGCCAGTCCGCCGAAAGCTGCACGCGACATGGCGAGCGTTCCTCTTCATCCGCATCTGCAAGGCCTCCGCCGCTGACTATAGGCCGGCGACCGGCGATGGGAAGCCTCCTGCTCTGGACAAAATCCTTCGCAGCCGGACTATCCAGACGTCGCGCGCCTGTCTGGTTCGCCATCCAGAGCAGCCTCGCCGCCGATCTCCGCTCTGCGAACGGTCTCGGTATCCGGTCCCCTGTCGGTCGCGATGGTCCACGGCCCCATCGCCACCGCGCCGATCGAGCCGTTCCCGCCCGCGACCTCGTTTGCGACAGTGGCCGGGACGGCGATGTCACGACCTACGAGAACAGGCGATCGCGAGCGCGCGAGACCGCCTTTCGAGGCGCTATTTTCCTTGGCCCGGGGATGGCGAGCCCGCGCGCGCTTGCTCTCGTCACACCGTGCTGATAACCGCTGCCGGGTCAGCTTGGGCCGGCGTAGCACAGCGGTAGTGCAGCGGTTTTGTAAACCGAAGGTCGGGAGTTCGATCCTCTCCGCCGGCACCAATTTTCAGCATGGCGTCGAAGCGGCCCGTGATTTGCCTCAGGACGGCGTGACGGAACCGGCCGGCACGGCGAGCGCCGCCGTCGCGATGCTGCGCCAGAAGGCCCCGGAATGGAACTGGAGCCTGCAATGCCTCGCCGCCGAGGAAAGCGCTGCCTTCCAGGCGGTCGTCGCGGAATGCTCGGGCAACGCCGCCATGGGCTCGCTCGCGCTCTGCGCGGCGATGCTGCGCGCCTTCGCCCGCAGGGGCTTGCCCGGCATGGCCGTGGACGCGTCTCATCGGCGCAAGTGACCTCGGGCTGAACGGATGGGTCCCATCGGCCCTCGCTCACGGAAACTTGACTGCCTGCAACGCCGGGACAGTTGAACCTGCCCTAGCTGCCGCTAGGTTCACCGCAGGCTTGGACCGAGCCGAGGGAGAAGAACCATGCCAATTCATGATCCGTCGCGCCGCACCGTGATGGTCGGCGCGGGCGCGCTCGCAGCCACCACCGCTTTCGATCTTCCCGCCGGCGTCAGCCCGGCTCATGCCCAAGGAGCGCCCGTGACCCAGGCCCCCGGTTTCTACCGTTACAAGGTCGGCGACATCACCGTCACCGCCATCAATGACGGCTTCGCCCGCCGCCCCCTCGAGGGCTTCGTCCGCAACGCCGAACTCGCCGACGTCAAGAAGGCGATGGAGCAGGCCTTCCTGCCGGCCGACGCGCTGAACATCTCCTTCACCACGCTCGCCATCCAGAACGGCGACAAGCTGACGCTGATCGACACGGGCAACGGCGATTCCGGCGCGCCGACCTCGGGCCGCTGGATGGCCAATTTCAAGGCCGCCGGCTTCGACCCCAAGAACGTATCGAGCGTGGTCTTCAGCCATTTCCACGGCGATCACATCAACGGCTTCCGCATGAAGGACGGCACGGCCGTGTTCCCGAACGCCGAGGTCATGGTGCCGGCGGCCGAATGGGCCTTCTGGATGGACGACGCGAAGATGAACGCCGCGCCGGAAGCGATGAAGGGCGCCTTCGGCGGAGTCCGCCGCGTCTTCGGCCCCGTCGCCAAGGATGTGAAGCAGTTCGAGGCCGGCAAGGAGATCCTGCCCGGCATCACGGCGGTCGCGGCTCCCGGCCACACGCCGGGCCATACCACCTTCGCGCTGGCCTCGGGCTCGGGCAAGCTGATGGTGATGTCCGACACCACCAACCACCCGGCCCTGTTCGTCCGCAATCCCGACTGGTCGGCGGTGTTCGACATGGACGGCCCGGCCGCCGCCGCCACCCGCCGCAAGCTGCTCGACATGGTCGCGGCCGACAAGATGCAGGTCGCCTTCTACCACGCGCCCTTCCCGGCGACCGGCTATATCGCCAAGGCCGGCAACGGCTACGAAATGGTGCCCGTCCAATGGAGCACGGCGGTCTGAGGCCGCCACGAGCGCGATCGAGGCCGGGGTCGCCCCCGGCCTTCTTCATATCGGCCGACCGGGATGTTAGAAATCAGGCGGCCCGCATCGGCCCAACCAAACCAACAAAGGGGAGACACCATGCCGATCGTCGCACCGTCGCGCCGCGCCGTCATGGCGGGAGCCGGCGCTCTCGCCACCGCCGCCGCCTTCAATGGCTCCACCGGCATCGATCCGGCCCAAGCCCAAGGAGCGCCCGTGACCCAGGCCCCCGGTTTCTACCGCTACAAGATCGGCGACATCACCGTCACCGCCATCAATGACGGCTTCGTCATGCGGCCGATCGAGGGCTTCATCCGCAACGCCGACATCGCCGACGTCAGAAAGGCGCTCGAAGCGGCCTTCCTGCCGACGACCGGATTCCAGAACACCTACACGACGCTGGTCCTGCAAACCGGCGGAAAGCTCGTCATGCTCGACACGGGCCTCGGCGACAACGGCCCCCCGACGACCGGAACCTGGATGCGTAATTTTCGCGCCGCCGGCTTCGACCCGGCGCAGGTCGACCAGATCGTCATCAGCCATTTCCACGGCGACCATATCGGCGGAATTCGGCTGAAGGACGGCTCGATGCCGTTCACGAAGGCGGAGATTTCGGTGCCGGCTCCGGAATGGGATTTCTGGATGTCCGACGATCGCATGAACGCGGCTCCGCAAGCGGCGAGGCCCGGATTCGCCAATGCGCGGCGCGTGTTCTCAGCCGTAGCGCAACAGGTCAAGCGCTACACGCCCGGCGCGGAGGTCGCGCCCGGCGTGACCTCGATCGCAGCCCACGGCCATTCGCCGGGTCACACCATCTTCGGCATCGCCTCGGGCGTCGGCAAGCTGCTCTTCGTCGTCGACATCACCAGCCATCCCGCGCTCTTCGTCCGGAATCCGGACTGGTCGGCGGTTCTCGATCAGGATCCGGACGCCGCTCGCGCCATGCGCCGCCGCGTCCTCGACATGGCGGCGGTCGAGAAGACCCAGGTCGCCTTCTACCACGCGCCCTTCCCGGCGACCGGCCATATCGCCAAATCCGGCGCCGGATACGAACTGGTGCCCGTGCAGTGGAGCCCGGCGGTCTGATCTCGCCGTCCCTGTCGCAAGAGACGACGGCCGGGGGCGACCCCGGCCTTTTTCATGGCGCGAGTCTCGCGACCTTGCCGCAGGCCGTGCTAGGCATGGCGGCCTTCACCGGCGTGCCGCCCAGCAGGATCCCTGATGACCGAGCGTTCCCGCGCCATTGCCTTCATCGCCAGCGAGACGCCCGAGGCGCAGGCCGCGCTCGCAAAACTGGTCGATCGCTACGGCAATGCCGATCCGGCCGAAGCGGACGTCGTCGTGGCGCTCGGCGGCGACGGCCTGATGCTGCAGGTGCTGCACCGCTTCCTCGGCACGGGCAAGCCGATCTACGGCATGAATCGCGGCTCGGTCGGCTTCCTGATGAACGAGTTCCGCGAGCGCGGCCTGACGAAAAAGCTGGAAGCCGCGCAGCGCAGCGTCGTCCACCCGCTCTCGATGCGCGCCATCGACCAGAGCGGGAGCGAGGTCAACGCCATGGCGATCAACGAGGTCTCGCTGCTGCGCCGCTCCTATCAGGCGGCCAAGCTGAAGATCTCGGTCGACGGACAGGTCCGGCTGGCGGAACTCGTCGCCGACGGCATCCTGCTGGCGACGCCGGCCGGCTCCACCGCCTACAACCTGTCGGCCAACGGCCCGATCCTGCCGCTCGACGCGCCTTTGCTGGCGCTGACGCCGATCTCGGCCTTCCGCCCGAGGCGCTGGCGCGGCGCGCTGCTGCCGGACCATGCGCGGGTCACGATCGAGGTGCTGGAGCCCGGCAAACGCCCGGTCAGCGCGGTCGCCGACCACACCCAGATCGAGAATGTCGTCTCGGTCTCGATCGAGATCGACCGGAGCATCGACCTCGTGATGCTGCACGATCCGGGGCACAGCCTCGACGAGCGCATCCTGCGCGAGCAGTTCGGGTATTGAAGCACGCTGGGTGGAAACCGTTTGGGCGTCGGGAGGTCGACATGGCGCCACGAGCCCCCGCCGCCATCGCTTGCACGCTCTCGGAACATAGGTAGAATAATCCTGAATAGGTAGACAGGATACTTTGCGATGGCTTTGAGCATCAAGGATCCGGAAGCGGAGCGTCTGGCCCGCGCCCTGGCCCATCAGACCGGCGAGAGCATCACGACCGCGACAAGGCGTGCTTTGGAAGAGCGTCTGCGCCGCGTCGGAGGCGCGGCGCGCAAGGCATCCTTGCTGGAAGACCTCGCTGCCAGCCGGCGTCGCTGGCGCTCCCTGCCGGTCCTCGACAGCCGGAGCGCCGACGAAATTCTGGGCTACGACGAGAACGGCTTGCCGCGCTGATGGTCATCGATTCCTCGGCGATCGTCGCCATCGCGTTCGACGAGCCTGAAGCGGCCGACTTCGAGCTCCGGATCGCCGACGATCCCATCCGGCTGATCTCGGCGGCGACGGTGCTGGAAGCCGCCATGGTCATCGAAACGCGGCTCGGCGAGGCCGGCGGCAGCGAACTCGACCTCTGGCTCTACAGGGCCGGCGTCGAGATCGTCGCCGTCGATGCGGACCAGGCCGACCTCGCACGCCGCGCCTGGCGCCGCTTCGGCAAGGGACGCCACGCCGCCGCTCTCAACTACGGCGACTGCTTTTCCTACGCCCTCGCCACGATCCGGCAGGAGCCGCTGCTGTTCAAGGGCAGGGATTTTTCGCAGACGGACATTCAGGCGGCCTGACTCGCGTCGAAGACTGGTACGGCCAGTCAGGATCGACGACGCCCTTAAGCCGCGACGCGCAAATCCCCGATCTCCAGCTCGACCAGCAGCGCCGGATCGGCCTCGACGAGAAAAGCCAGCGCCGCGTCGTCGGCCAGCGAATCCGCCATGGCGCGCGCCTCTTCTCGGGCGGCCTCGGAATCCATCCGCCGCAGCAGCGCCATCAGCGCATTGGAGGCCGGATCGTCCAGCGCATCCACCGCGATCAGCACCTCGCGCAGCAAGCCCCGGTCGATGCCGCGTCCGCCGCGCGCGAGATCGAAGCCGCGCGCGTTCAATGCCATGATCGCGGCGGTGAAGGCCGGCTGCACCCCATCTGGCAGCCCAGCCTTGCGATAGAGCGCCTTGAGGCCCGAGCCGCGCCGGTCGCGCAGCAGCGCGGCCACGCGGGACGCCGGCAGTTCGGACAGCGAGACGAAGGCGGATTCCGCCAGGGCCGGCTCGCCGCTGAGCAGCGAGCGCAGCATCAGGCCGGGCGTAAGCCGCCCCTGAGCGCGCAGCACCTCGACGATCGCCGGCGCGTCGCTCTCCTCGCCGCCAGCGGCGAGCGAGACCGCGACGCGCTCGGTCGCCTCCCGGGCAAGCCGCGCGCCGCGCTCGGGCGAGAGCCAGCCGCAATGGGTGACGAAGCTCGTCAGCGCGTCCGAGACATGGGCGGCGATGGTCTGGCGCAGGCTTGCGGGCAGGTCGTCGCGATCCAGCATCGCCTCGCGCAGGTCGCCCGATCCGCTTGCGCGCTCGACCATGCGCTCCAGCGAGAAATCGGGAATCTCGGCGCTACGATTTCGCGCCAGCGCCACCAGCGCCTCCTCGACGCCGACCTCGGCGAGCGCAGCGGCGACGCTCGCCGGGAGATGCGCGCGCTGGGCTATCGCGCGCTGCGCGAGCCCGTCGCCGATCGCGGCGGCGTCGACCAGATCGGCCTCCGACAGCACCGGCGAATGCGCCAGCATCAGCGCCGCGACATCGGACTGGTCGGCGATCAGGCTCAGGACCAGATTGCGCGGAGCGTAAGGCGAGGTCGCCATGTCCTCGGCGATGGCGCGGCGCACCAGCGGCGAGGGATCGTCGATCAGCGAGATCAGCGCCGTCTCGGCCTCGCGCCGGTCCTCGTCGCCCATGCCGGAGCGCAGATAAGCCCCGGCGAGCGCGGCCGCGCCTTCGGCGCGCGCCTGCGCGTTGGCGGTGCGGGCCCAGAGCAGGAAGCGACGGACGATCATGTGCCGTTCCGCTGGATCATGAAGGAGGACAGGTCGAGCGGGGCGCGGCGCGGTTTTGCAGCCGGGCGATGCGGCTGCGCCGCGGCGGCTGCCGGTTGAGTCAGCTCGACGGGCCGCGTCGGCGGCAGCGGCGCGCGCGTGGGCACGGCGGGTGAAGCTGCAACGGGCTGGGTCGTGGCCGCGCCGGAGACGCCGACCGGAGACGCGTCGCTTTGCGTCTGGCGCGGAAACCAGCGCGAGCCCTCGTCGAGCGAGGCCAGGCGCGTGCCGCCGCTGCGCGGCGTGGTCCAGAGATTGGCGACGGCTTTCGAGACCGGCTCGCGCGAGCCCTCGGTCGAGAACAGGCCGATCAGCCCCCTCGCCCGTCCGGGCGCGAGCGCGGCCGCGATTTGGGCCGGTTGATCCGCGCCCTGCGAAGTCGGCGTCGTGGCCTGCGGGGCCGACGTTGCGGCGGCAAGCTGTGTGTTGGCGTGGCTGGCGGCCAGCACGCCATAGACCTCCTGCGCGCTGCGGGCGCGGCCGGTCTTGTCGAAGAAGATGCCCTTGTTGGCGGCCGCGGCTTCAGGAAAATCCTTCGCGGCGCTGCGCGTGGGGTCGCTGCCGGCGGTTCGAATGAGATCTGACGCGCCGCGCGCGCCCAGCACATGGGCCATGTAGAGCTCGCCCGCATGCGGCTGGCGGCCGAGGCTGGCGGCGAGCTGGTCGCGATTCTTCTGCGTCAGCGCGCCGGCCATCACGGCCGAGACCTGCGGATCGGTCCGCAACTGCAGGATTTTTTCGCGGGCGGCGGGGTCGGACACGGTCAGCCGGCCGTTGTCGCTTTCGCTAATGGCGTTGGCGTAGTCGCTCAGGCCCTGTTTCGGCCCTTCCTGCTTGACCATGGCGAGCCAGGTCTGCTCGATGAACTGGAACAGGCCCGTGGCGCTGGAGGTCTTCGCCTTCGCGTCGGGCTCCAGCGCCGATTCCCGCTGCGCCGTCTTCAGCAGATAGTCGAAACCGGCGCCTGTCTTCTGCGCGCCGTCGCGGATGGCGCTGACGACGGGGTTGGCGGGGGCTGTCTCTTTGGTTTGCGGCGTGCTGAACAGGAACATCGGAACTCTCGGGCGCGAGACCGCCGCCATGTCGCCGTCGCGAGACTCGGGCAGCGCCTGTGGAGAGTGGCTCGATTATGGTAAGCGAACCGTTAAGCGCGGGAATCGGCGGCTGTGCCGAAATCTCCGCAGGACGAGGAGACTCAGGATGACGGACGGGAAGCGGCACAGGCGCGGCGGCATCTATTTCGAGGATTTCATCGTCGGCGCGGTGATCGAGCACGGGCTGACCCGCACCGTCACGCAGATGGACAACATGCTGTTCTCCAACATGACGCTGAACCCGCAGCCGCTCCATATCGACGCGCATTTCTGCGCGACCGAGACCGAATGGGGCAAGCCGCTGATGAACTCGCTGTTCACGCTCGGCCTGATGATCGGCATCTCGGTCAACGACACCACGATCGGCACCACGATCGGCAATCTCGGCATGACCGACGTCACCTTCCCGGCACCGCTCTTCGAGGGCGACACGATCAACTGCACCACCGAGATCGTCGCCAAGCGCGAGTCGCGCTCGCGGCCCGATGCCGGCATCGTCGAGTTCCAGCACAAGGCCTACAGGCAGGACGGCACGCTGGTCGCCCAGTGCCGCCGCCAGGCCTTCATGCGTAAGCATCCCGCGCCCTCCGCGGTCGCGGTCTGAACCGGCATGCGCTCGCTCCTGTTCGTGCCGGGCGACAGCCCCAAAAAGCAGCAGAAGGGTCTGGACAGCGGTGCGGACGCGCTGATCCTCGATCTCGAGGATTCCGTGGCGCTCGACGCCAAGCCGCAGGCCCGCGCGCTGACGCTCGACTTCCTGAAATCCGTCCGCGCGCTGGCCAAGCGCCCCGTGCTGATCGTGCGGATAAACGCCCTTTCGACCGGGCTGACCGAAGCCGATCTCGACGCGGTGATGCCGGGCGCGCCCGACGCGATCATGCTGCCCAAAGCCGAAAGCGGCGTCGATGCCGGCCATCTCGCCGCCAAGATCGCCGTTCGCGAGGCGGAAGGGAACCTGCCCGATGGCGGCACGCGCATCATCCCGATCGCGACCGAGACCGGGCGCGGCATCTTCGGCCTCTCCAGCTATGCCGGCGCGACGCATCGGCTCGCCGCCCTGACCTGGGGCGCGGAGGACCTCTCCGCCGATCTCGGCGCCGAGACCAACCGCCTGACCGACGGCAGCTATGCCGACCCCTATCGCCTGGCGCGCGCGCTCACGCTTTTCGCGGCCTCGGCCGCTCAGGTGGACGCGATCGACACCGTCTTCACCAATTTCCGTGACGACGAGGGTTTCCGGGCCGAATGCATCGCGGCGCGGCGCGACGGCTTTACGGGCAAGATGGCGATCCACCCCGCGCAGGTCCCGATCGCCAACGCGGTCTTCGCGCCCTCGCCCGCCGAACTCGCCAAGGCCGAGGCGATCATCGCTCTCTTCGCCGAGAACCCCGGCATGGGCGTGATCGGGCTCGATGGCGAAATGCTCGATCGTCCCCATCTGGTCAGGGCGCAGCGCCTGAAGGCGCGCGCCGGGAAACTGGTTGAATAGATTTGCGGAGATGATTCCAATGACTCAGGTTTTCGCGATCGAAGGGATGCATTGCGGCGGCTGCGCCGCCCGCGCCCAGAAGGCCGTGACGGCGCTCGCGCCCGGCGCGGTGGTGACGCTCGATCCGCCGCGCCTGACCCTGCCGGACGGCGTCTCGCTCGACGCCGACGCGATCAATGCGGCGCTGGCGAAGATGGGCGACTGGAAGGCGAGCGGGCCGCTGTAACTCCCGATCGTTTCTCCCACCCCCCCGCTCAGGTGCGTATCTGCCGGCAGGCCGCCCGCATCGTCGACGACAGGCAGTCCTGCGCCTTGCGCGCCCGGTCGAGCTCGAACATCAGCCAGACCCCTGCGCCGAGCACGAGCAGGGCCGCGATCACCGCCAGCAGGTTGACGGTCATCTTCCAGTCGTCGTCGGGCTCGTAGGGCTGCCGCAAGCGCTCTCCTGTTAGCCTCCGGGCGGGCGAATGATCGAGAAGAGCTTATCGACCTCGGCATAGTCGGCATAGCCGCAACGCGCGATCGGGTTTGCCATCGCAGTGTCGAAGCGGCCGTCGCGGATGCAGGCGTCGTCCATGAAGATGCCGACGACCTGTCCGAGCACCATCCAGCGCGGCAGCGTCTTGCCGTCGAGATCGCTGAGCTGCTGGACAGACAGCAGCTTGCATTCGAGCGCCGCCGGACTTCCCGCCACGCGCGGCGGCTTCACGAATCGCGACGGCGCCATCTCCAGCCCGGCATGGGCGTATTCGCTCGCGCCGCGCGGCAGCGGCGCCGAGGTCATGTTCATCTGCTCGGCAAGAGCCTTGCTGACGATCGAGCAGGTGAACTCGCCGGTTTCCTCCACGAAGGCCACCGCATCCTTCCTGTCCTCGGACGAGAACATGACGATGTGCGGCCGCGACGAGACGGCGTTGAAGAAGCTGTAGGGCGAGAGATTGACCTCGCCCTTGGCGTTCAGCGCGGTGATCCAGCCGATCGGACGCGGCGTCACGATCGCCTTGAACGGATCATGCGGCAGGCCGTGATCCTGCAGGGCGGCGGAATAGATCATCTCAGGCTCCGAAGCGGCTGACGATGTCGGCGAGGACCGGCCGTTCCCGATCGGCCAAAACAGCCTCGGAGCTGCCGATATGGATGAAGCCCGCGATGCGCTCGTCCTCGCGGAGCCCGAAGGCCGACAGCACGGCCGTGTCGAAGGCGAACCAGTTGGTCAGCCAGCATGCGCCGAAGCCCATCGCATTGGCCGCAACGAGCAGGTTCATGCAGACCGCGCCGGCCGACAACTGCTGTTCCCAGATCGGGATTTTCGGATGGGTCGCCGCCTTCGAGACCACGGCGACGATCAGCGGGGCCTGCCTCAGGCGGTTGCGTTCGAAGGCGACCTTTTCGGCGTCGGCATCGGGATTGCGAGACTTGAAGGCCGACGCCACGATCTCGCCGGCCTTGTCGCGCCCCTCGCCCTCGAAGACGATGAAGCGCCAGGGCGCGAGCTTGCCATGGTCGGGCACGCGCGCGGCGATGGTCAGGAGCTGGTCGAGCTGTGCGGCGTCTGGGCCGGGCGCGGACAGGAATTGCGGCGGCGCCGAGCGGCGCAGCTTGAGCAGGGCGAGCGTATCGGTCATGAAGAGTCCAAGTTGGAGAGTTGGTTGAGACCTAGTGCTTCGCCATGATGAGGACAAGCAAGCCTGCTAGGCAGGTGACGCAAGGGCGGCCCGAGGCGCGCTCATGTTTGAACTGGACGCTTTCGCAATGACACGACACGTTGCCCGGCAGGCCCGTATCGCGGCGCTGCTGGGATGTCTTGCGCTAGTCTGGCCGCAGCCGGGCCGGGCGCAGGCTCCCGTCTTGCAGCCGCCGCCGGTCGCGATCGTTCCGAGCACGCCGGGCGTGGTCCTGGCGCCGCTGACGCTCAGCGCCCAGTTCTCCAACGACCGCAAGCCGATCCGGTCGGGACTGGTCTGGCGCGTTCTCGCCGAGACGGCGGATGGTTCGCCGCCCCGCATCGTCGCCCGCTCCAGCGAGGCCGAGCCGGTGTTCAGGCTCGAGCCGGGATCCTATCTGCTGCATGCCGCCTATGGCTTCGCCAGCGGCACCAAGCGCGTCACGGTCGGCGTCCAGGGAACGCGCGACCAGATCGCCATCAGCGCGGGCGCGCTGACCCTGGCGGGCTCGATCGGCGACGCTCCGATCTCGGCCGCGCTGCTGAACTTCTCGGTGTTCGTGCCGCTGCAGGGCAATTCCGAGGGCCGGCTCGTCGTCGGCAACGCCAGGGCCGGCGAGCTGATCCGGCTGCCGGAGGGCACCTATCACGTCGTCTCGACCTATGGCGATTCGAACGCGATCCAGCGCGCCGACGTCAAGGTCGAGGCCGGCAAGGTCACGGATGCGACGCTGCATCACCGCGCCGCCCGCGTCACGCTCAAACTCGTCGCGGCTCCCGGCGGCGAGGCTTTCGCCGGCACCGCGTTCAGCGTGCTGACGCCGGGCGGCGACATCATCCGCGAGGCGATCGGCGCATTTCCGCAGGTCATCCTCGCCGAGGGCGACTATGTGCTGATCGCGCGGCAGGAAGGCCAGGTCCACTCCCGCGACTTCAAGGTCGAGACCGGGCTCGACCGCGACATCGAGGTGCTGGCGCGCTGAGTGCTCAGTTCGTCGGCCGCGCGGCCTCGGCGAAATCCGGCTTTGCGCCGGTTAGCGCGCTGACGAGGCCGTCGGCGACGCGCACGGCGAGGCAGCGATAGCTGGCGTCGACCATGTGCAGCCCGTCCATGCCGACCAGTTCGGCGTCGGTGAACTGCTTCGAGCGCGCCCAGTTCTTCATCATCGCATAGCGCGGGAAGATCGAGACGCCATGCTCGTCGGCGGTCCGCATCAGGACCTTCCGGTAGTCGTCATATTTCGGGTAGCGGTCCTCGCGCGGCAGCCATTGCAGGTCCATCATCACCATGTCGATGCCGGCGTCCTGAACCTTCCTGATGCCCTTGGTCAGGATCTTGGCGAGCTTGTCCTCGCCGACATGGCGGATCGCATCGTTGACCACGGTCTGCCAGATCACGATGGACGGCTTCGCCTCGATCACGTCCGCGTCCATACGCAACAGCATGTCGTAGGCCGATTGGCCGCCAATGCCCTTGTTGACGACCTTGATGTCGCGATCGGGCATGCGGCGCTTGAGCTCGGCTTCGAGCACGGCAGGATAGCTCTTGTCGGCGGAACTGGCGCCGGAGCCCTCGGTCGTGGACGAGCCGATCGCCACGATCGTCAGCGCGCCGGTCTCTCTCAGCGTTTCCGAGGCAGACGGCAGCATGGGCTGGAATGGCTGTTGGGCCGCGCCGAACCGGCACCGCAGATCGCTCTTGTCGGCGAGCGTCATGGGTCCCGCCGCGGCGGAACCCGCCGCAAACGCCGCGATCAGAATCGCTGCGGCGAAATACCGGGGAGCGGCAGATCGGCGTCCGCCGCGCGATGGTGGTGAGACGCCTTGAACCAAGACAGGAAGACCCCCAGACCCAGCAACACCATAGCGCCTGCGGCCGCAATCAGCAACTGCACGCCGAGAGCGAACCCGGTTTCGGCCATGATGATCTGTCCGGAGATCGAGAGGACGATTCCCGCGCAGAACACCTCCAGCGAATGGCGCCCGGAATGGGCGAGCAGCCGGCCGGCCCGGCTGGCAAGCATCGCGCCGCCCGACGGCAGATAGCGGATCGCGAGCCAGCCCAGCGCAAGCACATGCGCGACGCGCTCGAAGGCGAGATTGGTCTTGTCCGTGCCGAGCTGGACCTTGTCGATCCAATCGTTCAACAGCGCGATCCCGAACGGATTGCCCGACGACGTCTTCACAGCCAGGGCGAACAGCAGAACGCCAAGCGCGGCGGCGTCGAGCAGGCGCAGCCTTGGCGCGCGAAGGCCGAGTTGCGCGGCGCGGCCAATCATCATGCCCAGCACGAAGATCAGTTGCCAGGCGAAGGGATTGAAGAACCAGCCGCCTGCGCCGGCATTGGGCAGGTTCAGCCCGAAGGCCCTGGTGGAAAGCCACAGGGCCAGCGAGGCGGCGAGCGTCAACAGCGGGCTGAAGCGCATGCCGAGATAGATCGCGGGGAAAAGCGCGAGCAGCACGATGTAGAGCGGCAGAATGTCGAGATAATTGGGCTGATAGCGCAGCATCAGCGTGTCGATCGCGGTCTGCAGCGGCCGGCCGAAGAGAGGCTGGACGTTCAGCGCTTCGATATAGAGCGGGTTTTGCGTCTTGGTGACGGCGGTGGCGACGATGGCGCAGACCAGCACGAACACCGCCAGATGAGCGAGATAGAGGGTCCAGACCCGCGTCGCGACCTTGCGCGCGCCGGCAAACGCCCCGTCCCTGTCGATCAGCCCGCCATAGGCCAGCGTCGCCGAAACGCCGGCCAGCAGCACAAAGGCATCGGCGGCGTCGGAGAAGCCGAAATTATGTGGCATGAATCCGGCGACGACGTTGCCGGGCATGTGGTTGACGAAGATGAACAGCAGAGCGAGGCCGCGGATGACGTCGATCCGCGCATCCCGGGCCGGACGCGTCGCGGTGGCAGACCCGGGGCCGCCGAATGCGAGAAATCGCCCGAATGAAGCCGCCTGCGCCACGAACCGATTCCCTGCCAAGCGACACCCGCCGATGACCGAACATGAACGAAAACCAACAGTATCGTTCATCTCGCGTTCATATAGGGCGAAATCGTGACGAGGTCATCAATGCCGGATCACGAGGGATTTAACGCGCGATCACAAGCGCGTGTTCCTCTGGGTCAACGTCAGGCGGATGGGAGAACGGCGCGCCCCGTCAGTAGGGCGGCTCGGCATGGACCAGCCTGCCGTCGATCAGAAGCCGCTTGATCGCGGCTTCCCCCGAGGCGGAGACGGCCGCGACGATCTCGATGCGCTTGCGCTCGGTACGTTCGATCGCGAGCCCGCTGCCCTGCGGCACGAAATAGCTTTCGAGCCCGTAGCTCACCGTCAACCGCGTCGGCGATGCCGAGCGAACCCGGCCGGCGATAATCGTGCCAGCCCCCGCAGGCTTCGCCTTGTAGATGCCACCGACGCGCGAAAATCCTTCGGCGTCCGGCGCAAGCTGGACATGGACCGCGTCGCCGCGCTTGAAATCGCGGTCGCCGCTGACTGTCGCAAGCTCGATCGCGCCGATCTCGTAGCCGAGCACGACATAGTCGCCGCGGAACAGGTCGCGCGGATCGACCGGAGCCGTCTTCAGGCGGATCTCGACGCCCGAGCGCAGGATGCGCGCCCGGCTCTCGACCACGAGCAGGATCAGCCCGCAGAGCACGAGCATGGCGGCGAGCGCGCGCCACAGCACCGGCACGCGGGCCGTGAGGATGTCGAGCGAGGGGACCGCGTTCATGCCGGCTCTCCCGTCGGCGAATCTCCTTGCGGCTTGCCGAAGCGCGCGACAAGCCGGCGCGTCAGCGACGCCATCCCCAGCAGGGCAGCGCCGCCGACGAGGAAGAACAGCGACTGGTCGAGCAGCGTGCCGATGGTCTGCCAGAGCAGGATCATCACGGCGATGAAGAACAGCCCCGAGCCCGCCAGCGTCAGCCGGCGCACGCCGCCGGCGGCGCCGGCCGCGACCAGCGCTATCGCGATCGACAGGACCAGGCTTGCGACGACGACCTTGCCGGGCAGCCTGACGACGCCGCCGCTCCAGAACACGACCGGGATCAGCAGCGAGAGCAGCAGCGCGGCACCCAGCGCCCACGCGAACCGCCTCTCGCGCGTCAGTAGCGCCAGCCCCGCTGTAGCCGGCAGGGCGACGGCGTAGGCGGCGTAGATCGCGAGGTCGGCCTTGCCCGCGCCGGACAGGCTGGTGTCGAGAATGCGGAAGAGCTCGATGCAGAGCGCGACCGACAGGCCGACAACACCCCAGGGCAGGAACGCCGTGAACAGCGGCGGCAGACCGCGATCGAGCGCCAGCGCGCCCAGAGCGACGAAGACGCAGGAGACGGCGAGACCATAGGCGATCAGACCGTAATCGAACTCTCCGTTGACCCAGTCGCCCGGAACCAGCGCCAGCCAGCCAGCGAGACACAGCACGGCGATGTGATGGACGAATCGGCTCTCCCGCCCCAGCGCCAGCCAGAAGGCCGGCAGGAAGAGCAAGAAGAACGGCCAGTGCAGCGCGCCCTGCTGCTCGACCCAGCGCCCGCCGCTCCAGGCCGACAAGGCAATGAAGGCGACGATCAGCGCGCCGTCCGAGCGCAGCAGCACAGCCACCGCGAGCGCGCCGAGCGCGATCAGGAATGCGCCGGCCGGCCAGTCCGTCGGCAGATGATACATCTGCCCGACCAGCGCGACGCCGGCCGCGAAAATCAGCACGCCGCAAGTCGAAGCGGCGTTGGCGCCCATCGTCGAGCCCTTCGCCTCGAGCCTCGCGGCGACGAGGAGCGCGACGACGATGCTCGCCAGGATCATCCCGAGCTTCGCCAGCCGGGGCATCTCCTCCCAGTTCGCGGCCACGAAGGCCGCGACGCTGGAGGCGATCAGCAGGCCGCCGAACAGACCCAGCAGCCCGGGCAGCCTGAAACCACCCTCGCGCGCCAGCGATTGCCGGATCGTGGTGGCGCTCGCGGGAGAGACGAGCCCCTCCCCGACCCAGCGGGTCAGGTCGGCTTCGAGGCGCTTGTGATAGGAGCCGGTCAGCATGGGCGGCAATCTGGCATGCGTAATGGGAGCTTGGCGAGAGGCGGCGCGCCACCGTCATTGCGAGCGTAGCGAAGCAATCCAGGGCCACATGCTCGCCCCCTGGATTGCTCCGTCGCTACGCTCCTCGCAATGACGGGTGGGATCAGCCGGCCCGCGCCGCCTGCGCCCGTTTCAGATCGGGCGGCGTCGCCTCGTCGGTCAGCGCCGCGATCATGGCGTCGAGCGACATCACCGTCTGCGCCTGGCTGCCGAGGCGGCGCACCGTCACGGTGCGTTCCTCCGCCTCGCGCTTGCCGACCGCCAGGATCACCGGGACCTTGGCCAGCGAGTGCTCGCGCACCTTGTAGCTGATCTTTTCGTTGCGAAGATCGGCGCGCGCGCGCAGGCCGGCATTCATGCAGGCGATGGTGACGTCCTCGCCGTAGGAATCAGCCTCCGACGTGATCGGGCAGACGATGATCTGTTCGGGCGCGAGCCAGAGCGGGAAATGCCCGGCGAAGTTCTCGATCAGGATGCCGGTGAAACGCTCCAGCGAGCCGCAGATCGCGCGGTGGACCATGCTCGGCGTCTTCTTCTCGCCGTCGGAGCCAATATAGAACGCGCCGAAGCGCTCGGGCAGGTTGAAATCGACCTGCGTCGTGCCGCATTGCCAGTCGCGGCCGATCGCGTCGCGCAGGATGTATTCGAATTTCGGCCCGTAGAAGGCACCCTCGCCCGGATTGATCTCGGTTTTGATCGTGCCCTTGGATTCGGTCGCGATCTGCTCCAGAACGCGGCTCATCACCTCCTCGGCATGGTCCCACATCGCATCCGTGCCGACGCGCTTCTCGGGCCGCGTCGAAAGCTTGATGACGAGATCGTCGGTGAAGCCGAAATCGGCATAGACCGAGAGGATCAGCTCGTTGATCTTCAGGCACTCGGCGGCGAGATGCTCCTCCGCGCAGAAGATGTGCGCGTCGTCCTGCGTGAAGCCGCGCACGCGCATCAGCCCGTGCAGCGCGCCCGACGGCTCGTAGCGGTGGACATTGCCGAATTCGGCGAGCCGGATCGGCAGGTCGCGATAGCTCTTCAGCCCGTGCTTGAAGATCTGGACATGGCCAGGGCAGTTCATCGGCTTGAGCGCGAAGACCTTCTGGTCGCGCGTCGGGTCGTTGGGGTTCTCGAACGCGCTCGCCGACTTCACCGCGAACATGTTGTCCTGATACCAGCCCCAGTGGCCGGACGTTTCCCATAGCGACTTGTCGAGGATCTGCGGCGCGTTGACCTCCTCGTAATCGGCGGCGAGCCGCCGGCGCATATAGGTCAGGATCTCCTGGAACAGCCGCCAGCCTTTCGAGTGCCAGAAAACGACGCCCGGCCCCTCCTCCTGGAAATGAAACAGGTTCATCTCGCGGCCGAGCTTGCGGTGGTCGCGCTTCTCCGCCTCCTCGATCTGCTTGAGATGGGCGTCGAGCTGCTCCTGCCTGGCGAAGGCCGTGCCGTAGAGCCGCGTCAGCATCGCGTTGTTGCTGTCGCCGCGCCAATAGGCGCCCGCCACCTTCATCAGCTTGAAGGCTGTGCCGACCTTGCCGACCGAGGTCATGTGCGGCCCGCGGCAGAGGTCGATCCAGTCGCCTTGCGCGTACATCTTCAGCGTCTGGTCGGCCGGGATCGCGTCGACCAGCTCGACCTTGTAGGCCTCGCCCTTCCCGGCGAAGAAGGCCTTGGCCTTGTCGCGGCTCCACTCTTCCTTCGTGAAAGGCGCGTCCTTCGCGATGATCTCTCGCATCTTGGCTTCGATCGCCGGGAAATCCTCGGGCGTGAACGGTTCGTTGCGCGCGAAGTCGTAATAGAAGCCGCCCTCGATCACCGGGCCGATCGTCACCTGCGTGCCCGGCCAGAGCGCCTGCACGGCCTCGGCGAGCACATGGGCGCAGTCGTGCCGGATCAGCTCGAGCGCGCGCGGATCGTCGCGGTTCAGGAACTCGATCTTTGCATCGCGGCCGATCGGATCGGCGAGATCGACGACGACGCCGTCGAGCGCCATCGCGACGGTGCGCTTCAGCAGGGAGGGGGAAATGCCGCCGGCGATCGCCGCCCCGGTGATGCCGGAGGGGAAGTCGCGCTTTGCGCCGTCGGGAAATGTCAGGGAGATCGTCATCGATCGCGCTCCTGCTCACTCGGGGATACGAACCCCGTAAGTCAAGGCCGGCTACGGATGCGGTGTCACGCTTCCGTCGCCCGCAGCCGGTTGCGCGTCGGAATCGAAAGCCGAAATCTCCTGTTGCGGAGGCGGGTTGACCCCGCGCCAGCGGCCATAGGACCACGGCCTATACCAGCGCGCGTCCGGCGGCAATTCCTCGCAGACGAGATCGATGCCCGAGGTGCCCAGCGGCGTGCAGCGGCAAATCCGCGCGAAGCCGATCCAGCCGCCGCGCCACAATCCGAAGCGCTGGATCGCCTCGTCCGTATAATCCGAACAGCTCGGCCAGTGCCGGCACTGCCGGCCGATCAGCATCGACAGGCTGAGCTGGTAGCCGCGGATCAGCCAATGCGCGCCGCGACGCGGCGCTTTCGCGAAAAGACGTGACAAGGCATCATCCGATGCCATGTCATCGCGGCCATCATCCGATCCGGGATTCGCCATGCTCTCGTTTGCCAAGACCTTGTCCGCGACGCGCCAGCCTGCCTTTCGCACATTTGTCGTCGGCGCGCTCTCTGTCTGCGCGATTCTCGCCACGCCTGCCGCCGTCCTGGCCCAGCAGCGCGCCAATCTGCTCTGGCTCGATGCAGGCAGGATCGACATCGCCCGCGTGATCGGCCTGCCACCGGCGCAGAATTCGCCCGAGCAGCGGGCCGAATTCGAGCAGGTCCTGCAGATCACGACGACCCGGACGCCCGAGCGCGAGAAGCAGGCCATCGCCGACCAGTTCCAGACGCTGGCGCGCTTTCTCGACGGCATCGACCATGCCTTCGTCGAGAATACGCAGCGCGAGATGCGGCTGCTCTTCCGCGAGGCGCAGGTCGAACTCGGCATCGTGCTGCTCGGCGTCCGCCGCCTGACCAGCCGGCAAAGGCCGTTCACGGTCTGGAACAGGGTCAGGGTCAAGCCCTGCCCGGGCGCGCGCCCCGAGGGCTCCTCCTTCCCCGCCGGCCATGCCGCGACGGCCGCCCTCTATGCCGAACTGTTGACCGAGGTCGTCCCTGAGCTTGCCGAACAATTCGAGGCGCGCGTCAAGGATTACGGCCAGAGCCGGCTGGTCTGCGGCTTCCATTATCCGACCGATCTCGTCGCCGGGGACAAGGCCGGCCGGGCCGTGGCGAAGGCGCTGCTGGCGGAACGCGCCTTCCGCGCCCGCTTCGACGATACGAAACCCGAGATCCGCCAGGCGTTCGGCCGGAAGTAGGTCACTCGGCCGCCTGCCGCCGCCGCGCCTCGATCTGCCCGATCGCGTCGACCACGGCGTCGAAGGTCAGCATGGTCGAGGCATGGCGGGCCTTGTAGTCGCGCACCGGCACGAGCACGGCGAGATCGGCCCATTTGCCGGCAGGCGGCTCGGCATTGTCCTTCAGGATGGCGCGGGCCTGCTCGCGGACATGGCGCAGTTCGTCGGCCGTCGAGCCCACGACATGGCGCGCCATGATCGAGGACGAGGCCTGGCCAAGCGCGCAGGCCTTCACATCATGGCCGAAGCGCGTGACGACATCGCCCTCCATGCCGAGATCCACCGTCACGGTCGAGCCGCAGAGTCGCGAATGCGCTTTAGCCGTGGCGTCGGGCTGGTCCAGTCGGTCCAGCAGCGGGATGTCGGCCGCGAGCTCGAGGATGCGCTTGTTGTAGACGTCGCTCAGCATGTCATCGTCTCCGCCGGGGCTGGAATGCGCGGCGTCGACGACCAATATAGGAAGTGTCGTGGAATTATGGGAGGCTCAAGTCCGACCCGCATCGCCGCGGCGAGAAACTTGCCCGATCGCCTTCGCCAGTTGGTCCAGAGCCGGAGCCGCTGCGTAGGAGGTTCAACCGTAACGGGAGGCGCCACATGATCCCTGTGGTTAAGTCCTTGTCCGTCGAGCGGGCGCTCAGCCCCTCCGCAGACAAGTTTCTGATCAAGCAGCCGACGCAGGAGGAGGCCGAGGCCGCCGTGCGGACGCTGCTGCTCTGGGCCGGCGACGACCCGTCGCGCGAGGGTTTGCTGGAGACGCCGCGCCGCGTGGCGAAAGCCTATCGCGAGTTCTACAGGGGCTATCAGGAGGACGCTGACGAGATCCTCGACAAGGTCTTCGAGGAGGTCGAGGGCTATCGCGACATGGTCTTGGTCCGCGACATCCCGTTCTATTCGCATTGCGAGCATCATATCGTGCCCTTCGTCGGCAAGGCCCATATCGGCTACTATCCATCCAGGGGCGTGGTCGGCCTCTCCAAGCTCGCCCGCATCGTCGACGTCTATGCGCGCCGCCTGCAGACGCAGGAGACGATGACGTCCCAGATCGCGCAGGTGATCGAGCGGGCGCTGAAGCCGCGTGGCGTCGCGGTGCTGATCGAGGCCGAGCACATGTGCATGTCGATGCGCGGCGTGCAGAAACAGGGCTCCTCGACCATGACGACGCAATATACCGGCATCTTCAAGGAGCCGGCCGAGCAGGTCCGTTTCTTCACCATGGTGAAGTCGGCGGGACTTTGAACGGCTCGCCGCGATTGGCGGCTCCCTGCGGAATCGCTTAGGAGAGGCGCGCCGCAAAGGCGCGCCTCTCCTGTATCCGGAGCCATCGATGTCCCCATTCCCCGTCATCGCGGACAAGCAGACTCTGGAGGAAGGCGACGTTCTCTCGCCTCGCTTCGACGCCAGCGGCCTCGTCACCTGCGTCGCGACCGATGCAGGCACCGGCGAGGTCCTGATGGTCGCGCATATGAACGCCGAATCCCTGCGCCTGAGCATAGAGACCGGCGAGGCCTGGTACTGGTCGCGCTCGCGCAAGGAACTCTGGCGCAAGGGCGCGACCTCGGGACAGATCCAGACCATCGTCGAGATGCGGGTCGACTGCGATCAGGACGCGATCTGGATCAAGGTCCGCGTCGCGGGCGATGGCGGCTGCTGCCACACGCAGCGGCGGTCGTGCTTCTACAGGGTCAAGCCTGTGGGGGCTGACGCCGGACTGCCGCTTGCCAGGCGCTGACCGACTCCGTCGGACCCGGCGTTGGCGATGCCTCTACCAAGACTTCATGCACCAAGATTTCATCTATCCGTCAAATGCCGCCGATATCGCGGAGGCATCGCCGCGATGGTTCACGATTCGCTCACCGCTGTCCCGACATGGTGGTTCTCCCGCGGAGGGTCGGGACCATGTTGTGGGATGATATCGCGAGGCGCGCCTTCGGACTGGGCGGAGGTGGAGCCACGATGGACGAGATGACGGCCGAGGCCGACAGCAGGCCCGGCAGGCCGAAGATCGGACTTGCGCTCGGGGGCGGCGCGGCCCGCGGCTGGGCCCATATCGGCGTCATCGAGGTCTTGACCGAGGCCGGCTATGGGCCGGACGTGATCGCGGGCACCTCGATCGGCGCGGTCGTCGGCGGCTGCTTCTGCGCCGGAAAACTGCCGCAGCTCGCCGAATTCGCCACCACCCTGACCAAGCGCCGCGTCGTCGGCCTGATGGATTTCCATATCGGCGGCGCGGGCCTGATCGCCGGTGGGCGGCTGAAGCGCCTGCTCGAGCGCGATCTTGCCCAGACCCGCATCGAGGACTTGCCGAGCCGATTCGTCGCGATCGCGACCGAACTCGGCACCGGCCACGAGATCTGGCTGACGCGCGGCCCTCTCGTCGAGGCCCTGCGCGCCTCCTATGCGTTGCCGGGCGTGTTCGACCCGGTCAAGCTCGGCGGCCGCTGGCTGATGGACGGCGCGCTGGTCAATCCGGTTCCCGTCACCGCAGCGCGCGCGATGGGCGCCGACGTCGTGATCTGCGTCAACCTGAACAGCGATCTCGCCGGGCGCGGCACCACGATCCAGAGCCACCCGGCCGACCCCGATCCCGAAATCCTGCCCGAGATCGACGTCCGCCCGACCTCGCGCTGGCTCGGCGGCATCACCGGCGCGGCGCGGCGCATGCGCGGCATGGTCGGGCGTCAGGCCCAGGACCGGCCGGGGCTCGCCGGGGTGATGGTCGACGCCTTCAACATCACGCAGGATCGCATCTCCCGCTCGAGGCTGGCCGGAGACCCGCCCGACGTGATGATCGGCCCGAAGCTCGGCCGGATCGGCCTGTTCGATTTCCATCGCGCCGAGGACATCGTCGAGCTCGGCCGTCAGGCGGCGCGCCGTTCGCTCGACGACATCGCGGCGATGGTCGCCAGCAGCGTCGCCGCCGCCAACTGAACGGGCGACGCCGCGGTCGAAGGCGGCTCTCAGGCCATGGCGATGTAGTCGCGCATGGCCCGTCCCTCCGCCTCGATCTCCGCGACGCGATACTTCACCACGTCGCCGATCGAGACGATCCCCGCGATCCGCCCGTCGTCCAGCACGGGAACATGCCGGAAGCGGCCCGACGTCATGATTTCCATCAATTCGTCGACGCTGGTCTGCGGCCGGCAGGTCACGACCTTGGCGGTCATCGCCTGCGAGACCGGGCTTTCCAGAGCGCCCGAGCCCTGCTGTCCCAGCGCCCGGATGATGTCGCGCTCCGACAGGATGCCGACCAGCGAGCCGTCGGCCCCGGTGACAGCGACCGCGCCGATGCGGCGCTCCGCCAAAACCTTGATCGCGTCAGCCAGGGTTCTTTGCGGCTGCACCGAGACGACCTCGTGCCCTTTGTCGCCGAGAAGCTGCGAGACATTCATGGACCCGTTCCTCCTGCAATGGCCGCGCCGTTCGTCGGCGCGCGGTTTGAAGCGGAGCGAAGGCGGGCATATCGGCATGCGTTGCGCCAAAGGCCGTGTCGCATCCAGCACTCACGCGAGTGTGGGCGAAGAGTATGGCGCAGGCAAGGGAATGGCGCAGGCGCGCCATGGCCGCCCCTTGCGCCGGGTCAGGCGCGCACGACGCCCCGGTCGAGCAGCGGAAACAGCAGCAGCCCGACGACGAAGCCGCCGATATGGGCTTCCCAGGCGATGCTGGTCTCCTCGCCCAGGATCGGCACCAGCCCGGCGCCGAACAGGATGTTGGTGACGAACCAGATCGCGATGAAGATCAGGGCGCGCGAATTGCGCCAGAGCTGGCCAAGGCGCTCGGCGGGAATGGACTTCACCACCCGGTCGTCGCCAAGACTTCCGAATCGCAGGCCGGGCGCGAACACGAAGCGCGCGGCGGCGGCCATCGCCCCCGAAACGGCGGCCGATGCGCCAACCAGCGGCAGCACATCGAGATCGCGCGCCAGCCAGTGCAGCAGCGCGCCGCCGATCGTCGACAGAGCCAGCAGATTGAGGAAGCGCGCGCCGCCGAGCCGGCGCGCCACCGGGCTGCCGAAGGCGGCGAGCCAGAGCAGGTTGGACGCCAGATGCAGCCAGGAGCCGTGCAGCAGGCCGTAGGTCAGCACGGTCCACAATCTCGGTCCGCCATCGGCGAGCAGCAGCCGCACCAGTTGCAGCCGGTCCGCCAGCGACTGGCCGGGCAACGCCTGCGTCAGGCCGTTGAGCAGTTCGTCAATGCGGTCGGGCGCGAGCCACAGGCTCAGCCTCGCCGGCACGAAGGCGAGCCAGGACATCAGCATGTAGTCGTCCGGCGCCGACAGCAGCATGCGCCCGCCCTGGATCAGGACGAGGCCGAGGCTGAGCCAGACGACGACGGAAGGCAGGTTGAGGATCGGCTCGCGTCCCGGCGGGGCGAACGGACCGGAGCGCTGGTCGGACATGGCCGCAACCTCGCCGATGCGGAGGCCGGAGGCAAGCCGAGCTGCGTCGCGGCGGATATCCGGAAGAGCCCGATGGAAAAGAGGGGAGCAGCCTTGCGGCGCCCCCCTCTTCCGGCTGTGGCCGACGCCTGCGAAGCAGGCGTCGCGGTCACATCCCCTCCGCCCCTCCGGACCCGGATCGCGCTTGGGCGAACCGTGAATTCGCTCGAATTTGAATGACATTTTAATGGGTTATCCACAATCTCAAGGTTTCGTTAACCCTAACTGCTCCTTCGCTGCCCACCCCTCCCGCCCCCATGGCAAGACGGCATGGCGACTGCGTGAAGAGCGTCCAGGACCACATGAACGTGTCTCATCCGAACGCAGTTGCGCCCTTTCAGGACGCAGGGCGTGCCGGAGAAGGACAGGAACCCAGCACTGGACGCCGGAATGAAGAACGCCAGCACACGTATGGTCTTCGATTACTGGGATGCGCTGCGCGGCGAGCGCGCGGCGCCCGAACGCGGCGAGATCGAGCCCGGCGCGCTGCGGCACGCGCTCGCCGACACCTTCGTGCTCGAGAACGAGCCGATCGGCCCGGTCTTCCGCCTCGCCGGCACGCGCATCTGCGCGCTGATCGGCAGCGAATTGCGGGGCCGCGCCTTCGCCGCGCTCTGGCCCGATGTCGAATCGCAGGGCGACATGCGCCGGCTGGTCCAGACCGTGATGGACGAGACCGCCGGCGCCGTGGCCGGTCTGTCGGGCGAAACCCGCTCCGGCGCGCCGGTCTATCTGGAACTGCTGCTACTGCCCCTGCGCTATCGCGGCCGCACCCATGCGCGCGTGCTCGGATCGTTGTCGCCGGCCGTGACGCCGGAGTGGCTTAGGCTCGACACGCTCGATTCGATGCGGATGATCTCGCTGCGAATGCTGTGGCCCAACACCCCCGCCGCCCATGCGCCGGAACCCAGGCCGCGCCTCGCGCCGCCGAAATTCATGGTGCTGCCGGGCGGGCGGCTTTAAGAAATTGAACCGACCGTTAACCAGCGCGTCGCTAGGATCGCCTCCGAACACAGGCAGATCATTCGATGCTGAGCGCGCTGCAAACGCCCCGTACGGTTTCCCGCCCTGCCGAGCGCAGGCGGCATTATCGTATGAAGGTGGTGCTGCTGGGCCGCTACATGCTGCCCAATCGCATGGAATACCCCTGCCAGACGATCGACATATCGCCCGGCGGCCTGCATGTGGCCGCGCCGGCCAAGGCTGCGCCCGGCGACCGCGTCATCGTCTATCTCGAACATCTGGGCCGGATCGAGGGCGTCGCCGTACGCACCACGATGGAAGGCTTCGCGATGACCATCACCGCGACCAGCCGCAAGCGCGAGAAGTTCACCGCCCAGCTGACCTGGCTCGCCAACCGTGACGAACTCGGCTTGCCGGAAGATCGCCGCCACGAGCGCATCGTGCCGCGCAATCCCCGCTGCATTCTGACGATGGAAGACGGCGCCGAGCATGTCGTTCGCATCATCGACATCTCGCTTTCGGGCGCGGCCTTCTCCAGCGACCTCGATCTGCCGCTGGGCACGGCGGTCCGGACCGGCGCGACGCCCGGCAGGCTCGTCCGGCGCTTCGACGGCGGCTACGCGGTCGAATTCCGCTTCCCGCTCTCTGCCGACCTTCTCGACGAGAACCTCGAACTCTGACAGCCCCGATTGACAGCCGGAACGGTCGGATGCCCTGTGGCCGCGCGCAGCGCGTGAGCCGGCATGTCCCGACGCATCCATAGCTCCTGGCTTGTTTTCGACAGCATCGAGAATGCCGAACACGACCGCTGCGTCGATCTGTTCGAACGCCCCGACGGCAGTTGCGGCTTCGAGGAGTTCCGGCGGGATGTCGAGGATGCGGGCTTGTGGACCCCGGTGCAGTTCTTTTCCGGGCTGAGCTTCACCAGCCGAGACGCGGCGCGGCTCGCCGCGAGGCGCGCCGTCGCCTGGCTCGCCGACGCTCCCGATCCGCGCCTGATCCGTCGCTGAAATCCACCAACGTTAAGAGATTGTCACCGCCTGCGGTGGCCGTCGTTGGTTAACGCGGCGCAAATGCAGCGCTGAAATTTATTACCTTCGTATTCTGCGTCCATTTATACTGATATATACTGTCCATGTCGAAGGATCGAATACATAAAATTGCTTGCTTTCATTTCAAATCAAATCCACGCGCCTCACGCAATGTCGGCCCCAGGGACAAGAAAGGGGACGTCATGCAGTTCATTCACCGTGGGTTCTTCGGCCCGGCGCTCGCCGTGCTCATCACCGCCTCGGCCGGATCCGCCGCGCAGGCCCAGTCGGCCGCCGGCCTGCCGATCGCGAGCCTGCCGATCGCGGCATCGGGCGACGCCAGGGCGCCTTACGCCTGGAGCGACCTGTGCAAGCGCAGCCCGGCCGAGTGCCGCGTCGACACCAGCGAGGACGAGCGCGTCGAGATGACGCCGAAGCTGTGGAAGACCATTGTCGCGATCAACAACCGCGCCAACCGCGAGATCGAGGCCATGACCGACCAGGATCACTGGGGCGTGGTCGACCGCTGGGATCTGCCGACCGACGGCAAGGGCGACTGCGAGGATTTCGCGCTGCTGAAGCGCAAGCGGCTGGCCGAGGCCGGCGTGCCGCGCCGGGCGCTGCTGATGACCGTCGTGATCGACGAGGAGAACGCCGGCCACGCCGTGCTCATGATCCGAACCGATCGTGGCGACTACATCCTCGACAACAAGCGCAACGCGGTCCTGCCCTGGGGCCAGACCGGCTATGTCTACGTGAAACGTGAATCGCAGCTCCGCACCGGCTGGACCTCGCTTGGCGGACTGCAGACCCCGACCGTCGCATCGCTGCGCTGAGTTCAGGCCAACAACGTCGCAGCCGCCGGACGTGACCGGTTGCGACGATCCCTTGGAGACGTCGCGGCGCCGATACCTGCCGCGACGCTCCGACCCAAAGGCGAGGCTCGGTCACGTCCCCACCCCACCCGTCCCCCGGCCGGGTTTCGCCATAGGGCCGGTCTCCCTTCCCCAGGGAGGCCGGCCCGCATCTTTTCGGCTCGGCCCGACCGAAGGGCTTGCGCTCAGCCGATCCGCTTCAGCCTCGCCGCATAGTGCTTCCAGCGCGCGGCATAGCTGCGCGCCGCGCCGGTGATGTTGGCGATCGCCGCCTCGTCGAGCGTGCGGATGGCGCGCGCGGGCGAGCCGACGATCAGCGAATTGTCGGGGAACTCTTTGCCCTCCGTGACCAGCGCGTTGGCGCCGACGAGGCTGTTTGCGCCGATCCTGGCGCCGTTCAGCACCGTCGCGCCCATGCCGACGAGACTGTTGTCGCCGATGGCGCAGCCATGCAGGATGGTGCGGTGGCCGATGGTGCAGCCGGCTCCGACCACCATCGGGAAACCCATATCGGTGTGAAGGACGCAGCCTTCCTGGACATTGCTGCCCTGCCCGATCTCGATCCACTCGTTGTCGCCGCGCAGGACCGAGCCGAACCAGATCCCGACATCGCTCGCGATGCGGACCTTCCCGATCAGATGGGCGTCGGGCGCAAGCCACCATTGGCCGTCACCGGGCGTATCGGGCGCGACATCGTCGAGGGAATAGAGCGGCATGGCTGGCAATCCTTCCGAATCCGGTCGGGGCAGGATTGCAGAGCGCGGGCGTCGCCCGTCAAGCGCCGCCGAGGAATTGCAGCATGTCCAGCACGAGACGGCCGCAGGCCATGCTCCAGACCGAGGCGATCATGCTCGCCAGCATGACGAAGACGAACGGCCTGCCCTCGATGCGCCGGCCACGCACGGTGTTGCGTAAAATCAGGAACGGCGCGCTGAAAACCACCACCGGCACGCTCGCAACGGCCGCCATGCCGCCCGACTGCAACAGCGCGAAATCGGCGCGGCGGGCGGTGAAGAGTTCGAAGGCGCTGGCGAGCAGCCCGGCGAACGCGAACCCGATGACCAGCGACCGGAGCGCCTCGAGAGCGGCAGGTTCGAGCGACACGACAGGGCACCCCGGATCAACGACGCCGGCACAGTGCCGCATGGTTTACGAAGCGTGAAGGAAAGTCTTAAGCAATGGTTAACTCCGGCGGGCCGATCCGGCGCGACTGCTTGCGCGGCGGGCGCCGGGATGACCGGCCGGTTAACCCTACCGCCGGGTAAAGATGGACGCTTCCTATCGCCGCATGCCTAGGTTGCATGATGGAGAAGCCTGACACATTCGCGATCGCGACGCCCAGCTATGCAGGCGATCTGCAGCGATGCGTGCTGTTGTGCGCCAGCATCGACCGGTTCGTGACCGGCCACGCGATGCATTATCTGCTGATCGAGGATCGCGACGCCGAGCTTTTCCGGCATCTCGAGGGGCCGCGCCGCCGCATCATCGTCGAATCCGAGCTGCTGCCGCGCTGGCTTGCGAGCTGGAGCGACCCGCTCAGCCTCGGCCGCCGCCGCATCTGGACGAGCCCCGGCGCGCTGGCGCGCGGCGTCCCGCCCTTGCGCGGCTGGCATGCCCAGCAACTCCGCAAGATGGCGCTGCCCCGGCATGTGCCGCAGAAGGTGCTGCTCTTCGCCGATTCCGACGTGATTTTTCTGAAGCCGTTCAGGATGGCCGCGCTGACGGGACCGGACGGCACCCGGCTGTTCCGCGCGCCACAGGCCATCGATGCGACGATGACCGAGCACGTCCACTGGCACCGCACCACGTCCGCGATGATCGACCGGCCGATGCCGGAGCTGCCCGCGCCCGACTACGTCACTCATCTCGCGAGCTGGCGTTCGGCCAATGCGCTGGCGCTGACCGACCATATCGAGGCCGTCACCGGCCGCGACTGGATCACCGCCGTGTCGCGGCATCGCCGCTTCTCCGAATACATGATCTATGGCCGCTTCATCGATACGGTGCTGACGCCGGCGCAGTCCGGTCACGCCATGGTCGACTGGGGCCTGGCGCGCAGCTTCTGGTCGCAGGCCGACATTGCGACGCATGGCCTGCACGGGCTGCAGGACCAGCTCGGCCAAGGCCAGGTCGCGGTCGGCGTGCAGTCCTTCCTCGGCGAGCCGGTCGAAAAGCTGCGGCTGATCTTCGAGGGCCTGGCCGCGAGCGGCAGCCCCGCCTCCGCCTGATCCCGCGCGCGCGGCCTTGAGGCCGTCTCGAAACTCGCTCCGGTGAGTCGGCTGGCGTGGTTTTCGAGAACCGGAGCGGAACGGACTTCATGTCCGTGAGCACCGGAAGCGCAGACAACCGCGTCAGACGGCCGCCGGAGTAGAGTTTCGGGACGGCCGCTTATGGTTTACGAGCCGTTAAGGCGCGGATGCTCTACTGCCGGCGTCCCGTTCCGAAGGCATGCCGACCTTGACCGCCTCCCTCTCGCGCGACCGATCCGCCCATCACGGCGCCGATCTCGCCACCGCGATCCGCTCGCGGCTTCAGCGATCCCCGCCGCCCCTGCCGCGCGCCGACGGAGCGCTGTGCAAGGCGGCGATCGCCATCCTCGTCATCGGCGCGGCCGTGACCGGGTTCGCAGTCCTTGCCGGTCGTCCGGCCGGGCACGCCGAGCTGCAGGTCCAGCCCGCCCGCATCGGCGATGTCGCGCTCAGCGTGCCGCAAAGCCTGATCGGCCCCGAATCCGACGATGCCGGCCGCCTCGTCGGCATGGTCCGCCTGCGGCTCGACTGGCCGGGCTTCGGACCTGCCCCGCTGCACGGGCGCAACCGTCTCCTCGTCACCCTGAGCCCGCCCGACAAGGTCAACGAACCGGCGACGCAGCTCTCGGTCTATGCCCGCTTCCTCACCGCCACCGTCTGGTCCAATCCCGGCGGCCTCGTCGTGCGCGGCTTCCGCAAAGGCTCGCCCTACGAGGGCGACGAGCTTTACGTCTCGGTCCCCGACGGCCGTGGCTTCGCCGCGCGCTGTCCGCTCGACACCGCGGCCGGCGCCGCGCTCGACGAACTCTGCCGCGTCACCTTCCGCCATCGCGGGGTCGATGTGAACATCCGCTTCCCTCGCGCGATCATCGCCGACTGGGAACTGATGCTCGGCGGGGTGCGCCGGACGATCGACGGGATGCTTCGCTGAGCGCGCGGCCGGGCACGGATCGGCGAAGTCCAATCACGTCATCGTGTCCGGCGCGCCCGGCGCGCTTTCGCGAAAACCCGCTCTGACTGCAGTCTAACGCCGCCTGTCGAAAGCGTCTTCTCTCGACGGCGGCCATTTTTCCGACTTTACTGACCGTCATGAAGGCAGGCACGCCATTCGGCGCAAGCTGCATTCCCACGACCAACCGTCAGGTCTTGAGCACGACCGCCCGGACTTGCGCCCAACATCAGGAGAGTCGCCATGAAAACCTTCCGTATGCTGGCCATCGCCTGCGCCGTATCAGCGCTGACGCTGACGCCTGCCCTGGCCCAGACCACCGCTCCGGCGGCCGGCGCGGCGGCCGGCGAGTACAAGCCCAATTCCGGACAGCCCGGCAAGGACGTCGTCTGGGTGCCGACGCCGCAGGCGCTGGTCGACCGGATGCTCGAAATGGCCAAGGTGACCAAGGACGACACGCTGATCGACCTCGGCTCCGGCGACGGCCGCACCGTCATCACCGCCGCCAAGCTCGGGGTGCGTTCGCACGGGATCGAGTACAATCCCGATCTCGTCGCCCTGTCGCAGCGCAACGCCAAGGCCGAGGGCGTCGCCGAGCTCGCGACCTTCGAGCGCGCCGACATCTTCCAGTCGGACTTCTCCAGGGCGAGCGTCATCACGCTGTTCCTGCTGCCCAACCTCAACATCAGGCTGCGCCCCATCCTGCTCGAGATGAAGCCCGGCACGCGCGTGGTCTCCAACTCCTTCGACATGGGCGACTGGGAGCCTGACGAGCGGATCGAGGCTGGCGGCGAATGCACCAGCTATTGCCGCGCGATGAAATGGGTCGTTCCCGCCAGGGCGGCCGGCTCGTGGAAGTTCGGCGAAGGCCAGCTCCAGCTCACCCAGACCTATCAGAAACTGGAGGGCACGCTGACCCAGGCCGGCAAGGCCACGCCGATCAGCGCGGCCAAGATGGACGGAACCGGCATCGCCTTCACCGCAGGCGGCGAGAGCTACACCGGCCAGGTCAACGACAAGACGATGACGGTCCGGGCCGGCAGCGGCGCAACCGTGACGGCGACGAAAGCCGACTGAGGCCGGATATTCCGCGTGAAACGCCGCGGCTCGCGCCCTCCGGGGCGCGGGCCAGACTATTCTCGAAAGAATCGCAGGTTCAGTCCTCGAGATCGACGTCGAGGATCGCCATGGTGAAGTTGAACGAGCGGTCGCCATCCTCGTCGTCGACATGGATGATGCCGATGAACTCGTCGGCGAGATAGACCTCGGCCGAGTCGTTCTTTTTCATGCGGGCGCGCACGCTGATCGCATGGTTGGCGAAGGTGCGTCGCAAATACGCTTCGAGCTTGGCGAGTTCTGTCTTGTCCACGGTTCTGATCCTCATCGGTTGGCGCGACGGATGCCATGGCGGGGCCGGGAGGGCAAGTTGGAACGACATTCCCCTCACCGCATGAAGCACAACGCCAGGAACCGCCCCCTCATCGCCGTCACCTCCTTCGCCACCGCCTCAGCCGGCCGCGACCCGCTCAGCCCGTCCGCGATATATCCCGCCAGTTCCGGCATGTCCGCGGGCGTCATGCCGAAGCGGACGATTTCCGGCGTGCCGAGCCGCAGGCCGTTGACGTCTCCCGCGACCTCGGGAAGCGGCAGGCCGATGCCGCAGCTCAGGATGTTGATGGCGCGGAGTTTCTTCGCCGCCGCCTGCCCGCCGCCATAGGCGCTGGCCTCGATCGCGAACTGGTGCGAGGTCGTGATGCCGCGGTCGCGGGCGAAGACCGGGATCTGGTGGGCGACGAGAGCCTCGCCGAGCGCCTTGGCGGTCGCCGCCATCATCGCGGCATAGGCCCGGCCATGCTCCTTCCAGTCGAGCAGGGTGATCGCCAGCGAGGCCGACTTCGCGGCGTCGAAATTGGCGGTCAGGCCGGGATAGGCGATCGCGTCGAGCTTTTCGGCGATCTCCGCGTCGTTGGTGACGATCAGCCCCGAGGGCGGCCCGCCGAGGCTTTTGTAGGTGCTCATCGTCATCAGATGGGCGCCCTCCTCCAGCGGCTGCTGCCAGGCATGGCCGGCGATCATGCCCGACATATGGGCGGCGTCGAACAGCACAAGCGCGCCGATCTCGTCGGCGATGCCGCGGATTTCGCGGATCGGATGGGCGAAGAGGTTGAGGCTGCCGCCGATCGAGATCAGCTTGGGCCTCAGCCGCAGCGCATCGGCGCGCAAGGCTTCGAGATCGACGGTGTAGTTGACCGGATCGACCGGGGCGGGATGGGTCGTGATGCCGTAGAGCCCGGCCGCACCCGCGCCGTGATGCGTGACATGCCCGCCGATGGCGCCCGGCGGCGCGATGATGCAGTCGCCGGCCTTTGCCGCGACCATGAATGCGTAGAGATTGGCGATCGCGCCGGACGGCACGCGGATCTCGGCATATTTCGCGCCGAAAACCTGAGCGGCGAGTTCGGCTGCGATCACCTCGATCTGCTCGATCGCCTCCAGCCCCATTTCGTATTTGTCGCCCGGATAGCCAAGCGAGGGCCGCGCGCCGAGCCCCGCCGAGAGCGCGGCTTCGGCCTTGGGGTTCATGATGTTGGTGGCGGGGTTGAGGTTGAAGCAGTCGCGCTCATGGATAATGCGGTTCTCGGTCGTCAGCGCCGCGATATGGGCCTCGATCGCGTCCAGCGGCTGGCCCGCGACCTCGCCTGCGATCTTGAGCACGTAGTCCTCGCTTGAGGCGGGAACCCAGTCGCGCCTGCCCAAAGCCATCATCGCCAATCCCTCGTCCCGTTGCGGAAGCCGAGCGATATGAGCGGTTTGCGCCGGCGCGCGCAAATGAGTATTCGTCGCCGGCAGGCTGAGAGAAACTCAGCCTTGAACGAGGTTCGCCATGCCGGTCAAACCGCCCCGTCCGCGCCTGCCGCCGCTCAACGCGTTGCGCGCGTTCGAGGCGGCCGCGCGAGCCGAGAGCTTCGCCAAGGCGGCCGACGAGCTCGGCGTGACGCCGGGCGCGGTGACGCAGCAGATCAGGCAGTTCGAGGCGTGGCTCGGCTTCCCGCTGTTCCGCCGCCTGCCCCAGGGCGTCGCGCTGACCGACGCCGCGCGGGCCGCGCTGCCGCGCCTGAGCCGTGGATTCGAGGCGCTCGGCGACGGCGTCGAGGCGCTGCGGGCTGGACATGGCGGGCGCGCGCTGACCATCGCCGCCCTGCCCTGCCTTGCCCAGCTCTGGCTCTCGCCGAGGCTGGCGGGATTGCGCGCGGCCTTTCCCGACCTGCAGGTGTCGGTCTCGGCGATGGAAGAGCTGCCCGATCCGCGCCGCGAGCCGCATGACCTGACGCTGTTCTACTCGAGCTGCGGCGGCGAGGGGCAGGACGAAATCCTGCCGGTCTGCGCGGCGGCGCTCGCCCGCGCGATCGCGACGCCGGCAGACCTCGCCGGGCAGACTCTGCTTCATGACGCGGTCTGGCGCGACGACTGGCGGCGCTGGCTGGACTTCGTCGGAGCGGGCGTCACGGTCGATCCGGCGCGCGGCCCGGCCTTCTCGCTCTACAGCCTGGCGCTGGACGCGGCGCTCTCCGGATCGGGCGTGCTGATGGGACGCCGGAGCCTGATCGGCCCTCATCTCCGGGACGGCCGGCTGGTCGCGCCGTTCGAGCGGGCAATGCCGACGGGGGATCGGCTGGCGTTGACGCCAGCGCGGCAGCGCGATCCGCATCCGCTGGCCGCGCCCGCCAAAAGTTGGCTGGAAGGCGCGTGACCCCTCAGATGCAGCCGCCGCAATCGCCGGCGAGAATCTGGTCCATCGAGCGCGATGGCTCGGCGCAGCCGGCCTCGCCGACGACTTTCGCAGGCACCCCCGCGACCGTCTTGTTGCGCGGCACGCCCTGAAGCACGACAGACCCGGCCGCGACGCGGCTGCATTGGCCGACCTCGATATTGCCGAGTATCTTGGCTCCCGCCCCGATCAGCACGCCCTTGCGAATCTTCGGGTGGCGGTCGCCGCCCTGCTTGCCGGTGCCGCCCAAAGTCACGCTGTGCAGCATCGAGACGTCGTCCTCGATGACCGCCGTCTCGCCGACGACGAGGCCTGTCGCATGGTCGAGGAAGACGCCCTTGCCGATTTTGGCGGCCGGGTTGATGTCGGTCTGGAAGACTTCGGACGAGCGGCTTTGCAGATAAAGCGCGAAGTCGCGCCGGCCGTTCCGCCAGAGCCAATGCGCCAGCCTGTGGCATTGCAGCGCGTGAAAACCCTTGAAGTAGAGCACCGGCTCCAGCACCCGGTAGCAGGCGGGGTCGCGGTCGAGCACCGCCGCCACATCGGCGCGCATGCCGGTGGCGATCTCGGCGTCGTCGGCCAGCGCATCGTCATAGGCCTGCTCGATCAGGTCTGACGAAAGCGCGGGATGGGCGAGGCGCATCGCGACGCGATGGCGCACCGCCGCCTCGAAGCTGGGCTGGTTCAGCACGGACGCCATCAGCAGGCTGGCGAGCGAAGGTTCTGCCGCGACCGCCTGCTCGGCCTCTCGCCGCAGCCTCGCCCAGACCGGATCGACCCTGTCGAGCCCGGTGGCGGGATCGCGGGCCTCGATGCTCGAACGACCGGTTGGCATGGCTGGTCTCCGCTCGGGTTCAGACGCCGCAGATGGCCCGCCGGAGCGGAAGCATCATGTCAGATGGACTCTGTCCTAGCTGAATCAAGGTCTCAGGCAAAGGACTCTCTTTGCGAGAACATCGCGCCAACCCCTTGACGTAGAATAATTTTCTACGCCAATGGGCCTCGCAACCCCGCCAAAAACTCCAGGACCGCCTGCTTGTGGCCCTTGTCGCCGACGGCGAGATTATGGTCGCGGCCCTCGATCGGATAGGCCTGCGCGCCCGGAATCAGCTTGGCCAGCGCCTCCGGCGAGCCCGCGACATCGTCCTTCGTGCCGACGCTGACCAGCGTGGGCATGGAAATCCGCCCGACCTCCGCCGCGCTCAGCGTCTGGCGCGAGCCCCGGATGCAGGCAGCCAGCGCCTTGAGGTCGCTCTTGGTCGCCTCGGCGAAGGCGCGGAACATGCGCTGCATCGGGTCGGTAAGGTCGTCGACGGAACGCGCCTCCATGGCGTCGGCGATGCCGAGCGGCAGGCCGACGCCCTCGACGAGATGGATGCCGAGCCCGCCCAGCAGCAGGCCGCTCAGGCGATCCGGATGCGCCAGCGCCAGATGCGCCGCGATGCGCGCGCCCATCGAATAGCCCATCACGGCGGCCCGGCCGATGCCGAGATGGTCCATCAGCGCGCGCACATCCTCGGCCATGATCTGCGAGGAATAGGCGGCGGGCTCGTAGAGCTTCTCGCTCTCGCCATGGCCGCGATTGTCGAGCGCCACCACGCGGTAGCCGGCATGGGTCAGCGTCTTCGTCCATTGGGTGTTGACCCAGTTGACGGCATGGCTCGAGCCGAAACCATGGACGAGGACGACGGCCTCGTCGCGCGGCTCGACCGTCGGCGCGAGATCGATATAGGCGAGGCTGACGCCGTCGGAGGAGAAGTGCTGCATGGCAAGCTGCTTTGGGTCTGCGAGGGGCCGATGCCTCTCCCTGCCATGCGAGGCGCGGTTTGGGTAGCCGCGGCAACGCGGCTTGCCTATTAAGGCTGCGATGAACCAACCCGCCTCGCCTTTGGCCGCGCCAGCCGCCTTCCCGCGCATCCCGCTCGTCGACCTCGCCCGCGGCGTCGCGCTGATGGCGATGGTGGTGTTCCACTTCGCCTACGACCTGTCCTTTTTCGGCCTGATCGAGACCGATGTGCCAAACGAACCGGGCTGGCGCTGGTTCGCGCGCGCCATCGCCGGCTCCTTTCTGACGCTGGTCGGGATCAGTCTCGTATTGGCGACGCGATCGGGCCTGAACCGCGCCGCCTTCCTGAAGCGGCTCGCCATGGTCGCGGGCGCGGCTTTGCTGGTGACGGTCGCGACCCGGTTCGCCATGCCGGAGAGCTATATCTTCTTCGGCATCCTGCACCATGTCGCGGTCGCCAGCGTGCTCGGGCTCGCCTTCATCCGCGCGCCTGTCCTCGTGCTGGCGGCCGTGGCTTTGCTCTGCTTCGCCCTGCCCGTCCTCGTCGATCACCCGGCGCTGGACGCGCCCTGGCTCGCCTTCCTCGGCCTGTCGCCGATCGCCGTCCGCAGCGCCGATTTCGTGCCGGTCTTCCCATGGTTCGGCTGGGTTCTGGCCGGCATGGCGCTGGCGCGGCTCGTGCTGGCGCGCGAAACCCCGCCGGGTTGGGCGCGCTGGAACCCGGACGACCGTCTCGCCCGGCTGCTGCGCTGGTGCGGCCGGCGCAGCCTGACTTTCTATCTCGTCCATCAGCCGGTGCTGATCGGCGCGATCCTGCTGGCGACGCGGGTTCTGCCGGTCGCAGCCATCCCCGAGGAGCGGCCCTTCCTGCTGTCCTGCCAGCGCTCCTGCGCCGCGCCAAACGTTTCGGCCGCGGCCTGCAAGGCGCTCTGCGCCTGCACGATGGGCGAACTCAAGCGCCAGAATCTGTGGCGCAAGGTGCTCGACAACGCACTCAGCCCCGACGAGGGCGCGCGCACCGCCGAACTCGCCAAGGGCTGCCTGCGGACGCCCTGAGGCAATCGCGCACTGGCGCGGCGCGCGGGGGCGCGATAGCTTGCGCCAACATCACATCCTCTCCTTCGACGAGCAGCGACCATGGCCGAGACCGGCATTCCGCATTTCCACAACGACCCCGGCGTCGCCGTCATTCATGTCGGCGCGAAGGAGTTCATGTGCATCGGCGCGAAGCCGCCCTTCGACCATCCCCATGTCTTCCTCGACATGGGTTCCGACACCGAGATCGTCTGCCCCTATTGCTCGACGCTGTTCAGATACGACCCCACGCTGAAGGGCGGGGCCTGCACGCCTCCGGACTGCGCCCATCACGAAACCGCCTGGGCCGCCTGAGCGCCGCGTCGGCCGCGTCAGCCCAGCCCGTGACAGTTCCCCATTTCCTGATCGCCGGGGCCGGAATCGGCGGGCTCACCGTCGCGATCGCATTGGCGCGTCGCGGCATCGCTGTGACCGTCGCGGAAAAACGCACCGGCTTCGCCGAGAGCGGAGCCGGCATCCAGCTTTCGCCCAATGCCGGGCGCGTGCTCGACGCACTCGATCTGCGCCTGCAACTGAAGCGCGCCAGCGTGACGGCCAACCGGCTGGTCGTGCGGCGCTGGCATGACGGAGCGACGCTGTCGGAAATGCCGATGAGCGCGGGCGAAGGCCAGACGCCGTTCCGGCTGCTGAAGCGCGCCGACCTGCACATGCTGCTGCTCGACGCCGCGCGCGCCATGCCCAATATCCGGCTGATCGTCGGGCGGGGCGTCGAGGCGGTCTCTCAGGACGCCGACGGCGTCGAAGCGACGCTGATCGGCGAGAACGGCCAGACCGAAGCAGTCACGGCGCTCGGCCTGATCGGCGCGGACGGGCTGTGGTCGCGGCTGCGCGAACTCAACGGCGATTCGAACCCGGCCTCCTTCACCGGCTTCGAGGCCTGGCGCGCGCTGGTGCCGGGCGCCGGGGCCGCCGGGGAGGCGCAGGTCACCCTGCATCTCGGGCGGGACCGGCATGCAGTGCATTATCCCGTCGCCGGCGGACGCGAGACCAATCTCGTCATCATCCGCGCCGCCCGCGAGGCCCGCGAAGGCTGGTCGCGCGAGGGCGAGCCCGCCATGCTCGCCGCCCAGGTCGCGGGGTCCGCGCCCGCCCTGCACAGGCTCGCCTCGGCCGCTGGCGGCTGGCGGGTCTGGTCGCTCTACGACCGTCCGCCCGCCGCCATGGCCAGGGGCCGGATCGCGCTTCTGGGCGACGCCGCCCATCCTGTCCTGCCCTTCCTGGCGCAGGGCGCGGCGCTGGCGATCGAGGACGCCGCCGTGCTGGCGCGGCTGCTCGCCGGCCATCTCGAAAGCGACGGCGCGGCCGGCGTCCCGGCCGCCATGACGGCCTATGCGCGGGAACGCGCCGAGCGCGTCGCCCGCGTCCAGGAGGTGAGCCGCGGCAACGGACGCACCTATCATCTCGGCCGGCCCTGGAGTTTCGCGCGCGACATGGTGATGAAGCGGCTTGGTCCCGACGGCCTGCGCCGCCGCCACGACTGGCTCTACGACTGGCGCGAGCGGGCCTGACACAACATCGGGATGCCGTTGCGGGAGGCGATCTCGCCTTCGCCGCATTTGCTTCCTATCTCTGCCTCTCGATCAACCGGACGAAAGCGACATGATCCGCGTCAATCTGCATCGGGTGGGTGGGGCCGCGACCGGCAGGCCAGCATGGGCGGCATGGCTGGCCATGGCGGCCAGCGTGGTCATCGGCGTGACGCTGTTCCTGCTGGCGGCGAGCCTGGCGCTGATCCTGATCCCGGTCGTGATGATCGTCGGCGCGGTCGCGGCGTGGCGCATCCGCCGCAGGCTGAAGGCGGCCGGCTTCGGTCAGCCCAACCCGTTCGGCCAACAGCAGCGACAGGCCGAGCACGTGGATGTCATCGACGCGGAATACCGCGTCATCGACCCCGGCGAGCAGCCGCGCCGCTGACTCAGGCTGGCAGCCGCGTCAACAGAACGCCTGCCGCCGCGCAGGCCGCCAGCGTCGGGATCATTCCGGTCTTGAAGCGCAGCATCGCGACCATCGCGGCGCCCGAAAGCAGCGCCGCGCGCCAGTCGAGCGACGCCAGCACCGGCCAGTCGGGCGAAAGACCCATGAAGCTCACGTTCCGCACCTCGCGAAAGAGCACGTGCAGGCCGAACCAGAGCGCGAGGTTCATGATCACGCCCACGACGGCGGCCGTGATCGCGCCGAGCGCCGCCGAGAGCGCCCTGTTGCCGCGCAGCGCCTCGACATAGGGGCCGCCCAGGAAAATCCACAGGAAGCAGGGCGCGAAAGTGACCCATATGGTCAACGCCGCGCCGAGCCCGCCGGCCAGCAGCGGCGGCAGGCTGCCGGGCGCGCGAAAGCCGGCAAGGAAGCCGACGAACTGCAGCACCAGGATCAGCGGGCCGGGCGTGGTCTCGGCAAGGCCGAGCCCATCGACCATCTCGCCGGCGGCGAGCCAGTCATAGGTCTCGACCGCGGCCTGCGCGACATAGGCCAGCACGGCGTAAGCGCCGCCGAACGTCACCACCGCCATGGTGCTGAAGAAGGTTCCGACCTGCGTCCAGACGCTCGTCCCGCCGGTCGCCAGCCAGAGCAGCAGCACCGGGCCGAGCCAGAGCGGCAGCCAGACCGCGAGCGTCGTCAGCGCGCGCCGCGCCGAGGGCCGCACATGCTCCAGTTCGCCGCGCTCGAACATCCCGTCGACGATGCCGACGACATCGGGACCGGCAGCGCCATGGCCGCTCCCCGCTCCGAACAGATCCGGACGATGGCGATGGCCGAGCCAGCCGATCAATCCAGCAGCGAAAATGATCAGCGGGAACGGGATTTTGAACAGGAAGATCGCCACGAAGGCCGCGACCGCGATCGCGAGCATCGCCCTGTTCTTCAGCGCGCGCTTGCTGATCCGAAGCCCTGCCTCGATCACGACCGCCAGAACGGCTGCCTTCACGCCGAAAAAGATGCCATCGACGACCGGAACCTGCCGATAGAGCACATAGAGGACGCTGAGGCCGAGCATCACCAGCGCCCCGGGCAGGATGAAGAGCAGCCCCGCGATCAACCCGCCGATCGTGCGGTGCATCAGCCAGCCGATATAGACCGCGAGTTGCTGCGCCTCCGGGCCGGGCAGCAGCATGCAGTAGTTGAGCGCATGCAGAAAGCGCTGCTCGCCGATCCAGCGCCGGTCCTCGACAAGCTCCTTGTGCATCAGCGCGATCTGGCCGGCCGGCCCGCCGAAGGACAGGCAGCCGATCTTCGCCCAGACCCTGGTTGCCTCGGCCAGCGTCGGCAGCGCCGTCTCGGGCCGGACGGTCTCCGTCGTCGCGATCGTCATGCCGTCTTGCCTACGATGTCGGCCCTCGCGGCAGGCCAGTTATGGGTTTCCTCGCTGGCGTCCCGGCACCAGCGATAGAAGGCGTCGTAGAGCAGCATCCCGGCGTCGAGTTGCGCCAGATCGTCCTTGAACATGCGCGACAATCCCAGTGATGCGGCAAGGAAGCCGGCCGCCTGCGGCGCGAGATCGAGCCGGGCGGTATCGGCCGCGCGGACGATCCCGGCCAGCCGGCCGAGCGCGGGCGATGCGAGGCCAAACTCCTCGATCATGATGTCGAATGTGCAACGCTCGCCACGATGGCTCCAGAAGACGCCGTCGATGTCGAACGGCGTCGCCCCGAAACGCTCGGCGACCGCCGCGACCTCGCTGGCCGCCACGAACAGGAACACCGCGTTCGGATCGACGAAGCGCCGGATCAGCCAGGGGCAGGCGATGCGGTCGACCTTGGGCCGCGCCCGCGTCACCCAGACGGTCCGGCCGGCCCCGTCGCGCGGCGGCAGCTTGGCGGTCGAAACCAGCAGGCCGCCGGCGTCGCGCCAGGCTTCGAACCCGCCTTCGAGGCTTTCGGCGGCGACGCCCTCATGCCGCAGCCAGGCGGCGACGCCCTCGCTCAGCTTCAGGCCGCGCTGGCAGACCACGACGACCCGGCGGCCGGCATGGTCGCCGGCCCAGTCGGCCACCGTCTTGTGCGAGCGCTGCCCGGCATTGGGCAGGATGCGCGGATCCAGGGCCAGATCGTCCGGGATGCGGACATCGATGAGCGCCGGCGCGTCGGGCAGGCCGACGAGCCGCGAGAGTTGGGCAGGCGTGATCTGCGTGCTGGAAGACATGGGCGTCCATCCTGAAACGAGGAAACTGGACGCGAGCCTTGGGCCGAGGCCTCACGGGGTCGTCGCGGATGAACCCCTTGGAATGCTTAAATCACGCGCCCGACGCCATCGTCAATTCCCTCTCAGCTCTGGCGGACAAGACCGGTCCAGCCATGCGCGATCATGTAGACGCCAACCGCCATGATCAGAAGGCCCGATACCCAAGGCGCGCGCGCCGCCAAGCCCGAGAGCCAGGGCAACCGCCCCGCCGCGTGGCGGACGCCGAGCGCCGCGACCGCGCCGACCGCGACCAGCGTGATCGCAAGCCCGATCGAGAAGCACAGCACCAGCGTAAAGCCCAGGCTGAACTCCCTGACCTGCAGGCACAGCAGCAGGACCGTGATCGCGGCCGGGCACGGAATCAGCCCGCCGGTCAATCCGAAGACGAGGATCTGTCCCGTCGTCGCCGAGCCGCCCGAGAAGCGCCGTTCGATCTCCCCGGCATGGGCGCGCTGATGTGCATCCATCGTCGCGGCGTCGTGGCCATGCCCGGCATGGCGGTGCGTGTCATGACCATGACCATGACCATGAGCGTGGCCGTGGTCATGCTCGTGATGGTGACCGTGATGATGGGCGTCGTGATCATGGCCATCATGCCGATGAGGCCGTTGCGACGGCCCGGCCTCGCGGCGCGCGCGCCACATCATCCAGCCGGCCATGGCGACGATGATCGCGCCCGACACAAGTTGCAGCCAGGGCTCGACGCCTTCTGGCGCGACGCCGCGCCAGAGCCACATCCCGCCGAGCGCGATAGCCCAGACCACAAGCGTGTGCGAGAGCGTCGCGGCGAGCCCGAGCAGCACGGCCTGAGCGACCGTGCCGCGCACCGCGACGATGAACGCCGCCATCATCGTCTTGGAATGGCCGGGCTCGAGCCCGTGCAGGGCGCCGAGCAGGATCGCGCTCGGCACGAACAGCCAGGCATTGGCGGCGCCCTGGCCTAGGAGTTCGGGGAAAGACGGCAAAACGGGGCCTCAGAGAAACTTGGTGATCGCCTTGAAATCGTCGATCGGCTGGCGCTGGACTCGTGACAGCCCGCCGACAGCCGCGTCCACGCAATGGTCGAGATGGTCCTGGATCAGCGCCTTCTTGGCCTGGCCCACAGCCTTCTCGACGGCATGAAGTTGCTGCGCGATCTCGACGCAAGGCTTCCCGGCCTCGATCATCGCGACGACGCTACGCAGATGTCCCTCGGCCCGCTTCAGGCGCCTGGCGATCGCGGGATGGCTTTGATGGATGTCGGGCTCGCGCATGGACATATCCTATCCTCCCGGATAGGATCATGTCAAAGCGACCATGCTCTCGCCCGCCCCGATCCGCCAAACTTTCGTTAAGAAGTCGGCGACAACTGACCGATCATGACGCACCGCAGCATCAGAGCCGTCCTCTGTCTCGTCATCGCTTTCGCGACGGCGCTCGGCACGACCCTGTCGGCGGCGCACGTCTCCGCCGGCCACAACGCCCATGCCGTCGCCCAGGCCGAGGCGGTCCGGCACGCGGACCTTGCAGCCGAGACTGCGGCGCATGGGCACTCCCATGAGGAGGGCGAGCCCGACGAGCGCCTTCCCGGCCACGCCCACGGCCATAACAGCGCCGACCATATCCACGAAACCGCCAACGTCGTCGGCGTATTCCATCTCGGCGCGCCGCGTTTCGTGCGGACCACGATCCAGCTTGAGCATCAGCAGGCCGCCTCGGGGAAGCCAGGCGGCCTCGAACGCCCGCCGCGATCTGTCGTCTCCTGAACTCAGCGCCGCCCTCGCGGCAGCCTTCAACGACGAACCATCGGATGACCCATGCAACAACCTTCCACCGAAGGACGGCGCTCTCTGCGTAATGCAGCGTCGCGCCTGCTTCTTCTCTCCGCGCTCGCTTGCGTCATGGTCCTGCCCGGCCTCGACGCAGCGCTGGCGCATGCCGTCGCCGAGGGCGACAAGGGCTATATCAAGGAGATCACGGGGATAAACCTGCTCCCCTTCGTCTATCTCGGCGCCAAGCACATGGTGACGGGCTACGACCACATCCTGTTTCTGTTCGGGGTGATCTTCTTCCTCTACAGGGCCAGGCACATCGCGATCTATGTCAGCCTGTTCGCGCTGGGCCATTCGACGACGATGCTGCTCGGCGTCTATTTCAACGTCGGGATCAACAGCTTCCTGATCGACGCCATCATCGGCCTGTCGGTCGCCTACAAGGCGCTCGACAACATGGGCGCTTTCCAACGCTGGCTCGGCTACCAGCCGAACACCAGGGCGGCGACGCTGATCTTCGGCCTGTTCCACGGCTTCGGTCTCTCGACCAAGATTCTCGAATACGAGATCTCGCCGGACGGCCTCGTGCCCAATCTGCTGGCCTTTAATGTCGGCGTCGAACTCGGCCAGCTCACGGCGCTCGGAATGATCCTGATCGCGATGGGCTACTGGCGTCGCACCGCAGGGTTCTGGCGTCACGCCTATACCGCAAACGTCTGGATTCTCACCGCCGGCTTCGTGCTCGTCGGCTACCAGCTCACCGGCTATTTCGTTTCCTGAAGCTCAAAGGACCCTCCCGATGTATAATTCCGACATCCCGACCCGGGCCGAACTGCCGAGCAGCGCCCAGCTCCTGCGCTCCACGGCCATCGCCGCCGCCGCCGCCGCCGGCATCCTCGTCACCATCGTCCTGCCGGCCGAATACGCGATCGACCCGACCGGCATCGGCCGCATGCTGAAGCTGACCGAGATGGGCGAGATCAAAGCCCAGCTCGCGGCCGAGGCAGAGGCCGACCGCATCAGGGACAGCCAGCCTGCTCCGGCGCAGCCTTCGCCGGATCAGCGCTCCAGCCTGCTCGGCTCGGTCCTCGCCGGACTGTTTTTCTCGCCCGCTCATGCCGGCGAGCGGGTCTTCCTCGCCCAAGCCGCTGCCTCGCGCACCGACGAGACCGTGATCACGCTCAAGCCGACCGAGGGCGTCGAATACAAGCTGACGATGAAGGCCGGAGCCAAAGTCGACTTCGCCTGGACCGCAAGGGACGGCGTCGTGAACTACGACATGCACGGCACCCCGGGCGCCGGCGGCAAGGAGAAGAGCTACAAGAGCGGCCGGGGCTCGGCCGGCGAGCAGGGGGTGCTCGCCGCCGAGTTCGACGGCGCGCATGGCTGGTTCTGGCGCAACCGCGGCAAGCAGGCCGTGACGATCACGCTGAAGACCACGGGGGCCTATGGCGAGATCAAACGCATGATGTAAAGGATTTGCCGCCGGCAGGCGACGATGCCCGCCGGCGGCTCTTCGGCCTAGTCGATGCGGCTGACCAGCAGCTTATCGATACGCCGCCCGTCGAGATCGACCACCTCGAAGCGCCAATGGCCCTTCTCGAAGAACTCGCCGACATTGGGCAGGCGGTTCATCTCGGCCAGCACGAAGCCCGCCACGGTCTGATAGTCGGCGTCCTTGGGGACATGGACACCGAGCTCGTGCGAGAATTCGTCGACCTGCATCCAGCCGGCGACGAGCCAGGAGCCGTCGGCGCGCGTCACGATCGGCGGCTCGCTCTCCTCCTCCTCCTGGAACGCGCCGATGATCGCCTCCAGCACGTCGCCGGGCGTGATGATGCCCTCGAAATGGCCGTACTCGTCGAAGACCAGCGCCATATGCACTTTCGACGCACGGATATCGCGCAGGATGTGCAGCGCGTTGGCGGTGTCCATCACCACCGGGGCCTCGTCGACGAGATCGCGCAGATCATGCGTTTCGCCATCGGAGAGGCGGTCGATCATGTCCTTGACGATGCAGACGCCGATGATCGAATCCGCCTCGCCATCCTGCACCGGCAGGCGCGAGCGCCGCGTCTCGCGCAATTGGGCGCGGATTTCGTCGGCGTCGTCGGTCAGGTCGATGACCTCGACCTCGCGGCGCGGCGTCATCAGGGCCCTTGCCGAGCGGTCGGCCAGCCGCATCACGCCCGAGATCATCGCGCGTTCGTCGCGCTCCAGCACGCCCGCGTTCTCGGCCTCGGCGATGATGGTGCGGACCTCCTCCTCGGTGACCGTCTCCTCCGGCTCGCCCTTCTGGCCGAGCAGCGCCAGCACCGCCTTGCCCGAAATGTTGAGCAGGAAGACCAGCGGCGCGCCGATCTTCGACAGCAGCGACATCGCCGGAGCGACGCGAGAGGCGACCTTTTCGGGGTCGCGCAGCGCGATCTGCTTGGGCACGAGTTCGCCGATGATCAGCGAGAGATAGGTGATGGCCACGACGACGAGGCCGACGCCGAACCCGTCCGCCATCACCCTGGAGAGCCCCTGCGTCGAGAGCCATTCCGACAGCCGCAGGCCGAGCGTCGCGCCCGAGAAGGCGCCCGACAGCACGCCGACCAGCGTGATGCCGATCTGGACGGTGGAGAGAAAGCGGCCGGGATCCTCGGCCAGGCGCATCGCGGTCAGCGCGCCCTTGTTGCCCTGGTCCCCGAGAACCCTGAGCCTGGCGGGTCTCGAGGAGACGACGGCAAGCTCGGACATGGCGAGCAGACCGTTGATCACGGTCAGGGCCACGACAATCAGGATTTCGGTTAACAAAACAGACCCGCAATATGCGAAGCCGCAATCGCCAGCGGCCCGCTTCCAACGCACTTATAGCGTAAGATCGCCGCAAGGCGATGGGATGCGGCAAAGATTCCATGGCACGGAGCACGCAGAACCATGTCGCACGGCAAACCGCAGACCGGACCGCAACCCTGGACGCCGGGCGACGACTGGAAACAGCCCGGCGACGCCCGCCTGTTCGCACCCGCGACGCAGCGCAACCGCGACGCCATCCTCAGCCTGCTGCGCGATGTGCTGCCTGCCCACGGACTGATGCTGGAGGTGGCCAGCGGTTCGGGCGAGCACATCGCCCATTTCGCAGCCGCCATGCCGGGACTGACGTTCCAGCCGAGCGACCCGAGCGAAGAGGCGCTGGCCAGCATCGCGGCATGGACGGAGGATCAGGGTTTGCGAAACATCCTGCCGCCGATCCGGATCGACGCGATGGCGGACGACTGGCCGATCGATCGGGCCGACGCCATCCTGTGCATCAACATGATCCACATCGCGCCCTGGGCGGCGACGGAGGGCCTGTTGCGCCATGCCGGCCGCATTCTGCGCGCGGGCGGCCCGCTCTATCTCTACGGGCCCTTCCGCCGCCCCGGCCGCGAGCTCGAACCCGGCAACGCGGCCTTCGACGCAAGCCTGCGCGAGCGGAATGCGGAATGGGGGCTGAGAGGGCTGGATGAGGTCGAGGCGCTGGCGCAGGCGGCGGGGTTTGGCGCCTCGCAGGTGGTCGAGATGCCGGCGAACAATCTGAGCGTGGTGTTCAGTAAAGGGTAGGACCACTAACCGTCGACTATTTTAGAGGCGCGAGGAGAAGGCTTGATTAAGTTGAACTCAAGTCCGTGCGCTTGACATTCGATTAGTCAAAATGACGACCGATATAGCCAACCCGAACACGCGGCGCTTGATCCGAAAGAGTAAAGTATATTCGCACGCATTGATCAGGTGATACACCGTCGCTAGGCTTTGCGTGAAATTCGCAATAGAGCCCCTCGCCGCCGAAGCGGAATGTACGTTGAAGTCGAGCTGCACGGCTCTTCTTGACTGTTTCAGACTCACCACTTGCATCGACGTTCGCATCCCGTAGCCAAATCGGTGCCGATTTGCCAATTGGGCCCATTTCCAATGCACCGGAAAGGTCGGCAAGCGTCGCTAGATAGCGGAGCACTTTCTCGGGAGGGCCAGCGCCAGGATTCAGCTCGGCCGCTTGATTGTCTATCTCATCTCCGAACGCCAAACGCCCTGCATACAAGAGCCTTCCATGGGCGATAGCATCCTCGACGGTCGCGGGCGGGACGGCCTCCACCGACCCCTGATCGGCAGGGGACGTCTGCGAACGTAATGCGATTGTTAACGCTTCGACATTGCTTCGCAGCGTTTCGATCTCCGTATCGCGCGCATCTAAAGCCGCTCGGAGAGATTCAATTTCTTGCTGTAAAGCCGGCTCCTTGTGTACCCCTCGACTTCGGGCCTCATCCCATTTGCTTCTTTCGAGGTTTTTCTCAAATATGCGGAACGCTGGATCGTCCGAGAGAAAGCCCGAAGCTTCCATAAGGCGCTCGCGGAGCTGTCGGCGGAGCCAATCGCGGATCTCAATCTCGTTCTCTCCACGACGCGTGAGAGCGTCAAATGTCCAAAGACGATGGTTCTGAGGGTGCTCGCCGTTTGCGCGAAAGGGCCAAAACAAGCGGACGGCCCCATTGTAGACAGACCATTCTTTGCCAAGTTGGTTAGTAATCGCCCATGAAGCATCGCGCGATAAACGGCATGTATGACCAAGTCCGCTGAGGTCAGAGGCAGCACGCTCATGCAGATCACCAGCAATCGTTCGTCCTTCAAATTCGGATATTGCTACTAGCGGAAGTCGGCGCTGACGACTGTGCAGGAGATTGAGGAATGTCTCAACGTCACCGACTCCTACAGTGATGTAGCGCGGCACGATATACTCGGAATTTGAAGAGAAACGCCAAGAAGGATCGAGTTTGTAAATTTCTCTTACGAAGCGCGGAGCGTGCAAATCAATCTCAGGTGGCGCGAGCCCGCCATCAGCGCTTATCGACAGCGTACAGTTGAAATGGATAGTATCCGGCTCGACCAAAAACTGTACATGAGTCTGAAGATGCCCACCGACAATTGGTTCTAATACCTCGTAGCTGTTCAATTTTGCTCCGTTTAGCTCAGCCTCGACGCGATCTTCTAGGGCCGCTACACCAGAGTGACGTACAACCGCCGAACCATCTTCATGCTGTAAGAACTTACGGCTTTTCCATTGATCAAGTTGTGCAATTATCCGATCAACTAAATCGCTATTGGACGGGGCCACTGCCTGAAATTTCGCAACGACTTGCATGACCATTTCCCAACCTAGGGGAAGCAAATTAGCATAAATTTTTCGATTCGCGAAGAAACCCCGCTATGTGAGCGCTTTTTGTACAAAAGCGTAGCGGTTTCCTTCAGAACTTAGCTTTGAAACGGCCGTAGCGGAAGCGGCCGAGCACCAATAATTTCTCCAAATTAGTAGTTTGCCGCAGTCTGGTGCGGACGGCGGGGATCGAACCCGCACAGCCTTTCGGGCCGAGAGATTTTAAGTCTCTTGCGTCTACCAGTTTCGCCACGTCCGCCTGCCTGAAGCGGTAGCGGGCGCAAGCGCCGCGCGCAAGCGGCTCTGCTCCTGAACGGACCTCAGCGCCGCCGGGCCGGCTTGTACCATTCCACCCCGTCGGGATCGACATAGAGGCCCGGCGCGACGTCGGCGCCGATGCGCTTCTGCTCCATCGGCACGCGCACCGTATCGTCGCGGTCGCCGCGGCGGATATAGGGACCGCTCGATTGCGGATCCTGGCCCCGGCCGCGCGCGGCGGCCAGCCCGATCACGGCCTGTCGCCCCGAGACCTTGTCCTGCAATTCGGACACCGGCCGACCGGCGAAGGCGATGCGCCCCGCCCCCTCGACCGCCGGCAGGGCGCGCCGCGCGGCGCCCTCGCCGGTGATGCGGATACCGGTGAAGCGCGGCACATAGGTCGCCGCCCCGCTTTTGCCGAGCGACTCCCAGCCGCCGGTCGCGACGATCTGCGCGCCGCAGCGCCTGTGGCTGCGCTCGCACAAGGCCCGGCTGGCATAGCGTGGGGCCTTCTGCTCGTATTCGGCCCGGGCGTTGCGATAGGCGAATTCGCATTGCGCCGCGCTCAGCAGGCCGGCCTCGACGCATTCGTCGCGCCGCTCATAGACCGCGCCAGCGCCCTGCGCCGCGAGATCGGCCGGGGCCGCCAGAGCGAGGGCGGGCGCGAGCGAGGCCACGCGAAGGGCGGCAAGCAACGATGGGCCGGAGAACATGATCATCGGTCCAACCTCGCCCAGGATTATGGCGTCACAGCAGCGAGCGGCGCGAGGCGGCGAGTTCACGGGTCGAGCCGTAATCGATCTTGCCGTTGCCGAGCACCGGGATCGAGGCCGTCACCAGGATGGCGCGCGGCACCCAGAGCTCGGGAAAGCCCTGCTCTTTCGCGACAGCCTGAAGAGCGGCCCGGTCTGCGTTGGGGTTTTCGGTGACGAGCACGAGTTGCTCGCCCTTGCGCGGATCGGGCAGCGAGACCACGACATGGTTATGGCCGGGCCAGAGGCCGGCGACCATGGATTCGACCGCAGCCAAGGAGACCATCTCGCCGCCGAGCTTGGCGAAGCGTTTCGCGCGGCCCTTGATGACGATGAAACCGTCGTCGATCGCGACGATGTCGCCGGTGTCGTGCCAGCCGCCCTCGGGCGGGATCAGTTTTCCGGGCTCGTCGGCGCTGAGATAGCCGGCCATGATGTTGGGGCCGCGCACGCAGAGCTTGCCGCCCTCGGTAATGCCCTCGACCGGCTCGAGCTTCGCCTCGATGCCGGGCAGCAGCCGGCCGACGCTGCCCTCGCGGGTCGCGACCGGCGTGTTGCAGGCCAGCACCGGCGAGCACTCGGTGCAGCCATAGCCTTCGAGGATGGTGGTGCCGTATGGCTCCCACATCCGGCGCGTGTCGGGCTTGACCCGCTCCGCCCCGGCGACGACATAGCGCACGCTCTTGAGGTCGTCGGGCTCGGCGGCCCGCGCGTAGCCCTGCAGGAAGGTGTCGGTCGCGAACAGGAAGGTGCAGCCGGTCTCGCCGATCAGTTTTGGCACCTGCTTGTAGTGCAGCGGGCTCGGATAGAGCACGACCTTCATGCCGTGGAAGAGCGGCATCAAGAGCGCAGCCGTCAGCCCGAAGGAATGGAAGGCCGGCAGCGGGTTCATCACCACGTCGCGCTCGGACAGGAAGCCGGCGGCGAGCGTGAAAATCTGGCGGGCGTTCGATACCAGATTGGCGTGGGAGAGCACGACGCCTTTCGGCTTGCCCTCCGTGCCGGAGGTGAAGAGCACCACCGCCGCGTCATCGGGCTTCGCCTCATGGGGCTTGTGCGCCAACCCGGCTGCGAGGCTCTGCATCACGCCAAAGACCTTGTCGAGGCTGGTGATCTCCTTGCGGACATCCTCGAGATAGACGATGCGCCGTCCCTCCCCCATCGCGGCGAGTTCGTCGTCGAGCTTGGCCTGGTCGGCGAAGCGGCGCGAGGTCACGATGGTCTTGAGTTCGGCGAGGTCGCAGGCGGCCTTTAGGTTTTTTATGCCCGCAGTGAAGTTCAGCATCGCCGGGATGCGCCCGAAAGCGCTGAGCGCAAACAGCGTCACAGCCAGCCCCTGCACATTGGGCAGGAACAGTCCGACGCGCTCGCCGGGCTGGGTGAGGCCGGCGAGCTTGCGGCCGAGCACCAGCGCGCCGAGCACGAGATTGCCGTAGCTCAGAGGCTTGCGCTCGGGGTCCTCCAGCGCGATGCGGCTCTTGCCGTGGCGGGCGGATGCCTGAAGCAGCGCCCGGAACAGGCTTATGCGCGCGGCGGAAGGATCGAAGACGGGCGGATCGGTCTCGGCGTCGGCCATGTTTGGCTCGGCCTCCGGTTGGCGTTTCCTTCGGTTCTTACGTAAGCGGTTTGATGGAGGTTGCAATCGCAGGAGACTGTCGCTGTCGCTTTCGGCATGTGAATGCGAGGGTTCAGGAGCAAGTCTCGCCGTCTTTGCGAGCGCAGCGAAGCAATCCAGAGGTCGGCGCGAGACGCTGGATTGCTTCGCTGCGCTCGCCATGACGGGTCTTGACTGCCGAAGGAGATTTCTACCCGAAGGCCCCGATCTCGTGCTGGATCGCGCCGGAAATCTCGCGCAGCAGCGCGAAATTCTCTCGCATCGGCGAGAACACCTCGCGATGCAATCCCTCATAGGCCCCGCCCTCGCGCGGGCCGGGCGGCTCGCCGAAATCGAGCCCGGCCGTCGGGTCGGGCGCGAGCGGGAAGATTTCGCCGAGCAGCGTCAGCGAGGCCGGGATGTCGAGCCGCAGGATTCGCTCGAGCAGCCCGTCGCGCGTCACGCCGGCATGGGGCCGGAAATCGGGAATATGCGTGGCGAGGAACCAGATGCGGTGCATCGCCGCCAGCCGCAGCGCGTGCAGCGCGACCAGCGAGACCGGCATCCGCGGCGTCTCGGCCGTCACGGTGTTCAGCTTCAGCCGGTCCGAGGACAGCCGCCAGAACAGTTTTCGCAAGGCGGGCGCGAGATCGAGCCGCGCCAGCGCCTCGGCGACGCCGAGCAGTTCGTCGCGCCGGCCCTCGCGCTGCGTCCGCCGCGCCCGGTCGAACCAGCTACCTGGGTCGAGCGTGTCGAGATAGGCGCGCAGCACGTCGAGGTCGCTATGGGCCATGGCGCGCTCAGCGAGCCTGATCGCGCGTGAAAAACGGACGGAACGCTCGCGCATCTGGCGGTAGAGATCGGGCGCGCGGGCCGCCGCCTGGCCGATGCCGTGGATGCTGTTGGCGAGCCAGCCGAGCTGCTGGAGGATGGCGTTGTTGGGGATGGCGCGCAATTCGCGCGGATGGCGGATCGTCGTCGGCCCGCCGGCGTCGCTCTGGCGCGCGGCGGGCCGCGAGCCGGTCTTGTCGAGCAGCGAGGGCCCGAACGTGCCGATCAGCGCGGCATAGCCCGGATCGTCGACCAGCGCGGTCATCTCCTCGCGCACCGTCTGGAAGAACTCCGAGGCGAAATCGGGCTCGTCATAGATCGGATCGTGGGCCGGCGCGTCATCCGTAAAGACCGCCTCGGCGATGCGCGCGACGCTCGCGGTCGCCAATGGGCCGGAGCCGAACAGCAGATAGCCGTCGCTGCCCTGGAACGAGGTCTCGCGCACGGTCGCGATGCCGGCCTGCTGGAAGGAGCGGCGCGGAAAGGCCGGGTCGAGATAGGCCAGACGGTCCTTCAGGCTCTCGGGATGCGCCCCGCGCCCGGCCGATTCGCCATGCGTGTCGAAGATGACCAGTTCGATGTCGGCGAGCCCGTAGCGCGCCAGCAGCTCGGCGATCCGCAGGCGAAGCCGCTCGACCCAGAAGGAGGCGGCGACCTGCCCGATATAGCGGCCTGAATCGGAGTAGCCGAACTGCACGCAGCAGCGCCCGACGCGGCGCAGATAGTCGCGGAAATGCGGGCTGCGAAGCGCCTCGTCGATGATGCGCGGGCCCTGCTCCAGCGCCTCGGCCGTCTCGAACAAAGGCGAGATCTCGATTTTGTCTCCGATGCCGAAGCGCTTCGCCAGCCAGAGCGCACTCAAGAGCGTGTAGCCGGTCTCGGTTTCGGCGATGAGGAAGCGCACCGGCCGCGAGCCGTCGAGATGTTTCACGATCTGGGCGATCGTCATCATCATCCGTGTCGCCGAGGCGCGCTCGGCGGCAAGCGCGCCGAAATCGACCGGCGTCGCCTCGACCTTGGCAAGCTCGGCATTGGCCGCGCTGAGGAAGGCGCGCCTTTGCGCCGGCAGACTCGGCTCCTCCTCCATCGGGATGACGCCGCGCATCGCGTTGTGGAGCTGCGAGGCGTTGAGCCGGAAATGCGGCAGCGCGATCGAGACGCCATGCGCCACGCAGCCGGCCCGGATCAGGCAAAGCGCCAGCGCCGCCTCGTCGTCGGGCGCTGCCGCGATCGCCTCGTCCAGCGCCGCGATCAGCCTCGTGGCTTCGGGCAGCGCCGTCTCGCGCTCGCCGACCAGCGCCAGCGAAAACGCCTGCAGCGCGGCAAGCGTCGGCTGGGTCGCGATCGGCGGCGCAAGCGCAAGCTGGCGCTCGACGGCGGCCAGCGCCACGCAGACCATGCCGCGCGCGGCCTCGGCTGCCGCCACTGCCGGGAGCTTTTCGAGGATGCGGGTGAACTGGCCGCGCTTCGATTCCAGCCGGTAGCGCAGCGTGTCCCACCAGCCGATATCGGTGCGTCCATCGGTGTCGCAGCCGACCCAGGAGGCGAGGATGAACGGACGCGGCGCAAGCTCCCGCCAACGCGCCGGCCAGTGCTCGCGCGCCTCGACGAGCAGCGCGGCGTTGAGCCGGTCGAGCGCGTCGCGGGCCTGGCGAACGGAGTATCGCGCCTGCTCGAACTCGTCCTGCAGCGTGATCGCGCCATCGGGTCTGAACGACAGCCCCTCATCGTCGAGCGCGGCCGTCCCGCCCGCATCGCCCGAGGCCAGCGCCGCCAGCGCGAGGCTGAGCTTTCGGCTCATGCCAAAGGTCGGATGGGCGGTGAAGACGGCTGCGAACCGCACGCGCTGAACCGAGGCGGCGAAATGCGCGAAGGATTTTTCGCGCGAGAAGGCGGCGTCGACCAGCCGGTTCGCGATCGCGCCCAGAGCGGCGTCCGGATCGGATGTCAGCCCGACATAGGCCGCCGTGCGGCTGGCGCGCGCGGCCAGCGCCTGCCGGCCGAGATGGCGCACCAGCTCGCGCGCGCTGTCCGTGGTGATCTCGGCCCGGTCCATCCGCCGCGTCAGCCAGAGCGCCACGCTCAGCACCGGATTGCCGAACGGGTCCTCCTGCGCGTCCCGCCGCGCCTCGACGATCGCGGCCTGCAATTGCGCGGCGAGCGCCTCTGGATGACCGCCCAGTTTCGCCGCCCCAGCTCGATCGTCCATCGCTGTCTTCTCCCTGGCCTGATGGCAGGCAAGTTTCGGACCGCCAAAACCCCGCGCCCAAGGCATGTGTCTTGCTAAAACCGGCATGTGTCTTGCTAAAACATGATCCGAAAGACGGCGCCATCCGCCTGCCAGCCTCGACAAAGAGCCCGCCATGCCGCCCGTCGACACCGCCGCCTTCCTGAGCGACCTGCACGAACTGCGCCGCATCGGCGCGTTCAGGACCGGCGTGCATCGCCCAACCTATTCGCCCCACGACATGGAGGCCCGGCGCTGGCTTGTGGCGAGGCTGGAGGCATGCGGACTGGATGCTGCGATCGATGGCATCGGCAATGTCGAGGGTCGTCACCGCGGCGACGGCCCTCATCTCCTGGTCGGCAGCCATATCGAATCGCAAAACGAGGCCGGCTGGCTCGACGGCGCGCTCGGAGTGGTCGCCGGCGTCGCTCTCGCCCGCGCCGGGCTGCCCGTCGACGTCTGCGCCTTCGCCGACGAGGAAAACCATTTCAGCGTCGGCTATCCCGGCAGCCGCTCGATGATCGGCACGCTCACGGAAGAGGAGATCGACCGCGCCCGCGACCGCACCGACGGGACGCCGATGCGCGACGCCTTGCGCGCCGCCGGCCTCGAGGGCCTGCCGCGCCGGCAGCTCGAACCCGGCCGCCACAAGGGCTATTTCGAGATGCATATCGAACAGGGCACGCAACTGGAGACCGCAGGGCTGCGGATCGGCGTCGTCACCGGCATCGTCGCGATCTGGTCATGGCGGATCGTCGTCGAGGGACAGCAGGATCATGCCGGCGGGACGACGATGGCCGAGCGCCGGGACGCGGGCCTCGGCGCGGTGCGGCTGCTGGCGGCCATCGATGCCGAGTTTCCGCGCGTCTGCGGGCCGCGCAGCACCTGGACCACGGGCCGCATCGCGCTCGATCCGGGCGCTCCCAACATCATCCCGGGGCGGGCCGAGGTCCTGTTTCACTTCCGCGACGTCTCCGTCGCCGTGCTCGAACGCATGGAGGCGGCCTTGCACTCGCTGGTCCAGGAAGCGAACCGCCGCGAGCGCTGCACGATCACGCTCGAGCCCGTCTCCAAGGCCGTTCCCGCGCTCTGCGACCCGGCGATGATGCAGGCGCTGTCGGAGGCGGCTGCCGAACTCGCGCCATCGGCGTGGCAGACCATGCCGTCCGGAGCCGGTCACGATGCACAGGTGATCGCGCAACGCATGCCGGTCGCGATGCTCTTCGTCCCCTCGATCGGCGGCATCTCGCATCACTGGACCGAGGACACCCGCGACGAGGACCTCGCTCTCGGCGTGAAGGTGCTGCACCGCGCCGCCGAGCGCCTTCTGGCAGGCTGAGCACGCGGACCTGCGTTCCGGGAAGCCCGCCCGGACGGCGGCGCACTTGCCCGGCGGCGGCTGCGCGCGCCATAGCTCGACGCACTCTCCGCCATCGAAAGCCCGCTGTGACAGAGCCTGGCTCCCCCGTCGCCGCCATCCCGCCGGCCGTGACATCCCCGCGCGGGCCAATCCTTCTCGGCGTCGCATGCGGCGTGCTGGCGGCGCTGATCTGGGGCGTGCAGGCGGTCGTCTCGCGCCAGTCGGTGCTCGACGGGCTCACCGCCGGCGACGTCACCATCCTGCGCTACGCCACGGCTGCGCTCGTTCTGCTGCCCCTTGCGCTGGCAAGGCTGAAACCTTTTCCCGTCGGCCGGCTCGGCTGGCGGAAGGCATCGATCCTCACCGCGATCATCGGCCCGAGCTACGGCATGATCCTGGTCGGCGGCGCGCATTTCGCGCCCGCCCTGCATTCCTCGGTGATCTCGCCGGGGCTGATCCCGATCTGCACCGCGCTGCTCGCCTGGATCTGGCTCGGCGAACGCGCCGGTCGCTGGCGGCTGGCCGGGCTCGGCGTGCTCGTGGCGGGGATCGGGCTGTTCTCATGGGAGGCGCTGCAGGGCGCGCCGACGCGCGCGGAGGCCTGGATCGGCGACCTGCTCTTCGTGCTGATCGCGCTGCTCTGGTCCGTGTTCGGCCTGCTGGCGCGGCGCTGGCGGGCCGACGCCGTCGAGGTCACGCTGGCGACGCTCGTGCTGTCGCTGCCGCTGCTGCCGCTGGTCTGGTGGTTCTTGCCGGGCAATCTCGGCGCGGTCGCCTGGTCGCCGATCCTGCTCCAGGCGCTCTATCAGGGGCTGCTCGTCGGGGCGCTGGCGCTGTTCCTCTACACCCGCGCCGTCGAGGCGCTGGGCGCAAGCCGCGCCGCGCTCTTCCTGCCGTTGGTGCCGGTCGTGACCGCGCTCTCGGGCGCGGCCCTGCTCGGGGAATGGCCGTCCGTTCTGGAGACGCTGGGCATGGCGGTCGCTATAGCGGGAATGCTGCTGGCGTTCGGCGCGGGCTGAACAGACGCGCCTCGACCCTTCCGGTCCTAGCCCTTGTGGTCCCTGGCAATCGGCTCGACATAGGACAGCCCCATGTCCCAGGGGAAATAGATCCAGGTGTCCTGGCTGACCTCGGTGACGAAGGTGTCGACCGTGGGCACCCCGGCGGGTTTTGCATAGACCGTGGCGAAATGGGCGTTTGGCAGCATCTCGCGCACCACGCGGGCGGTCTTGCCGGTGTCGGTCAGGTCGTCGACGACGAGCACGCCCCTGCCCTGTCCGTCGCCGATCGCCCTGATCGACGGCGCGACGTCCTTCAGCACCTTCAGCTCGGACTGGTTCTTGTAGTCGTGATAGCTCGCGACGCAGACCGTCTCGATCAGCCTCAGGCCCAATTCACGGCAGATGATCGCGGCCGGCACGAGCCCACCGCGCGTGATGCAGACGATCGCCTCGAACGGCCCCTTGTCCGACAGCCGCCAGGCGAGCGCGCGCGCATCGCGGTGGAACTGGTCCCAGGAGACCGGAAAAGCCTTGTTGGAGGAGGGTTCGGCCATGGGTGCGGACTCCGAAGCGGCGGCTCAGCGGCCACCTTTCTTCCGAAACCCCATCGCGCCGGCGCTGGCAAGGGCCGGGCCTGCGTCATCCCCAGCGAGCCGCCTCAACCCGCCAGCCGCGCCCGCTCCGCTTCGACCATCGCGCCGACCGCGGCCGCCGCTTCGGCGAGCTTTTCGGGATCGCGCGAGCGCACCACGATGTTGGTGTCCGGCCCGGTCTCCGAGAAGAACGGGTAGGAGCCGATCGAGGCGTGCGGATGCGCCTTGGCGATCGCCGCCAGCGCGGTCCCGATATCGCCCTCGCGCAAGCCGGCGCGCACCGTCTCCGAAAGCATCCTCACCCCGGTCCTCAGCGTCGGAGCGACGACGTCCAGCATTGCCTGCATGATCGAGGGCACGCCCGCCATGACATGGACGTTGCCGATGATGAACCCCGGAGCCTTCGAGACCGAATTGGCGATGAGCTCGGCACCGGCCGGAATTCGCGCCATCCGCAGCCGCGCCTCGTTGAGCTGGTCGGGTGGAAAGCGCTCCGACAGCATGGCGATGGCGCGTGGGTCGTGGTCGATCGTGACGCCGAAGGCCTTCGCCACCGCGTCGGCCGTGATGTCGTCATGGGTCGGGCCGATGCCGCCCGTGGTGAAGACGTAGGTCGCCATGGCCCGCAACGCGTTCAGCGCCGCCACGATCTCCTCCTCGATATCGGGCACGATCCGGACCTCGCGCAGGTCGATGCCGATATTGGTCAGGTATTCGGCGATGTAACCGATGTTCTTGTCCTTGGTCCGGCCCGACAGGATCTCGTCGCCGATCACCAGGATCGCGGCCGTCACCGGCGCGGAAGAAAGGCTTGGATCGTTTGCAGTCATGGCCGGCATCCCTGATCGTCGCGGAAAGCCGGTCTTGCGCCGGTCGCGAAGACTACAGCTAGGCTCTCGACGCTGCCGGCTCAAGCACGCGCGTCATGCCGGGCCGATCAGCCGGCCTTGCGCTCGAACACCAGATTGAGCCGTGTCTGCGCGATCAGGGAGTAGCCCTTCTGGCCGAGCAGCGCGATCAGGTCGATCTGCCAGCGCTCCCGCGAATCCTCGATGATGATGAAGCCCGGCCAGATCGCCTCGGGCGCGTCGCGCAGGAACGGTTCGAGGATCAGGTCTTCGGCGCCCTCGACATCGAGCTTGATCGCGTCGAGCCGCTCATAGCCCTCGCTCTCGACCAGCGCGAGCAGCGTCGTCGCCGGCACCCTGACGGTCGAGCCCGAACTGGAGCGCAAAATCCGCACGCTCGACTCGCCGCGATTGGCGGCGTCGAGGAACAGCGTCAGCTCGCCGGGCTTGTCGGCGAGCGCGCAGGCGATCGCCTTGACCGTGCCGAACGGGTTCTGGGCGATGTTGAAGGCGAGCCGCGCGAACACCTCCGGCTGCGGCTCGACGGCGAGGATGCGCGCGCCGGGACCGGCTTTCGCCGCGACGAACAGCGAATAGGCCCCGATATTCGCGCCGATGTCGATGAAGCGAAACCCGTCGCGCAGACGCTCGGCCAGCAGGTCGCGCTCGATCAGGTCGAAGAACTGCGGCGTGAACAACACCCGCTTCTCGCAGACATTGCCGTCCGGATAGAGCCGCATCCGCGCGCCGAGCGCTTCGATGTCGACGGGCCGGCCGTCCAGCGAGCGCAGGCCGAGCCGGCGCAGCGCATAGGCGAATTTGCGGCCGATAAATGAATCGGGCGCGCCGCGGGTCCAGGCGATGATGCTGGCGAGATAGCCCCTGGGCGCAAACGCGCCGAAGGGCCGGTCTTCCGGCGAGGTCGGTTCGGTGATGGCCATGGGGGCGCGTGATACACGCACCGCGCGGCGCGCGCCAGTTCCGGCGACGCCACCGGCGCTCCTGATGCCCCGCTTCAGAGGTTCTGGCGCAGCAGCGTCAGCGCCGAGGCCGCGAAGACGCGCATGTTCGCCTGCCGATCCGCCGCGCCGGTCTCGATCGTCCTGACGAGTTCGGCCGGACCCGAGATCGCAAGGCAGCTATGGCCCGCCGCGTCGCCGTAGCGATTGCCGGACGGGCCGGACGCGCCGGTTTCCGCCAGCCCCCAGACCACGCCGAAACGCTCGCGCAGTCGCCGCGCGAGCAGCAGCGCATAGGGTTCGCTGGCCGAGCGCATGCCAGCCATGTCGGCGGCCGTGATGCCCATCAGGCCCTCGCGCGCCTGGATGGTGTAGACCACCGCGCCGCTGACGAAGAAGACGGACGCGCCGGCCTGGGCCAGCAACGCCGCCGAGATCAGCCCGCCGGCGGAGGATTCGGCGACGGCCACCGTCTCGCCGCGCGCCTTCAGTCGCTCGCCGACCTGACCTGCCAATTCGATCAATCCGTCCATGTCCCCGTCCGATCTCCGTGGTTCCCGTCATATCTCGTTGGGACCGGATCCCGATCCCTGCCACAACCGTCTTGCACCCGACGGCAAACGCAATAGATATGGTTGGCCAAGGAGCGGCGCGTCCAGATGACCTATGACGACACGATCGGGCGCTCGCGCAAGCGCGACCCCGCGATCAAGATTCACGGCGCGGACGCCTTCGCGGCCATGCACAAGGCCGGCCGGCTGACCGCCGCCGGGCTCGACATGCTGGGCGACTTCGTCAGGCCCGGCGTCACCACGCAGCGCCTCGACGATCTGGCGTTTCAATTCGCCATGGACAACGGCGCCTATCCGGCGACCCTGTTCTATCGCGGCTACAACAAGTCGATCTGCACCTCGATCAACCATGTCGTCTGTCACGGCATCCCCGACGACAAGCCGCTGCGCGAGGGCGACGTCCTCAACATCGACTACACGCTGATCGTCGATGGCTGGCACGGCGATTCGAGCCGGATGTATGGCGTCGGCGAGATTTCGCGCAAGGCCGAGCGGCTGGTCGAGATCACCTATGAAAGCCTGCTGCGCGGCATCAAGGCGGTCCGCGCCGGCGCGACCACCGGCGATATCGGCTTCGCCATCCAGCGCTATGCCGAGGCCGAGCGCTGCTCGGTGGTGCGCGACTTCTGCGGCCATGGCGTCGGCCAGGTTTTCCACGACACGCCCAACATCCTGCATTACGGCTCGCCCGGCGAGGGGCCGGAGCTCAAGGCGGGCATGATCTTCACGATCGAGCCCATGATCAATCTCGGCAAGGCCGGGGTTAAGGTGCTGTCGGACGGCTGGACCGCCGTGACGCGCGACCGCTCGCTCTCGGCCCAGTTCGAGCACACGGTCGGCGTCACCGAACAGGGCTGCGAGATCTTCACGCTCTCGCCGGGCGGACGCGACAACCCGCTCGCCCCCGCCCGGCCTGCATGAGCCCGCCCGGCGGCATCGACGCATCCGGGACATCCGCCGCAGGAGCCTCTGCCGATTCGGCCGCGCCGCATTACCACGGTCATCGCGACCGGCTGCGGCAGCGCTTCCAGGAAGGCGGCGGCGACGCCCTGCCCGATTACGAGCTGCTGGAGCTGCTGCTGTTCCGCTCGATCCCGCAGCGCGACGTCAAGCCGCTCGCCAAGGCGCTTATCCAGCATTTCGGCTCGTTCTCCGAGGTGCTGGGCGCGCCGCTCTCCCGTCTGACCGAGGTCAGGGGTGTCGGCGACAGCGTGGCGCTCGATCTCAAGCTGGTCGAGGCCGCCTTCCGGCGCATGGCCAAGGGCGCGGTCGGCAAGCGGCCGGTGCTGTCGTCCTGGACGGCGGTGATCGACTATTGCCGCATGGCGATGGCGTTCGCCGAGCGCGAGCAGTTCCGCATCCTGTTCCTCGACAAGAAGAATGCGCTGATCGCCGACGAGGTGCAGCAGACCGGCACGGTCGACCACACCCCGGTCTATCCGCGAGAGGTGATGCGGCGGGCGCTCGAACTCTCGGCCACGGCGCTGATCCTGGTGCACAACCATCCTTCGGGCGACCCGACGCCGTCCGGCGCCGATGTGAAGATGACGCGCGAACTCGTTGATATCGCAAAGCCGCTGGGAATCTCGATCCACGACCACATCATCGTCGGCCGCGACGGGCATGCGAGCTTCAAGGGTCTGGGCCTGATCTGAGAGGGATGCCCAGGAATGAGGCAGACCGCGCCGAAGGGCTTGGCAACAGACCTCTTTCCGAACGCTTGCGAATAGGCATAGGCTGCTCCAAACGGGGAAACGGCCTGGCATGACGGCGTTCGATGAGATGTTGGGCAGCGGCAGCGAGCTTCGGCCCGCCTATGCAGCCCTCGACCTCTGGTTGAAGGAAGCCCCGCCCGAGACGCTGGCGCTGCGGCGCAGCCAGGCGGAACTGTTCTTCCGGCGCATCGGCATCACCTTCGCGGTCTACGGAGACGAGGAATCGACCGAGCGGCTGATCCCCTTCGACATCATCCCGCGCGTGCTGACCAAGCCGGAATGGACCAGGCTGGAGAAAGGCCTGCGCCAGCGCGTCACCGCGCTGAACATGTTCCTGGCCGATGTCTACGGCCCCAAGGAATGCCTCAGGGCCGGAATCATCCCCGCCGACCTGGTCTATCGCAACGCCTGCTACCAGCTCGAGATGGTCGATTTCCAGGTGCCCCACGGCATCTACTGCCACATCGCCGGGATCGACGTCGTGCGGGTCGACGCCGACACCTTCTACGTTCTGGAGGACAACGCCCGCACGCCATCGGGCGTCTCCTACATGATGGAGAACCGCGAGGTGATGCTGCGGCTCTTTCCGGAGCTTTTCGCCACCCACCGCGTCGCGCCCGTCGACAACTATCCCGACCAGTTGCTGGCGACCTTGCGCTCGGTCGCGCCGCGCTCCGCGTCCTCGGACCCGACGATCTGCCTCTTGACGCCGGGCCAGTTCAACTCGGCCTTCTACGAGCACTCGTTCCTCGCCGACAAGCTCGGCGTCGAACTGGTCGAGGGCTCGGACCTGCTGGTCAAGGACGACGTCGTCTACATGCGGACGACGCAGGGGCCCAAGCGCGTCGACGTGATCTACCGGCGCATCGACGACGACTTCATCGACCCGCTGGTCTTCCGCGGCGATTCGGTGCTGGGGGTTCCGGGCATCATCGGGGCCTACAAGGCCGGCAACGTCACGCTGGCGAACGCAGTCGGCACCGGCGTCGCCGACGACAAGGCGGTCTACAGCTACATGCCCGAGATCGTGAAGTTCTTCACCGGCGAGGAGCCGATCCTGAAGAACGTCCCGACCTTCCGCTGCCGCGAGCCGGAAGCGAACGCCTATGTGCTCGACAATCTGGAGAAGCTGGTCGTCAAGGAGGTCAACGGCTCGGGCGGTTACGGCATGCTGGTCGGCCCCCATGCCAGCAAGGTCCAGATCGAGACCTTCCGCAAGAAGCTGAAGGCCCAGCCCGAGGGCTTCATCGCCCAGCCGACCCTGGCGCTCTCGACCTGCCCGACCTTCGTGGCGTCGGGCGTCGCGCCGCGCCATGTCGATCTGCGGCCCTATGTGCTTTCGGGCGCCAACGGCATCTCCTGCGTGCCCGGCGGCCTGACGCGCGTCGCCCTCAAAGAGGGCTCGCTCGTCGTCAATTCGAGCCAGGGCGGCGGCACCAAGGACACCTGGGTTCTCGATGCATGAAACTGTCCGCGACATCCGTTCCGACACCTCCCAGGCACCGCGCCTCGTCGCGAAAAGGCCCGATCTGATCATGCTCTCGCGCACGGCCGACGCCCTCTACTGGGTCTCCCGCTATGTCGAACGGGCGGAGTATCTCGCCCGCATCCTCGACGCGACCATGCGCCTCTCCAACCTGCCCTCCTCCTATGGCGGCGCGGGCACCGAATGGCAGAGCGCGGTTTCGACCGCAGGCTGCGACGAGACCTTCGCCAGGGTCTACAGCGAGGCCAACGAGCGCAATGTCTGCGACTTCCTGACCTTCAACCCCGACAACCCCTCCTCGATCCGCAACTGCTTCGCGCTCGCCCGCTCGAATGCGCGCGCGGTCCGCACCGCGCTGACTTCGGAGATGTGGGACGCGCTCAACGGCGCGTGGCTGGAGCTGCAGCGTTTCGAGAAGAAGCGCATGGACCGCGAGGAGTTCGCCCGCTTCCTCGACTGGGTGAAGAACGTCTCGCTCGTCTTCGACGGCTCGGCCTACCGCACCATGCTGCGCGACGACGGCTACTGGTTCTCGCGGCTCGGCGTCTATGTCGAGCGCGCCGACAACACCGCCCGCATCCTCGACGTGAAATACCATGTCCTGCTGCCGGCCAACGAGCAGGTCGGCGGCTCGCTCGACTATTTCCAGTGGACGACCGTGCTGCGCGAGGTCTCGGCGCTGACGGCCTATCACTGGGTCTATCGCGAGGCGGTGAAGCCGCTGCTGATCGCAGACCTGCTGATCCTGAACCGACGCATGCCGCGCTCGCTCGCCGCCTGCTACGAGAACATCTCGCGCTTCCTCGACCTGCTCGGCGATTCCTACGGCCGTCAGGGCCCTGCCCAGCGCCAGGCCCGCCGGACGCTCGCCAATCTGTCGAGCACGAGCATCGACGACATTTTCCAGCACGGGCTGCACGAGTTCATCTCGGACTTCATCACCGAGAACAACCGCCTCGGCGGCACCATCATCGAACAATATCTGCAATGAGGCTGTTTTTTGCGAGGACGCCGGGCGTCAGGCTCGCGTCCGGCGTCGCGCGCCGCTACACAGAGGCCTGAAACCCCGTAAACCCGCGACCTGCCGAGACCCAGCGATTGCCATGCGGATCCGGATTTCACACTCGATCTCTTACGCCTATGCCGAGCCGGCGCGGCAGATCACGCAGATCCTGCGGCTGACCCCGCGCGACCATGACGGCCAGCATGTGATGTCCTGGCGCATCGAGCCGACGGTGGACGGCCGCATGCGCGCCCGACAGGACCCGTTCGGCAACCTGACCCACACCTTTTCCGCCGATGGGCCGATCTCCAGCCTCGCCATCCAGGTCAGCGGGCTGATCGAGACCACCGATCTCGCGGGCGTCGTCCGCGGCGGCCATGAGCGCGTGCCGCCCGAGGTCTTCCATCGCGACACGCTGCTGACGACGCCCGACGAGGCCCTGCGTGGCTTCGCCGAGGAGGTGGCCAGTGGTAGCGACAGCGATCTCTCGAAGATGCATGCGCTGATGGACACGCTCCATGCCGAGATGATCTGCCAACCCACCGGCGGGCGCACCGGCGCTGGCGCGGCCGCCGCCTTCCAGGCGCGCGAGGGCATCGCGCAGGACATCGCCCATGTCTTCATGACCTGCGCCCGCCATCTCGGCGTGCCGGCGCGTTATGTCTCGGGCTATGTCGCCGAGACAGACGCCCTGCCCCATGCCAGCGGCGCCCATGCCTGGGCCGAGGCCTATCTCGACGATTATGGCTGGATCGGCTTCGACTGCGCCAACGGCCTGTGCCCGATCGACACCCATATCCGCGTCGCGGCCGGACTGGACTACGCCGACGCCGCCCCCGTGCGCGGCGCGCGCAAGGGCGGCGACGGCGAGAACCTCGCCGTTCTCGTCAGCGCCCGCCAGGCCGGCGGCAAGACCGCCAACCAGTGAACCGCGCCGCCATCGCGGCTTAGCCTTCCAGACAAGGAACCGAAGCCTGTGACCTATTGCGCCGGAGTCCTCGTCCAGGACGGGCTGGTGATGATCGCCGACACCCGCACCAATGCCGGGCTCGACGACGTCTCGACGTTCCGCAAGCTGCATGTCTTCTCCTGGCCGGGCGACCGCACCTTCGGCCTGATGACGGCGGGCAACCTCTCGGTGACGCAGTCCGTCGTCAGCCTGCTGCATGAGGGCCTGCCCAATGCGGAGACCGGCGAGCAGGACACGCTGCACAACGCCCCGACGATGTTCCGCGCCGCGCAACTGGTCGGCCGCGCCATCCGCATGGTGCGCGAGCTCGACGGCCCGGCCCTGCGCGAGGCCGGCGTCAAGTTCGATGTCTCGATGCTGTTCGGCGGACAGATCAAGGGCCAGACAATGAGGCTGTTCCATATCTACGGCGCCGGCAATTTCATCGAGTGCGGCATGGATGCGCCCTTCCTGCAGATCGGCGAGCACAAATACGGCAAGCCGATCCTCGACCGCGCCGTCACCTACAAGACCCATCTCTACGATGCGCTGAAGGTGGCGCTGATCTCGATGGATTCGACGATGCGCTCCAATCTCGGCGTCGGCCTGCCGATCGACCTGCTGGTGCTGCGCCGTGACGCCGACGAGCCGGAACTGCATCGGCGCATCGAGGCGGGCGAGCCCTACTTCCACGATCTGCGCGAGCGCTGGTCGGCGGCGCTGCGCGCGGCGCACACGGCGATCCCGCGCCCGCCCTATGGGCCATCTTCCGGTTGAATTCTGCGGATCGGCGTATTTTTCCGCCTGCTCTCGGTATTCTGGCAACGGGATGTCAACGTTCGGCTGCGATGCTCGGTGTTCGGCGCACACTGGAACACCTGATGCATTCGCCTGCCATCGCGAAGTTCGGCCACGCGGATCCCTCGTCGCGAATGCTCAAGGGCACGTTGGCGACGCTGGGATGCGCCTTCCTGCTTGCGCTTTCGGCCGCGGTTGCGATCGTCATCGCCATCACCAACGACGCCAACCGGCTCGAGGCCGAGCGTCAGCGAGACCGCGTCGGAGCGGCGTTCGAGAGTCAGACCCGGCTGCGCCAGCTCAGGCTCGACAATCTCTCCGCGACCGGTGAACTGCAGGCCGCCCTCAGAGAACCTGCGCCGCTCGCCGCGATCCAGAGCGCTTTCGTCGCCCTGAGCAGCCGTTTCCTTGAATTCGACGGCGCCTACATCGTCTCGGGCTCGGGCCATGTCTTCGCCGGCGTCGAAGGCGGCCAGCAGGCCGGACAGGCAGGTTATGACGGGCTGAAGCACTACAATCGCCGCATCCCCGGCGCGCCGATGCCGGTCAAGCCGTCAGACGGCAAGGTCGAGAGCGCCTTGCCCGACGGCGCGGCCACGATCGTCTTCGACGGGCACGAAGCCCTCGTCATCTTCGTCAGCGAACTGAAAACGGTCGCCAACCCTGCGATCGCGGCTCGCGTCGGCCCGATCAAGCTCGTCGGCTATCGTCGCATGACCAGCGCGATGCTGGCCGATCTTTCGCAGCGCTACCGCGTCGCCGATGTCCGGCTGATGGCCGCCAAACCGGCCGAAGAACTGTCCAGCCTGCCTGTGCTCGGCCCGGACGGAGCGGCGAAGGCCTGGCTGGCCTGGAGGCCCGAGCGACCCGGCGACGCGATGCTGCGCGAATTCCTCTGGGCGCTGATCGCCGTCGGCCTGCTCTTTTGCGGCATCTTCTTCTACGTCATGCAGCGCCTGCGCGGCGCGGCGCGCGAGATCGCGCTGCGCGAGCGCCAGATCCAGCGCCTCGCCGGCCAGGACGAATTGTCGCTGCTGCCGAACCGCCGCACCTTCGATCTCAGGCTCGATCAGGAACTGTCGCAGCTCGGCCGGACCGGCGCGAAGCTCGCCATCCTCCTGCTCGACCTCGATCGCTTCAAGGCGGTCAACGACACCTATGGCCATACCGCCGGCGACGAGTTGATCCGTCAGGTCGCGGAGCGGCTCTCGGGGGTAATGCGGCTCGGCGACACGGTCGCGCGGCTTGGCGGCGACGAGTTCGGCATCATCCAGACCAACATGGTCGATCCGTCGGGCTGCGCGGCGCTCGGCGAGCGCATTCTGGAGAGCCTGACCCAGCCCTTCGAGATCATGGGCGTCGAGACCACCATCGGCTGCTCGATCGGAATCGCGCTCGCGCCGCAGGACGGCATCGACCGCGAGACGTTGCTCAAGCTCGCCGACACCGCCCTCTACGAATCGAAGAACAACGGCCGCAATCGCTATTCCTTCTTCGAACCCGGCATGAATCGCGCGCTGCAGGTCAAGCGCATGGTGGAAGAGGATCTGCGCCGCGCCATCGCCGCCGACGAACTCGTGCTGCACTATCAGCCGCAGGTCTCGATCGACGGCTCCACCGTGGTGGGCGTCGAGGCGCTGGTGCGCTGGCCTCACCCCGTCCACGGCATGGTGCCGCCTTCGGAGTTCATCGCGATCGCCGAGGAACGCGGGCTGATCGTGCCGCTCAGCGAATGGGTGCTGCGCCGCGCCTGCACCGAGGCGAGACGCTGGGAGGGGCTGCGGCTCGCGGTCAACGTCTCGCCGATCCAGTTCCGCCACAGGGACTTCGTCGCCAATGTCATCCGCATCCTCGACGAGACCGGGTTCGATCCCGCCCGGCTCGAGCTCGAACTGACCGAGGGCGTCGTCGTCGAGGACGCGGACGCGGCCGAGACCGCCATGATGGATCTGCGCGGCCATGGCATAGGGTTGGCGCTCGACGATTTCGGCACCGGCTATTCGAGCCTGATCTATCTGCGCCGCTTCGCCTTCGACAAGATCAAGATCGACCGCTCCTTCCTCGAATACATGGAGACCACCGGCGAATCCGCGATCCTTGTGCATTCGATCGCGCATCTGGGCCGGGCGCTCGGCCTTCGCGTCTGCGCCGAGGGCGTCGAGACCGCCGAGCAGCACCGCTTCCTGCAGGCGATCGGCTGCCACGAGTTGCAGGGCTTTCTGTTCTCGAAGGGCGTTCCGGCGGCGGAAATAGACCAGATTCTCGCGCTGGACTCACCGTTCGCGGCGGTTCTGGCGGCGGCCTGAGCTTCAGAACAGACTGGAAATGCCGCTGACGATCGCGTAGGCGAAACCCGCGCTCAGGACCAGCCCGACCGCGCCGATCAGCGCGCCCGCGAGGATGAACAGCCCGTCGCGCTCGACGAGCCCCAGCCCCACGAGGCTGACCGCGAGCCCAAGCGGGATCTGGCCGATGAACGGCGCAGCCACGACCAGCCCCAGCGCCAGCACGAGAATGAGCAGCCCGAGCACGGGGATGGCGGCAGCGCCGCCCAGCATCGTCAGACGCGGCCGCGAAACCCGCTCCAGTCGCGTCAAGGCAGGCAAGGCGCGCGCGACGGCTTTGGCGAGTTCGGCCTGGCCGATGCTCTTGGACAGCAGCGCCTTCGGCAGCCAGGGCGTCGCCCGCCCGGCCAGCATCTGCGCGGCGACGAAGGTCAGCACGAGGCCGCAGACCAGCGGGATCGGCGGCGGCATCGGCAGGCAGTTCGGCAGCCCGAGCAGCACCACGAGAAGCGCATAGGCCCGGTCCTGCAGGGCGCCGATGATGGTGGCGACGCTGATGCGCTGGCCGGGCAGCGCCGCCAACGCCGACAGCAGGCTCGATGTACGAAGCTGGATGGGCACGCGCGGTCGGCCGGGTCGGGGCGGGACCAGCGGCCTAGCACGCGCGCGATGCGTGCAACAAGGGCGCGCGGCGCGCGCGCTCAATGCAGCGTGAGCACGCCGTTCACATTGACGATCTCGGCCGGGCGGATCAGGCGCGAATGCGCCACCGTGACGGAATGCAGCGGCCCTTCGAGCTCGCGCTTCCAGAAATCGAGGAAACCGTGCAGCTCAGGAAAGCGCGGGGCGAGGTCGTATTTCTGCCAGATGAAGGTCTGGAGCAGGCTCGGATGATCCGGCATGCGGTAGAGGATCGTCGCCGTGGTCAGTCCATAGCCTGCCAGTTGCCGGATGAAATCCGTCGATGCCATCGCCATTCTCCCCTCTTTCGAACAGGAATGATGCTTAGCCAGATATGTCGAGGCTGCTACCGACTGGTTAACAAAGGCTTGCAAGCCTCCTGCCAAACTGCTGCAATCTGAGCGTGCGCGCTGGCCATTCCGCCACCGAGCAGCGTCGGCGGGAGCGCGGGTGGGGTGGCGTCGCGCATGGGGTCTACCGGTTCCGCTCGCCGTCCTGGCGAGCGTCCTGACCGCGCCTCAAACGCGAGCCGACGACGAACCCGCTGAGCGCAGCCCGGCCTCGACGGTGCTGTTCGCCTCGCTCGAAGCCGGTCCCGCCAAGCGCTTCGCAGCCTTGGGCCTGAAGCGGGCGATCACCGGCGGGCTCGACGCGAGCGGCTTCCGCGCCCTGATCAAGCTCGGCGGCGCGCATGAGACGCCCAACGGACCCCGGCCGCGCGGCGATCTCTACAAGGCCGAAGCTCAGGCGCTGCTCGGTTACGAATGGCGGATCGGGGATACTTTCCTGTCGCTCTATGCCGGCGCGGACTATGAGGAGGAGTTCCGAACCTGCGGCTGCGCCGTGTCGGTGACGACGCGCTTCGGCGCGCGCCTACAAGGCGACCTCTGGGCGACGCCGACGCGCGGGACCATGCTGCAGGCGAGCGCCTACGCCTCGACGATGGACCGCCGTCTCTGGGGCCGGCTGGCCGGCGGATGGGCCATCCCGCTCGGCCTGTATCTCGGACCGGAAATCGAGGCCTATCGCCAGACCGGCTATCACAAGCTCCGGTTCGGCCTGCATGCGACGGGCTTCAGGTTTCTGGGGCTGAACTGGCGGCTCTCGGGCGGCTGGCAGACGACCAGCGACCGTCCGGGCGAGGCCTATGCCACGGTCGGCGTGCATTGGCGGCGCTGAACGCTCACTCCAGCGCGTCGAGAAACCGCGTCGCGTCGCTCGCGATTTCGGCCCGTCGCTCCGGCGTCATCTTCGCCAGCGTGCGATAGGGCATAGCCATGCGCGGATTGCGCCCGAGCTCGCCTTCGTTCCCGATCAGAAAATTCCAGTAGAGATAGTTGAACGGACAGGCGCGCGCGCCGGCCTTGGCCTTCACGTCGTAGACGCAGGACCCGCAATAGTCCGACATGCGGTCGATATAGGCTCCCGACGCGGCATAGGGTTTCGAGCCGAGCAGCCCGCCATCAGCCCACATCACCATGCCATGGGTGTTGGGCAGCTCGACCCAGTCATAGGCGTCGGCATAGACGGCGAGATACCAGTCCTCGATCTGCGCCGGCGCGATGCCCGCCAGCAGCGCGAAATTGCCGGTCACCATCAGGCGCTGGATATGATGGGCGTAGGCATGGCGGCGCGTGTCGCCGACGCACTGCGCCAGGCAGTTCATCCGCGTCTCGCCGCTCCAGTAGAACCACGGCAGTTTCCGCGTCGCCGACAACGCGTTCGTCTGCCCATACTCCGGCATCTCCAGCCAGTAGATGCCCCGGACATATTCGCGCCATCCGATGATCTGGCGGATGAAGCCTTCCACTGCGTTGAGCGGGGCCATCCCCTTCCGCCACGCTGCCTCCGTCGCGCGGCAGACCTCGAGCGGCTGCAGCAGGCCACAGTTCAGATAAGGCGAGATCAGGCTGTGAAACAGGAACGGCTCGCCCGTCTTCATCGCATCCTGATAATCGCCGAAGCGCGGCAGCGCCTCCGCGACGAAGCTCTCGAGAGCCTCCAGCGCGTCGTCTCTGGTCACACCCCATCGGAACGGCTCGAGATCGCCGAAATTATCCGGGAAGCGAGCCCCCACGAGAGCCAGCACCTCCCGAGTCGTCTCGTCAGGCGAAAAGCCATCCCGAGCCGGCGGCGTCACGCCCTTCGGCAGCGCCTTGCGGTTCTCGGGGTCGAAATTCCACTGCCCACCCTCGGGCTCGTCGCCGGCCATCAGAAGGCCGGTCTTCCTACGCATCTCGCGATAGAAGAACTCCATGCGGTAGCTCTTGCGGCCATGGGCCCATGCGGCGAATTCTGTGCGCGAGCAGAGGAAGCGCGTGTCCGGGAAGATGTGCAGCGGGACGGCCAGTTCCTCGCGCCAGTCCTGCATCATCTCCCACACCCGCCACTCGCCCGGCTCGGTGACGACGACGGCGTCGGGCTTGCGCCGCGCGACCGCGCGCATGAGTTCGCCGCCGAAGGAGCCGGTGTTGGCCGGATCGTCGAGCGCGACATAATCGACCCGGACGCCCTCCTCCCGCAGGCTTTGCGCGAAATGGCGCATCGCCGAGAAGATCAGCGCGATCTTCTGCTTGTGGTGGCCGACATAGGAGGCCTCCTCCGCCACCTCGACCATCAGCACGGTGTCGCGCTTCGCATCGAGCCCATCCAGCGCCGAGAGCGAACGGCTGAGCTGGTCGCCGAGGATGAAGCGCAGCGCGCCCATCAGAGCATGGCGCGAAAAAGTGGGGACCGGATTTTCGCTGAAGCCATGCGACAGATCATCGGTCAGCCCTTCGTTCGCAGCGAGGAGCGGCCGCCATCGACGCCGATGATCTGGCCGGTGATCCAGGACGCATCCTGCGATACGAGCAGCGCCGCCAGCGGCGCGATGTCCTCGGGCTCGCCCAGCCGCTGCATGGGGTGCAGTCCGGCGATTGCCTTCGCCATCGCCTCATTCCCGGTCAGCGCCCTGGCCAGAGGCGTCTTCGTCAGCGAGGGCGCGATGCAGTTGACCCTGATCTTCGGAGCAAGTTCCGCGGCAAGCGCCAGCGTCAGGCCCTCGACGGCGCCCTTGGCCATGGCGACGGAGGCATGGGCGACAAATCCCTGCGCCACGGCGACAGTGGAGAACAGCACGATGCCGGCTGTGCCTTCGGCCTGCTTCAGCGCGGGCAGCGCCGCCTGAATCGCTTTCGCAGCGCCCAGCGCGTTGACGCTGAAATCCTTCAGGAAATCGGCGTCGCTCAAGCGCGTGACCGGCTTCAGGTTGATGGTGCCGACCGCATAGACGAGCCCCGCCAGCGCGCCGCCTTCTCCGGATGCGGCCTCCGTCGCCTGAGCGAAAAGCGCGTCGTCGGCGACATCGCCTGCCGTGAACCCGGCGTCCAGTTCCCGCGCGATGGCCTCGAGCCGTTCCGCCTCGCGCCCAACGAGGTGCAGCTTGTAGCCTCGCGCTTTCAACGCCTTCGCAGTGGCAGCCCCGATGCCGCCGCTGCCGCCATAGATCAAAATTGTTCCGGCCATTCACCGATGCCTTTTCAGCCCTATCTGCGGGCACGCGCCCACCCATTCGAGACTAGGGCGGCTATGGCAAAGGACGAGCGCGCGATGGGCAAGATGGTGCGAAAAGGCGATCTGCCACAGAAAACCTGCCTGCGCTGCGCGCGGCCTTTCGCCTGGCGCAGGAAGTGGGAGCGGGTCTGGGATGAGGTGAAATATTGCTCGGAGCGGTGCCGGCGGGCGGCGAAGGCGTGACGCAACCGTTACCGCTTGATCGCAGGCTCGATGTCGGTCTTGCCGAAATCGTTGCCGCTGAACAGCAGTGGACAACCAAATTTCTTCGCAACGGCGTAAGAAAAACAGTCCCCGAAATTGAGCTTCGCGGGATGGATGCCCCGGCCAAAAATCCGATGAGCCGCAGCAGCGTGCCGTGCTTCATCGATTCCAACGGGTATAACCTTGAAGCCCGAGTTCGTGACGATGCGATCCATTTGCTCAAGGAGATCGCGACTGCCCGCCACGATCAAAGCCTCTGTCAACGTGCCCGCTGAAATAATCAGTCCAGTCGCATTCGCCAGAGCAACACTGCAGGCGGCAGCATCCGGCTCTTCCAAAATGATTGCCATCAAGGCCGACGTATCGACGGCAATCACGCCGGTAATCCGTCCTCGTCGTACAGGAAGTCCTGACTGCGGGCGGCGCACGGCCCGGGCAAAACCTTGCCGCGCGCGGACGCCTGAATCTCGGCGATGAGGCGAAGGCGCTCCTCCGGGGAAGGCATGGGTTGGATCGGTACAAGCTTGACCGCAGGCTGGCCATGCCGCGTCAGAACCACCTCTTCGCCCGCTTCCGCCCGGCGAACGAGATCGGTCAGTTGCGCTTTTGCCTCGCTAACGGGCACGTTCATCGTGGCCTCCCTTACTTGGCGGAGATAAAATTAGACCATTCACTGGTCCAAATCAACACCGGCCGGTCAACGCCTTCAGCGCCTCGGGTGTATCCACATCGAGCGCGATCGCAGGGTCGTCGAGCGGCACCTCGACGATCGCGTCGCCCGCCTCGTCGAGCAGCCGCCTTGCGCCCTGGTCGCCCGAAAGGCCGACCACCGCCGCAAACAGTTCCCGCGCGAGAAGCACCGGATTGCCGCGCTGTCCGAACAGCGTCGGCACGACGGCGAGCGCCTCGCCCTGCTCGGCAAACACTTGAGCAAGCCGGTCGATCACGGCAGCCGTCACATTCGGCATGTCGCCGAGCGAGACCACGACGCCCGGCGTTCCCGGCGGCAAAGCCGCAAGCCCCGCTTTGACCGAGCCCGCAAGGCCAGCGGCGAAATCGAGGTTATGGACGAAGCTGACATCGAGCCCCGCCAGCGCGGCTTCCACCTCCACGCGTTGGTGCCCCGTCACCACGATCACCGGCGCGGCCCGCGAGGCCAGTTGCGCCTCCACGGCGTGACGAACCATCGGCTTGCCGCGCACCATCTGCAGCAGCTTGTTGTCCGGTCCCATCCGGGTCGAGCGGCCGGCGGCCAGCACGAGGCCGGCGACGGGCGCGGTCTCCAGCCGCTCCGGCGCGCGCGGCTGCGGCCGCGAGACGATCTCCATCAGCAGCCCGCCGACGCCCATCGCCTGGATATCGGCCCGGCTCACGGGAATGCCGGCGAGGCAGCGCTGCAGCACCCAGTCGAAGCCGTTCTCCTTGGGCGAGCGGGCGCAGCCCGGCGCGCCGATCACCGGCTTGCCGGCCAGGTCTCCGATCAGCAGGAGGTTGCCCGGATCGACCGGCATGCCGAGATGCTCGATCCGCCCGCCGGCAGCCAGCAGCGCCTGCGGAATCACGTCGCGCCGGTCGGTGATGGCCGACGCCCCGAAAACGACGACGATGTCGGATGGGCCGGAGGCCATGTCAGCGATCGCCCCGGCCAGCGGCGCGCTGTCATGCGGCACGCGCTGGTCGGCCGAAAGCGCGGCCCCGGCAGGAGCCAGCCGTTCCGCCATGACTCGCAGCGTCTTGTCGATCACGGAGGGTTTCAGGCCGGGCAGCAGCGTCGAGATGACGCCTACCGACATCGGTCGGTAGGGCGCGACAGAAATCGGGGCCACGCCCGATAAGGCTTTCAGCGCCTCCCCGACCAGCTTTTCGGGCAGGCCATAGGGGATGATCTTGACGGTCCCGACCATCTCGCCGGCCACCACCGCCTTCATCGCCGGCAGGGTCGCGACCGTGATCGCCTCGTCGATCCGGTTGAGCGCGTCGATCGCGGCGACGCCCAGCCTCAGCACGCCGGCGGCCTGCGCGAACAGGTTGACGCGGCCGGTGAAGGCCTTTTCCACCGTGACGCCCTGCCCCGCCAGAGCCGCCGCAAGCCGGGTCGCGGCCGCGTTCTCGTCGATGTCGCCGGGCTCGAACTGGACCGCGACGAGTTCGCCGACGCCGGCTGCGCTCAGCCGCGTGACGTCGGCCGCCGTGATCGTCGCGCCCTTGCGGATGACGATGTCGCCGGCCCGCACGCTGTGGGCGGCGACGCAGCCTTGCGCCTGCGCGATCGGCACCGATCCGAATTTCATCGTCGCGGTCTCACGCCTTCGGCCGGCGCGGGCCGCGCAGGGTCGCGACGATCTCGCCCAGGATCGACAGCGCGATCTCGGCCGGCGAAACCGCGCCGATGTCGAGCCCGATCGGCGCGTGGATGCGGCCGATGGCGGCGTCGTCGAAGCCGGCGGCGGTCAGCCGTTCGACGCGTTTTCCATGCGTCTTCCGGCTGCCGAGCGCTCCGACATAGAAGCATTCCGAGCGCAGGGCCGCCTCCAGCGCGGGATCGTCGATCTTGGGGTCGTGGGTCAGCGCGACGAAAGCGGTGTAGGAGTCGAGCCCGAGGCCAGCCAGCGCCACGTCCGGCCACTCCGACAGCAGGGTCACGTCCGGAAAGCGCTCCGGAGTGGCGAAGGCCGTGCGCGGGTCGATGATGACGAGATCGAGGTCGAGCAGCGTCGCCATCGGGGCCATCGCCTGCGAGATGTGCACCGCGCCGGTGACGACGACGCGCGGATGCGGCGACTGCACGGTGAGGAAATACTGCGCGCCCTCGGCCTCGACCAGCGCGCTCTTGCCCATCCGCAACTGCTTGTCGAGCAGGCCCGCCATCGGGTCGGCGGCAATGTCGCCCGCCTTCACCAGCCGTTGCGCCCCGCCCTCGATCGCGGTGACGAGAATCGCCGGCCGGCGGGCGGCGCGCTCGGCGTTCAGAGCCGCGAGGATGGACAGGTCCATGCGTTCAGCCCTTGTCCGTCGCCAGCTTGACGCCGAGCCCGATCATCAGCGAGCCGCCGAGCCAGCGCCCGAAGGCGAAGCCGGATTTGGTCTGTTTCATTCTGCTGATCACCGCCGAGGCGCCGATAACCGTGACGAAATCGGCCGAGGAGAAGGCGAAGTTGACGATCGTGCCGAGGATCAGGAACTGGACCCAGACCGGCAGCGAGGCGGACGGATCGACGAATTGCGGAAGCAGCGCGATGAAGAACAGCGCCACCTTCGGATTCAGGATCTCGACGATGAAGCTGTCGGTCAGCGCCCGCTTGACCGTCTTGGGCGGCGCGACAGGTCCGTCCGCCTGGGCGAGCTTCGCGCGGATCATGCCGATGCCGAGCCAGACCAGATAGAGCGCGCCGGCGAGCTTCACCGCGACATAGAGCTCCGGGACATGCTTGAACACGGCCGACAGGCCAAAGGCTGCGGCCGCGACATGGACATAGCAGCCCAGATGGATGCCGAGCATCGCCATGAAGCCGGCGCGCCTGCCATGGGCGATGGTCTGCGCCGCCGTGTAGAGCAGGGCCGGACCGGGGAAATAGGCGACGAGCAAAGTCAGCGTCGCGAAGGCGGCAAGCGTCTCCCAGGAGGCCATCAGTTATTGTCCTCAGGCCGGACTGGCTCGACATAAACTTTGATGCGCCCGCCGCAGGACAGGCCGACCTTCCAGGCGGTGTCGTCGGCGACGCCGAATTCCAGCATGCGCGGTTCGTCCGAGGCGATGACCTCGGCCGCCTCCTCGACCACCGCGCCCTCGACGCAGCCGCCCGAGACCGAGCCCTGGAAATTGCCCTCCGCGTCGATGACTAGATGCGAGCCGACCGGGCGCGGGGCCGAGCCCCAGGTCTCGACCACGGTGGCGAGCGCGACGCCACGGCCGGCCTTGGCCCAGGCTTCTGCTGTCGAGAGGATGTCGGCGTCGGTGGAGATCATGTGGGGCACTCCGGCCTGGCTATCGCGGAGATCATGCCTCACCCGGCCTTCTTCAACCACTGGCGCGGATCGCTTTTCCGGTCCGCGTCGGGAGCAAGCGCGGCGCAGAGATCGGCCATGGCCGCGAGGTTGTGGATCGGCCGGAAACTGTCGACATGGGGCAGCATCGCGCGGATGCCGCTGGCGCGGGGCTCGAAGGCGTCGAAGCGCAGGAGCGGGTTGAGCCAGACCAGTTGCCGGCAGGAGCGGTGCAGCCGGTCCATCTCGAAGGAGAGTTCGCCGTCGAGATGGCGCTCCAGCCCGTCGGTGAAGAGCAGAGCCACCGCGCCGCCCGACAGCACGCGGCGCGACCAAATCCGGTTGAAGATATGCAACGCCGTCGCGATGCGCGTGCCGCCCTCCCAGTCCGGCGCGGCGCGGCCCGCCAGCGCCAGCGCCTCGTCGGGATCGCGGGCGCGCAAGCTGCGCGTGATGTTGGTCAGCCGCGTGCCGAAGACGAAGGAATGCACGCGCCGGCGCTTCTCGGTGATCGCATGGAGGAAATGCAGGAAGATGCGCGAATACTCCGCCATCGACCCCGAAATATCGACCAGCGCCACGACCGGCGGATGAACCTGCGCCCGTTCGCGTAAGGCAAGCTCGATCGAGCCGCCGCCGCCGCGCAGCGACTTCCGGAACGTGCGGCGCGGATCGATCTTCAGGCCGCGATGCGTCGGCTGGAAGCGTCGCGTCGGCACAGTGTCGTCGGGCAGTCGCAAGCGCGCGATGAGTTGCTTGGCGCGTGCGATCTCGCTTGCGCTCATCTGGGCGAAATCGCGCGATTTCAGCGTCTCTGTGTCCGACAGCGTCATCCGCGCCGAAAGCTCGGTGAGTTCCGCCGGGGGACGCTCGTCCTCGCCCTTCGGCGGCGTGAAGGCCTCTGCCACGCGCAGCGCGCCCGCCTCCGCCTTTTCCGGCTGGCTGTCCGCGCCGGGCGAAACCGGCGACATCTGCGCCATCAGTTTCTCGATCAGCGCCCGCCTGCGCCAGAACAGCCGGAAGGCCTGATCGTAGACGACGCTGTCCTCGTGCTTCTTCACGAAGATCGCATGCAGCGCCCAGTAGACGTCGTCGCGCGCGCCGAGCGCGCCATCTGCAAGAGCCTCCACCGCCTCGACAACCGCGCCCGGCCCGACCGGCACGCCTGCGACGCGCAGGGCGCGGGCGAAATAGGCGACGTTCTCGGGGAGCTTGCCGGTCATTGGGCGTTGAAGCGCAAGATAACGGCCGCGACGCCCTTTTCCTTCTCCCCTCGGGGGAGAAGGTGGCGGCGCGAAGCGCTGACGGATGAGGGACGGACGGCAGTCCGCTTACCCGGTCTGCCCTCATCCGACCCGGCTCCGCCGGGCCACCTTCTCCCCCGAGGGGAGAAGGGAAGCCTCGCCGCAGCCTTTCTCCCATCCCGACGAGGGTTTCCACTCGCCTCGCTGGAAGACCAGGCCCTCACCCCTGCGTCTCCGTCATGAACACCTTCTGGGCGATCACCCATTTGCTGTCGACTTTGAGGAACGAAAGCAGGTCGGTGAAATAGCGCGGCGGCATCTGGCATTTGACCTTCACCAGCGCCAGCGTCGGCCCGACGAGGTCGATCGTCAGGATATGGTCGGCCCGCGCCAGCCCGGCCGCCTTGGGCGAGGGCCGGTTCCGCACCGCCTCGAACCACTCGTCGCGCGGCACGATCTTGATATGGCCGTCATCCTGCGCCGAGGTCAGCGCGCTCGTCGGATGGAATATCTGTTCGAGCTTGCCGACATCGCCCTCGTAGAGACCGTTGAGATAGGTCCAGGTCGCCGCCTCGATCGCCTTGATGTCACTGTTCATGGCATTTTCTCCCTTCCGTCATGCCCGGCCTTGTGCCGGGCATCCACGTCTTGCGACGCGGATGAAAAAGACGTGGATGGTCTGGACAAGCGCAACCATGACGAGCGGCTGCGACGCCTAGCGCCCCGCCTCGCCCTTCACCTGATCCAGCAGTTCCTTCACCTTCGAGCCCTGCATCGCCTGGATATCGTCCTGATACTTCAGCAGCGCGCCCAGCGTATCGGAGACCAGCGCCGGATCGAGCGCGACCGCGTCGAGCTCGACCAGCGCGCCGGCCCAGTCCAGCGTCTCGGCGACGCCGGGCGCCTTGAACAGCTCCTCCTTGCGGATCGCCTGCACGAAGGCCACGACCTGCCTGGCGAGCTTGGCCGGAGCCTGCGGCGCGCGCGCCTTGAGGATGGCGAGTTCGCGAGGGGCGTCGGGATAGCCGACCCAGTGATACAGGCAGCGACGCTTCAGCGCATCGTGGATCTCGCGGGTGCGGTTCGAGGTCAGGATCACGATCGGCGGCTCGGCGGCCCTGATCGTGCCCAGTTCCGGGATCGTCACCTGCGAATCCGCCAGAACCTCCAGCAGGAAGGCCTCGAAGGCTTCGTCGGTGCGGTCGAGTTCGTCGATCAGCAGGATCGGCGGCCCGCCCTCCTGCGGCTCCAGCGCCTGCAGCAGCGGCCGCTTGACCAGATATTTCTGGGAGAAGATGTCGGCTTCCAGCGCTGCGCGATCGCCGCCCGCCCCGCCGGCTTCCGCCAGTCGGATCGCCATCATCTGCCCGGCATAGTTCCACTCGTAGACGGCCGACGCCAGATCGAGCCCCTCATAGCATTGCAGGCGGATCAGCTTGCGGCCCAGAGCCGCCGCCAGCGTCTTGGCGATCTCGGTCTTGCCGGTGCCGGCCTCGCCCTCCAGCAGCAGCGGCCGCTTCATCCGCAGCGCCAGAAACAGCACGGTCGCGAGCGAGCGGTCGGCGACATAGCCCTGGGATTGCAGGAGGGTCAGCGTGGCGTCGATGGAGGCGGGCATGGCGGTTGTCATGTCACTCGCAAGGATTTCGCACCTGCAATCGGCCGCTGCGAGGCTAAGCGCCCACGACAGCTATCCATGCAATATGGCAGGTGATATCATGAAGGGCAATGAAGGTCATTCTGGACACATCCGTCATGGTCGCCGCGATCCGCAGCGATCAAGGGGCGTCACGCTTGCTGCTGCATGGAGCTCTAACGGGGCGGTTCACGCTGCTCGCATCGGTGCCATTGATGATCGAGTACGAGGCAGTGATGACCAGACCAGAACATTTGATCGCCGCACGGCTCTCATCGGACGACGTCGGTGTGGTGCTGGATGCCGTCGCGGCCATCGCCAAACCCGTCAAACTCGCTTTCCTATGGCGGCCGACATTGCGGGATCCGGACGACGACATGGTTCTGGAGGCTGCGGCGAACGGACAGGCGGATATGATCGTTACCTTCAACCTGCGCGATTTCGGCAATGCCGCTATGCGTTTCGGCATCGCTGTCATGACGCCCGGCCGCGCACTGATCAACATGGAGACCAGCCCATGAGGAAAAGCAATTTTGCGCTTCGACTGCAGCCCTCCCTGCTCAACGAAGCACGGAAGGTCGCGGAGAACGAGGGTGTCGCCCTGAACCAACTGATCAATGTCGCCGTCGCCGAGAAGCTCTCCGCCCTTCGCACGGAGAGCTATTTCCACGAACGCGCCGCCAGAGCCGACATGGCGACCGCCTTGGCCGTTCTCGACCGGGCCGGTAAGGGCAATCCGCCGATGACCGGCGACGAGCGGGGCTAGCGCAGGCTCACTTCCCCACCGCCCGCGCCACGGCCTCCTTCGCCATCACACCGATCAGATGGGCGCGGTATTCGGCGTCGGCATGCATGTCGGCGTTGATGCCTTTGGCCGACGCCTTCACCCCGTCGAGCGATTTCGGCGCGAAGCGGGTCTTCAGCGCAGCTTCCCCTTCAGCCCACCGGAAGACGCCGCCCTCGCCCGCGCCGATCACCGCGATCCGGACATCCGAGCCGCGCTTGGCGACGAAGACGCCGACCAGCGCGTAGCGCGAGGCCGGGTTGCGGAATTTCGCGTAGCCGGCCTTGGACGCGACCGGGAAGGCGATCTTGGTGATGATCTCGCCCTCCTCCAGCGCGGTCTCGTAAAGCCCGGTGAAGAAGGCGTCAGCCTCGATCTTGCGCTTGTTGGTGACGATCGTCGCGCCCAGCGCCAGGCAGGCGGCGGGATAGTCCGCCGCCGGGTCGTTGTTGGCGACCGAGCCGCCGATCGTGCCGCGATGGCGCACATGCGGGTCGCCGATATGCGAAGCGAGGTAGGCGAGGCCCGGAATGGCCTCCTGCACCACGCCCGAAGCCGCGACTTCGGCATGGGTCGACATCGCGCCGATGACGAGGTTGCGGCCCTTGCGCTCGATGCCCTTGAGATCGGCGCAGGCCGAAAGATCGACGAGATGAGCCGGCGAGGCGAGCCGCTGCTTCATCGTCGGCAGAAGGGTATGCCCGCCGGCGAGCAGCTTGGCGTCCTCCTTCTTGGCGAGGAGGCCGGCGGCCTGGCGGGCGGTGGCGGGGCGGTGATAGGCGAAAGCGTACATGGGGCGTCTCCTTGGAACCGGGGCAGTCGGCAATCGGCAGTCGGCAGTCGGGACAACAGGCTGTGGCGGCTCACGACTGCCGACTGCCCATTGCCGACTGCCCTCTCTTACTCCGCCGCCTGCCTCCTCATGCTCTTCTGCGCCGCGCGCCAGACCGCCATCGGCGTCGCCGGCATGGCGATGTCCTCATGGCCCAGCGCATCGGTGATGGCGTTGATCACGGCCGGCGGGGCGGCGATCGCGCCGGCCTCGCCGCAGCCCTTGATGCCGAGCGGGTTGGATGGGCATGGCGTCACCGTCATGCCGACATCGAAGGACGGCAGGTCGTCGGCGCGCGGCATGCCGTAATCCATGAAGCTCGCCGTCAGGAGCTGGCCTTCGGCGTCGTAGCGAGCGCCCTCGTGAAGCGCCTGGCCGATGCCCTGGGCGATGCCGCCATGGACCTGGCCCTCGACGATCATCGGGTTGATGACGACGCCGAAATCGTCCACCGCCGCCCAGCGCTCGATCGACGTCGCCCCCGTCTCGGGGTCGATCTCGACCTCGCAGATATGGACGCCGGCCGGGAAGGTGAAGTTGGTCGGGTCGTAGAACGCGCCCTCCTTCAGGCCGGGCTCGAGATCCTGCCCGTTGAACTTGTGCGCGACATAGGCCTGCAGCGCGCAGGACCCGAAATCGAGTTTCCTGTCAGTGCCCTTCACGGTGAAGTGGCCGTCAGCGAAGTCGATATCGGCCTCGTCGGCTTCCAGCACATAGGCCGCGACCTTCTTGCCCTTGGCGATGACCTTTTCCAACGCCTTGAAGATCGCCGACATGCCGACCGCGCCGGAGCGAGAGCCATAGGTGCCCATGCCCATCTGCACCTTGTCGGTGTCGCCATGGACGATCGAGACGTTCTCGATCGGGATGCCGAGCTTGCCGGAGACGAGCTGGGCGAAAGTGGTCTCATGGCCCTGTCCGTGGCTGTGCGAGCCGGTCAAAACCTCGACGGTGCCGACCGGATTGACCCGCACCTCGGCCGATTCCCACAGGCCCACGCCCGCGCCGAGCGAGCCGACGGCGGCCGAGGGCGCGATGCCGCAGGCCTCGATATAGGAGGAGAAGCCGATGCCGCGCAGCTTGCCGTTGCGGGCCGAGTCGCGCTTGCGCTTGCCGAGCCCCTTGTAGTCGATGATCTCCAGCGCCTTCTTCATCGACGCGGCGTAATTGCCGGCGTCGTACATCATGATCACCGGCGTCTGGTGCGGGAATTTCCTGATGTAGTTCTGCATCCGGAACCTGGCCGGGTCCTTGCCGAGCTGGCGCGCGGCAACCTCGACCAGCCGCTCGACCACGAAGGTCGCCTCCGGCCGCCCGGCCCCGCGATAGGCGTCGACCGGGGCGGTGTTGGTGTAGACCGCATCGACCTCGGCATAGATCGCCGGGATGTCGTATTGGCCCGACAGAAGCGGCGCGTAAAGATAGGTCGGCACCGATGACGAGAAGGTCGAGAGATAGGCCCCGAGATTGGCCGTCGTCTTGACCCGGAGCGCCGTGATCTTGCCCTCCGCGTCGGTCGCCAACTCGGCATGGGTGACGTGGTCGCGGCCATGGGCGTCCGACAGGAAGGCCTCGGTCCGGTCCGAGGTCCATTTCACCGGCCTGCCGACCTTCCTGGCCGCCCAGACGCAGACCGTCTCCTCGGCATAGATGAAGATCTTCGAGCCGAAGCCGCCGCCGACATCGGGCGCGATCACGCGCAGCTTGTTCTCGGGCGCGATGCCGATGAAGGCCGAGAGCACGAGCCGCGCCACATGCGGGTTCTGGCTCGTGGTGTAGAGCGTGAACGCCCCCTCGCCCTGGTCGTAGTCGCCGACGGCCGCGCGCGGCTCCATCGGGTTGGGCACCAGCCGGTTGTTGACGATGTCGAGCTTCGTCACGTGCTTGGCCGCCTTGAAGGCGGCCTCGGTCTCAGCCTTGTTGCCGAGATGCCAGTTGAACACCGTGTTGTCGGGCGCCTCACTGTGCACGACCGTCTTGGCCTTGGCAGCGCTCGCGGTATCGACCACGGCCGGCAGCACGCCGTAATCGACCACGATCGCCTCGGACGCGTCGCGCGCCTGCGCCAGCGTCTCGGCGACGACGACCGCGACATGGTCGCCGACATAGCGGACCTTGCCCTGCGCCAGCGCCGGATGGCCGCCGGCGCGCATCGGCGAGCCGTCCTTGTTATGGATCATCCAGCCGCAGATCAGCCCGCCGACCTTGTCGGCGGCGAGATCGTCGCCGGTGAAGATGCCGAGCACGCCGGGCATGCCGGCCGCGGCCTTGGCGTCGATGGACTTGATCGTGGCGTGCGCGTGCGGCGAGCGCAGGAAATAGGCGTGGGCCTGTCCCGGCCGGTTGATGTCGTCGGTGTAGCGGCCCTGGCCGGTGATGTAGCGGTGGTCTTCCTTGCGGCGAACCGATGCGCCGATACCCGTCGCGGACATGATTTCCTCCTCGCGGCGCGCCTCTGTCGGGCGCGTCCTGACCTGAGAAAAAGCCCGCGCGGGATAGCGCGAGCTGGAACGCCTCACTCGGCCGCCTGGCGGACCTGCGTCTTGCCGCCCATGGCCTCCGCGCCGGCGGCGATCGCCTTGACGATGTTGTGGTAGCCCGTGCAGCGGCAGATGTTGCCGTCGAGATCCTCGCGGATCGTCTTCTCGTCGAGCGCGTGGCCGCGACGGTTCACCATGTCGACGGCGGCCATGATCATGCCGGGCGTGCAATAGCCGCATTGCAGGCCGTGATGCTCGCGGAAGGCTTCCTGCATCGGGTGCAGCGCGCCATTGACCGCCAGACCCTCGATCGTGGTCACCGAAGCGCCGTCGAGCGACACCGCCAGCGCGGTGCAGGACTTCACCGCCACGCCGTCGACATGCACGACGCAGGCTCCGCACTGGCTGGTGTCGCAGCCGACATGCGTGCCCGTCAGGCGCAGGTTCTCGCGCAGGAATTGCACCAGCAGCGTGCGCGGATCGACTGTGGCGGTGACGGCCTTGCCGTTCACCGTCATGGAAACGGTGGCCATGGGCATTCCTCCTGAACCCGGGTCTCGCGCCCGGCTTTGAGACTGATACGTCGGCCGTTGCGCCCTGCAATCCTGCGTGCCGCGTTTTCGCGCACCGCAAGGCAGCTTTTCCTTGGAACAGCTCAAAACCGAATGTGGACCGCGATATTTCCGCGGTCAAGCGGCGGAGAGCTCTGAGCGAGGGCGGTTTTGGTCACGTTTTTGCGCCAAAAAGGCCGACCTGCCCAGCGCCGAAGAACGGCCTCGGCTTGCCGGGCCGTTCCGCGCCGAAACCCGTGCGTTTGCGAATTCTTAACAGCGGGCTCGCAAGCTGCCATCGCTACGGCATCCAGACGCCGTCGCCCAGTCCGGACCAGGCCGTGTCGTCGATTCAGGATCAGATCCAGCGTCGCTTGCGGGCGATCGGTTACGGAGACGCGCAGCGTGCGCGGCTGATGACCTATCGCGGCATCGTCGATCGCGTCATCGATCGCATCGTCGCGGAGGATTTCGCGCGCGCCTTCAGGATTCATCCCGTTTTGCGCGATACGGTCGATCCCGTCGCGGAGCAGCTCTATGCGCTGGAGGCCAATCATTTCCGGCTGCTGTTCGAAGGTGAATTCGACACGCCCTATTCCGCCTCCGTCGAGGCGCTCTGCAACCTCGAGCGGGTCGCGGGCGTCGGACCCAGGCCGCGCGTCTCCATCGCTTACGCGCTGTTCCGCAAGATCCTCGTCGAGAGCCGGCTGCGTGTCCTGACGCAGCCGAAGCAGGCGGCTGACGACCTCTACATCGTCGAGCGCATCCTGACCTACGACGTCAACACCGCGATCACGATCGACCAGCAGATCGAGGCGGGCGAGGCGAGGAAGCGCCAGTCCGCGCTCGACGAGGCCGCGCTCATGCTGAGATCGCGGATCGGCGGTCTCGACGCCTCGATATCGCATGCCGTCGAGCAGTTCGTCGCGACCGCCGCCGAGACGACGACCGCGACCGCCTTCATCAGGGACCGGGTCGGCTCCGTCGCGCAGGCCTCGGCCCAGGTGCGGGAGCGCTCGCTCCAGACGGCCGCGGCGACAGAGGAAATGTCGGCCAACATCGCCGAGATCGGCCAGCGCGCGCGCCAGAGTCTGTCGATCGCCAACCGCGCCGTCGACGACGCCGACCAGATGAACCAGGCAATCTTGCAATTGCGCGGCGTCACCGATTCGATCGGCGCCGTGGTCGGCATGATCGCCGACATCGCGGCGCAGACGAATTTGCTGGCGCTCAACGCCACGATCGAGGCTGCCCGCGCCGGGGAAGCGGGCCGCGGATTCGCCGTAGTCGCCTCCGAGGTGAAGTCGCTGGCGACGCAGACCGCGAACGCGACGCAGGACATCGCCGGCAAGATCGCCGAACTGGCTGCCAGCGCGCTGGCCTGCAGCGCGCATGCCGCCTCGATCGGCGCGACGATCGGCGAGATCAGGCTGGATTCCGGCGCGATCTCGGATGCCGTGCTTCAGCAGGGCTCGGTCACCGCCGGGATCGCGCGCGACGCGGCCGCCGTGGTCGGCAGCTCCGACGAGGCCATCGCCAGCGCCAACGCCGTCAACGACAGCCTGGAAACCACGGCCAGGGCGCTCGACCGCGCCAACGAAGCCGCAGCCGACATCGCCCGTCAGGTCGGCGCGGCGGAAGCCTCGGTCGGCGAGGCGCTGGCGGCGCTGAGGCGTGCGTCCTGACGCGGCTCAGTCCAATCCCATAGACCTCATCCTGGGGAGCGCCGCAGGCGCGTCTCGATAAGGATGGTTTTGCTCGAGAGAGCGCTCAGCCTTCGCCGACCGCTTTGGCGAAATTGGCGAAGAACTCGTCGGCGAGCTTCTTCGAGACCGAATCGATCAGGCGCGAGCCCATCTGCATCAGCTTGCCGCCGACCTGCGCCTCGACATCGTAGCGCAGCAGCGTCTGTCCGCCCTCCGCATCGCTGAGCGTCACCTTCGCGCCGCCCTTGGCGAAGCCGGCGATGCCGCCCTCGCCCTCGCCCTGGATGCGGTAACCGTTCGGTGGGTCGAGATCGACCAGTTCGACCTTGCCCTTGAAGGTCGCCTTGACCGGCCCGAGCTTGACCTTCACCACCGCCGAGAAATGCGTGTCGTCGGATTTGACGAGTTGCTCGCAGCCTGGAATGCAGGCCTTCAAAACCTCGGCATCGTTCAGCTTGGCCCAGACCACGTCCTTGGCCGCCGGCAGGGTCACCTCGCCATTCATCGTCATCGCCATGGCGTCTCTCCCTCGCATGCCGGCCCGGGGACGCGACCCTGTTGCGGCCGGCCCTGCCCCGGGTCTATCCAAGACGGCGGGGTGCGCTATCCATGAGCGGAAACGCTCGGCCTGCACAAGAGCCCGCGCATAAGGGGACGAAGCGTGACGATGGATTGCGACGCCGTGGCCTGTCTCGGATGCCCCCTTGCATGAGCGGCGCAGCGACAAGCCTTTACGGCGAGCTCTTCACCGATGCCGAGATGACGTCGGCGATGAGCGACAGGGCGCTGCTTCACGGCATGCTCGGTTTCGAGGCGATGCTCGCAAGCGCGCTGGAAGCCGAGGGCGTCGCGCCGAAGGGCACGGCGATTGCTGTAGCCCAACAATGCGACCCCGATCTCTACGACATGGCCGAGCTCGGGCAGGCCGCGACGCTCGCAGGCAACCCCGCGATCCCGCTGGTGAAGGCGTTGACGGCGAAGGTCGCCGCAGCATCCCCCGAGCAGGCCAGATGGGTTCATCACGGTGCGACCAGCCAGGACGTGATCGATTCCGGCTATGTCCATGTCCTCGGCTGCGGGCTGAAGCTCATCGAGCTCCGGCTCGGCCGGCTGATCCAGGCCATGGGGGCACTGCTGGAGACGCATCGCGCGACGCCGATGATCGGCCGCACCTTCCTGCAGCAGGCCGTCCCGATCAGCTTCGGCGTCAAGGCCGCGCTCTGGCTCGACCCGTTGCTGGAGAGCCGGCATGTCCTGCACGCCATTCTGGACTCTCCGGTCGTCCAGCTAGCCGGAGCCGCCGGCACGCTGGCGGCGCTGGGCGCTGACGGTGATCGCGTTCAGGCGCGGTTCGTCGAGCTGACGCAGGGCGCAACGCCCTCGCTCATCCCCTGGCACGGACAACGCCATCGCATCGTCCGCCTTGCGAGCGAACTCGGCATTCTGACCGGCAATCTCGGCAAGATCGCGCGCGACGTCTCTCTCATGGCCCAGACCGAGATCGGCGAGCTCGCCGAGCCCGAGGCCCCCGGAAAGGGTGGCTCCTCGGCGATGCCGCACAAGCGCAATCCTGTGCTCTGCACCCTGATCCTCGCGGCTTCGCAGCGTGCGCCCGGCCTCGTCGCCACCCTATTCGCCGCCATGCCGCATGAGCACGAACGCGCGCTCGGCGGCTGGCATGCCGAATGGCCGACGCTGCCCGAGCTCTTCCGCGTCGCCGGATCGGCTCTCGCGCAGATGGTCACGCTGATCGAGGGGCTGCAGGTCTTTCCCGAGCGCATGCGCGCCAATATCGACTTGACCAACGGGCTCGTCATGTCGGAGCGCGTCTCAGCCGCACTGGCCGCCGCGATCGGCAAGGCGCAGGCGCACCATCTGCTCGAAGAGGCCAGTCGCGCCTGCATCGCCCAAAAGCGGCATCTGCGCGAGGTGCTGGCCGATATGACGGCCGTGAGCGAGCATATCGGAGCCGCAGCGCTCGCCGACCTGTTCGATCCGACCACCTATCGCGGCGCTTCGGATGCGATCATCGACCGTGTGCTTGCCCGGTCCGAGGGAAAGGCTGAACCGCGACCGTCAGCCCAGGCGCGCGAGCATCCGGTGATGGATGGTTGAGCTCACCGACCAGCAGCGTGCCATCGCTTCGGGCTCCGACTGCTCCGCCGCCGGCATGGCGATGCGGATCGTCGCGGACGCCGCGCGGCTGATGGGCGCAGCGAGGCTGATCCCGGTCCAGTCGGCCCATATCGACGGCGCGCTCTATCATGGCGATTCCGGCACGCTTTTCGCCGAAAAGCTGGTCGGGGGCGGAGCCAGGGTCGCCATCCGCGCCACGCTGAACGTCGGCGCGCTGACGCCGGCGGGCTGCGCCAAGATCCGGCTGCCGGCGCATGAACGCGAGATGGCCGCCCGGATGATGCGGGCCTATGAGGCGATGGGCTGCGAGCCGTCCTGGACCTGCGCGCCCTATCAGGCCGGCCACCGGCCCAAGGCCGGAACGGACGTCGCCTGGGGCGAATCCAACGCGGTCGTCTTCTGCAATTCGGTGCTGGGCGCGCGCACCAACCGCTATGGCGACTTCCTCGACATCGCCTGCGCGCTCAGTGGCGTCGCGCCCGATTACGGCCTGCACCGCCCGGAGAACCGGCTGGCGACGCTGGTGATCGACGTCTCCGGCCTGTCGCCGGGCTTGCGCGCCTCCGACGTGTTCTACCCGGTTCTCGGCGCGTTTCTTGGCCGCAGCGCTGGAACCTCTGTCGCTGTGATTGACGGCCTGCAAGGCTGCGCCACCGAGGATCGGCTCAAGGCGCTCGGCGCATCGGCGGCATCCGCCGGCGGCGTCGGGCTGTTTCATGTCGCGGGCGTGACGCCCGAAGCGCCCGACCTCGATACCGCGCTCGGCCATCAGCCCGCGCTGGAGCGGATCGTCTTCGCGCCCGAGGCCGTGCAGGAGACGCTGGCGCGTCTCTCGACAAGCACCGGAACCGACCGCGTCGATGCGGTCGCGATCGGCTCGCCGCATCTCTCGCTGGCCGAGATCGGGGAGGTCGAGCAGCGGCTGGCCGGGCGCTCGCTCGCCGTCCCGCTCTACGCCAACACCGGCCGCCACGTCGTCGGCCCGCTGGCGGAAGCCGGCCGCCGCGCCGCGCTGGAAGCGCAGGGCGTGATCTTCGTGGTCGATACCTGCGTCGTCGTGACGCCGATCCTGCCCGAGATCGCCGGTGCGGTGCTGATGACGAATTCGGGCAAGTTCGCGCATTACGCGCCCGGAAACACCGGCTACGCGGTAAGCTACGGCTCGCTGGCCGAATGCGTCGAAAGCGCGGTCGCCGGCCGGCTGGTCAGGGAGCCGCGCGCATGGTCCTGAGCGCCGAGGTTCTCATCTCCGGCCCGGCGGTCACGGCGACATGCCTGGCGCTGACCGCCCCGATCAGCTTCTGGGGCGGCGTCGATCCGCGCGTGGGCGCGATCATCGACGCGCGCCATCCGCAGCGGGGCCTGAGCATCGCAGGCCTTGTGCTGGCGCTGCCGGGCACGATCGGCTCGTCCTCGGCCTCGGCCGTGCTGCTCGAACTCGTCCATGCCGGCCGGGCGCCGGCCGCGATCCTGATGCACGAGCCCGACGCCATCCTGTTGCTTGGGCTGATCGTCGCGCGCGAGATGGGCTGGGCCGTGCCGCAGGCGCTCAAGGTCGCGGCATCGGACCAGCGCGCGCTCGACGGCCGCAGGCTCAGGCTGCCGGGCGACGGCATGATCGCGCCAGAATAAGACAGACAGCACAGTTACGGAGAAAAAAGCCGATGCCGATCGAGACCATCAGGGGCGAGCCCTTCAACATCGCGCTCGACGGAGCGCCCGACGCGCCCGTGCTGCTGCTGTCGAACTCGCTCGGCACCAATCTCACGATGTGGGACCCGCAGGTGGCGGAATGGGCGAAGAGCTTTCGCGTCGTGCGCTACGATTCGCGCGGCCACGGCAAATCGACCGCGCAGGACAAGCCCTGTTCGATCGCCCAGCTCGGGCAGGACGCGCTCGCCATCCTCGACCATCTCGGCATCGAGCGCGCGCATTGGTGCGGCCTGTCCAAGGGCGGCATGGTCGGCCAATGGCTCGCGACCCATCACGGCAAGCGGCTGAACCGCGTCGTGCTGGCCAATACCGGCGCGCGCATGGGGCCTCCCGAGCTCTGGAACAGCCGCATCAAGACCGTCCGCGCAAACGGCATGGCCGGGCTGGTGCAGCCGACGCTGGAGCGCTGGTTCAGCCCCGCCTTCCGCGAACGCGACACGGCGACCGTGGCGAAGGTCAGCGAGATGCTCGCCACCACGCCGCCGCTGGGCTACGCCAATTGCTGCGCCGCCATCCGCGACATGGACCAGCGCGAGCCCATCCGCGCCATCGTCAACCCGGTGCTGGTGATCATCGGCAAGGTCGATCCGGCGACGCCCCCTTCCGCCGGCCATCTCATCGCCGATGCGATCCACGGCGCGCAGCGCATCGAGTTCGACGCCGCCCATCTCTCCAACCTCGAGCAGCCGAACGCCTTCACCAAGGCCGTGCTCGACTTTCTGAACGCCTGAGGAGCCTGCCATGGACGACGCCACCCGCTATGCCGAGGGTATGAAGACGCGCCGCTCCGTGCTCGGCGGATCTTACGTCGACAAGGCAAGCTCCGGCCTGACCGATTTCAACCGCGAATGGCAGGAATTCATCACCCGCAACGCCTGGAACGACATCTGGAACCGGCCCGGCCTGGCGCGGCGCGAACGCTCGATCATCGTGCTCTCGATCGCGGCCGCGCTCGGCGCCTGGGGCGAATTCCGCATCCATGTGCGCGGCGCGCTCAACAACGGCATGAGCCGCGACGAGATCAAGGAGGTCTTGATGCAGGCCTCGGTCTATGCCGGCGTTCCGGCCGCCAACCATGCCTTCAAGGAGGCAGCCAACGTCTTCGCCGAAATCGAGGCCGAAGCAGCCAAGGAAAAGGCCGAGGAAACGGCCAGGGGCTGAGCCTAGTCCCGCCCCAGCGTCGCCAGCAGGCCGGTTCGCAGATGCGCCATCAGCCTGTCGCTGGCTAGCACTGCGGCGTCCGGATCGGCGGTCGCCAGCGCCTGGGCGAAGGCGACATGGTGAAGGGCCGCGGGCAGCAGATCGTCCTGCCTCTCGAAATGATACCAGGCGCGCCGGATCAGCGCCTGCAGCGGCTCGGCGGCGCGTGTCGCATAGGGGCTGCGCGCGGCCGCCGCCACGGTGGCGTCGAGTTCCTTGTCGAGCCGCATATAGGCGTTGGCGTCGCCGTCCTCGGCGGCCGCGCGCATCGCGCGCGCGGCCTCGACGATGGCGATGCGCTCGCGCGGGCTGGCGCGCCTGGCGGCCTCGGCGGCGATCAGCCGCTCCAGAACCTCGCGCGCGTCGAGCGCCGCCATGATGTCGATCGCGTTGATTCCGGCCACCATCACGCCCTTGCGCGGCATGATTTCGACCAGCCCCTGCTGCGCCAGACGGATCAGCGCCTCGCGCACCGGCGTGCGGCCGACGCCGACCATGTCGATGAGCTGCGCCTCGGTGAGAAACGCGCCCGGCCGCAGCGACAGGGTGACGATCGCCTCCTCAAGGCGACGGTAGGCAGTCTCGGACAGGCTGAGGACGGCGTGGTCATCGGTCTGGCGGGACGGCGCGCTCGGGATTCGCTGGTCGTCGAGGCTTCGGAACGTCACGCGCCGCTCCGGGGCGCAGGCACCGGCGTTGACGCTGATTGGGGCATTGATATATCACCTGTTCGACATCGCGCCCGGCAGTCCGGGCCTGCAATCTGAAAGCGAAACAGGGTTGCGCGCAAGCGGCTTGTCGCGGATGCAAGGCGGATGCGACAGGCCAGTGGCAGGACCGACAGAGGCACGCTCGACGGGCCACCCGCGCTTGTGCAGAACTGCTGCAGGCGCGGCGCTTGTCGATACCAGACTTAATCCTCCGGCCGCGCTGACGACTCGCGGGGCCGCCATGACGATCGGCCTGCCATGAAGATCGCGATCATCGGCGCCGGCATCGTCGGCTGCGCCACGGCCCATGCGCTGCTCGACGAGGGCCACGAGGTCCTGATCCTCGACAGGGAAGGCCCCGCCTTTGGCCCCTCGCGCGGCAATGCCGGCTGGATAGCCCATACCGACATCCTGCCGATCGCCAGCCCGAAGATCATGCGGCAGGTGCCGAAATTCCTGCTCGATCCGCTTGGGCCGCTCTCGATTAAGCCCACCTATTTCCTGAAGCTGCTGCCCTGGCTCGCCCGCTTCGCGCTGGCGGCCCGGCCGCAGGCCCATGAGCGCTCGATCCTCGGCATCGCCGCGCTCCAGCGACTGGCGCTGCCAGCCTGGCTGGCGCGGACCGAAGCGCTCGGACTTGGCGGCCACATCCATCGCAAAGGCGGGCTCTACGCCTTCACCGACCGGGCCGCTCTGGCGGAGGCCGGCGAGATCGCCAGACGGCAGGCCGAGTTCGGCATCACGGTGGACCTGCTGCGTCCCGAGGAACTGCGCCAGTTCGAGCCGGCGCTGAAGGACAAATTCGTCGGCGCGACGTTCCACCCCGACACCGCCCATATCTCCGATCCGCTGGCGTTGACGCTGGCGCTCTTCGAGGCGGCGCTCTCGCGCGGGGCGACTTTCGAGAAGGCGGAGGTGACCAACATCTCAGGCGGCGAGCGCCCTGCCCTGATCGGCCGCGACGGCTTTCAGCGCGTCGTCGATCGCGCGGTCGTGGCGGCCGGCGCCTGGTCGAAGCCGCTGGCGGCGGCGCTCGGCGACCGCGTGCCGCTCGACACCGAGCGCGGCTACAATGTCAGCTTTCCCGGGATCACAGGCCTGACCTCCCGGCCGATCGGCTTCGAGGGGCATGGCTTCGTCATGACTCCGCTGGAAAGTGGCCTTCGCATCGGCGGCGCGGTCGAGTTCGGCGGGCTCGACGCAGCGCCCAACCACGCCCGCACGAAGGCGCTCTACGACAAGGCGACGGGCTTCGTCGAAGGCCTGCCGGCTTTCGACAGCGGACAACTCTGGATGGGCTTCCGGCCGTCTTTGCCCGATTCCCTGCCGGTGATCGGCGCGGCCAGCCGCAACCGCAACATCGTCTACGCCTTCGGCCACGGCCATTACGGCATGACGCAGTCGACCGCCACGGCCGGGCTCGTCGCAGACCTGATCGCGGGCCGGGCGCCGGCCATCGACCTCGCTCCGTTCAGCCCGCGCCGCTTCTGAATCAACCTCTCAAGCCCCCGAGCCAAAGCCATGACGACACACACCTTCTTCTGCGTCGACGGCCACACCTGCGGCAATCCGGTCCGCATGGTCACGGGTGGCGCCCCCGTGCTGAAGGGCGCCACCATGGTCGAGAAGCGGGCGCATTTCCTCGCGGACTATGACTGGATCCGCACCGGGCTGATGTTCGAGCCGCGCGGCCACGACATGATGTCGGGCGCGATCCTGTATCCGCCGACACGGGACGACGCCGACATCGCCTTCCTCTTCATCGAGACCTCGGGCTGCCTGCCGATGTGCGGCCACGGCACCATCGGCACGGTCACCATGGCGCTGGAGCGCGGGCTGGTGACGCCGCGCGAGGAGGGCGTGCTCAGGATCGACACGCCGGCCGGCCTCGTCACCGCGACCTATGTCCGCAACGGCCCCTACGTCGACAGCGTCCGCATCACCAACATCGCGAGCTATCTCCACGCGACCGGGCTGACAGCGACGGTCGAGGGGCTCGGCGAGGTCACGGTCGATGTCGCCTATGGCGGCAATTTCTACGCGATCGTCGATCCGCAGGACGCCATCGCCGACATCGCCGACGTGAACCCGTCCGACCTGCTGCGCTGGAGCCCAAAACTGCGCGCCGCGCTGAACGCGAAATACCAGTTCGTTCATCCGGAGAACCCGGCGATCAATGGCCTGAGCCACATCCTCTGGACCGGTCAGCCTACGGTCGCCGGCGCGCATGCCCGCAACGCCGTGTTCTACGGCGACAAGGCGCTCGACCGCTCGCCCTGCGGCACCGGCACCTCCGCGCGCATGGCGCAATGGGCGGCGAAGGGGAAACTGAAGGTCGGCGACGATTTCGTCCATGAGAGCATCATCGGCACGCTGTTTCGCGGCCGCGTCGAGGCGGCCGCGAAAGTTGGCGATCACGACGCGATCATCCCCTCGATCGAGGGCTGGGCCCGGATGACCGGCTACAACACCATCTTCATCGACGACCGCGACCCGCTGGCGCATGGGTTCACGGTGGCGGATCGGTGAGCGGAGTTCCTACGCCTTTTATTTATGATCAGACGGTGATAACATCATCGGATGAAGGCGGAACGCGATCCATCGCTCGATGCGTTGCTGGCGCTGGATGGCACGGTCTTCTTCGTTGACGCTGACAACCGCTACGCCGTTCGCTTCGTCGTAAAGCAGGTCGATATCGACGACACTCGACCGCATGGCCTGATGTATAGCCTGACGCTTCACGACGCGTCAGGCGCGCGGATCATGGGTTTCGATAACGCCCACCCGGTCGGGTCCAGCCAAGGGCGGCGCGCGTTCGACCATCGCCATCGGTTCGCGACGGTCCGGCCATATGACTACTCGGACGCCGCCGCTTTGCTCGATGCCTTCTGGACCCAGGTCGATTCAGTGCTGAAGGAGAAAGGCGTCCTGCCATGACCACGCTGAGAATAGGCATCGCCGGCTATGAGGCGTTCAAGGCCCGCACGCTTGCGATCGCGCGTGGCGAACTGAAACCCGCACCCGACGACCCGAAGATCTGGTTCGCCTCGATGGAAAGCTTCGCCAAGGTCCTTTCGGACCGGAACCGGGAATTGCTCGCCGTCATCGCGGAAACGCAGCCGTCCTCAATCAGCGAACTGGCGCGAACGACCGGGCGGGCGTTGCCGAATCTGTCGCGGACGCTGAAGACCATGGAGCATCATGGTCTGATCCAGTTCGAACCGAAACCGGGCCGGCAGCGCGCCCCGCGCGTGTCCTTCACCCGGATCGCGTTGGAGGTCCCGCTGTTCGAGACGCGCGACGCCGCCTGACAGGCAAGCGGGACCAGTGAGGATCAGCCCCTTCCGCGCTGCACAGCCCGCAATCATGTTGCGCCAAATCGCCTCGCGGCCGCAAAGTCGGGTGCTCAAACAAGCGGCAGCCGACCCCAGATTGCTTTTGACAGTTTTATGGCGCGGCGCGATTGTCGAACCTGCGCGGCGTTGGTAGCTCTGCGTAGCAATCGCATCCCGCATGCGCCAGCAACATGCCGGCGTGAGAGAACGGGAGCTGGTTCGAGGGGTCAGGCGTCTCGATGGAAGTGTTTCTGCAGCAGCTCATCAACGGGCTGACCCTGGGCTCGATCTATGGGCTCATCGCCATCGGCTACACGATGGTCTTCGGCATCATCGGCATGGTGAACTTCGCCCATGGCGACATCTTCATGCTCTCGGCCTTCATCGCGCTGATCTTCTTCATGCTGATCGCCTCCTGGTTCGGGGCCGGGCTGATCGTGCTGGCGCTGATCTTCGTGCTGGTCCTGGCGATGTTCTTCACCTCGCTGTGGAACTGGGCGATCGAGCGCGTCGCCTACCGGCCCCTGCGCGGCTCGTTCCGGCTCGCGCCGCTGATCTCGGCGATCGGCATGTCGATCTTCCTGATGAACTTCGTGCAGGTGGTGCAGGGCCCGCGCAACAAATCGACGCCGCCCATGCTCAACAAGTCGATCACGCTGATCGAGAGCGCGACCTATTCGGTCCAGATCTCCTACAAGCAGATCGTCATCATCGTGACGACCGCGGTTCTGCTCGCCGCTTTCTGGTGGATCGTCCAGAAGACGCCGCTCGGCCGGGCCCAGCGCGCCTGCGAGCAGGACCGCAAGATGGCCGCGCTGCTCGGCATCGACGTCGATCGCACCATCTCGATCACCTTCATCATGGGGGCCGCGCTCGCGGCGGTGGCCGGCGTGATGTATCTCGTGCTCTACGGCGTGGTCTCGTTCCATGACGGCTTCGTGCCCGGCGTGAAAGCCTTTACCGCGGCTGTCCTCGGCGGCATCGGCTCCCTGCCCGGCGCCGTCGTCGGCGGGCTGCTGATCGGCCTGATCGAGGTGATGTGGTCGGCCTATTTCACCATCGACTACAAGGATGTTGCAGCCTTCTGCATCCTCGCCATCGTGCTGGTCTTCATGCCGTCGGGCATTTTCGGCCGCCCCGAAGTCGAGAAGGTCTGACGCCATGGCCATGATTTCGACGCCTGCGGCCCGCGAGCGCGACTACAAGGCGGCGTTGAAGGACGCAGCCTTCTCGGCGCTGATCACCTTCGGCCTGTGCATCCCGATCATCGCCTGGGGCACGCGCCAGAACATCGAGAACGTGCTCGTGCTCGATCCGCGCTGGGACGCCGTCGCCTGGGCGGTCGTCATCGTCTTCGTCGGCCGCTTCCTCGTGGCGCTGCGCGCCCAGGACAAGGCCGAGCGGCAGTCGCTGGTGCGTTTCCTCCCGCACGGCACCTTCGCCTGGCTGCAGGCCCATTCCCGCACCTTCTCGCTTGTGGGACTGGGCTTCCTCGTCACCTTCCCGATCATCGCGATACAGCTCTCCGGCTGGAGCGGCGCGCTGAAATGGATCGACAATTTCGGCGTCCAGATCCTGATCTACGTCATGCTCGGCTGGGGGTTGAACATTGTCGTCGGCCTCGCCGGCCTGCTCGATCTCGGCTATGTCGCCTTCTACGCGGTCGGCGCCTATTCCTATGCGCTCCTGGCCAAGAATTTCGGCCTGTCGTTCTGGATCCTGCTGCCGCTCTGCGGCATCCTCGCGGCCTTCTGGGGCATGCTGCTCGGCTTCCCCGTCCTGCGGCTGCGCGGGGACTATCTCGCCATCGTCACGCTCGCCTTTGGCGAGATCATCCGGCTCGTGCTGATCAACTGGGTCGATTTCTCGGGCGGCTATGCAGGCATCTCGGGCATTCCGCGACCGACTTTCTTCGGCATCCCGTTCAATGCCAGCGACACCGGGTTCGCCGCGGTGTTCGGACTCGAATTCACGCCCCTCTACCGCACCATCTTCCTCTACTATGTCATCCTCGCTTTGGCGCTGCTGACCGCCTTCGTGACGCTGCGGCTGCGCCGCCTGCCGGTCGGGCGCGCCTGGGAGGCGCTGCGCGAGGACGAGATCGCCTGCCGCTCGCTCGGCATCAACACCACCAACACCAAGCTGACCGCCTTCTCGATCGGGGCGATGTTCGGCGGCTTCGCCGGCGCCTTTTTCTCGGCGCGACAGGGCTTCATCTCGCCTGAATCCTTCGTCTTCATGGAATCGGCGATCATCCTCGCCATCGTCGTCCTCGGCGGCATGGGCTCGCTCTGGGGCTGCGCCATCGCGGCGATCGTGATGATCGGCGGCACCGAATTGCTGCGCGAACTCGACTGGCTCAAGCAGATCTTCGGCAACGATTTCGATCCAACCAAATACCGCATGCTGATCTTCGGCGCGGCCATGGTCGCGATCATGATCTGGAAACCGCGCGGGCTGATCTCGACGCGCGAGCCCACGGCGTTCCTGAAGGAGAAGAAGGCGATCTCGTCGGACCTGGTCCAGGAGGGCCACGGCTGATGACGCCTTCCGACACGCCGCTGGCGCCCCTTCTGCAGGTCGAGCATCTGACGATGCGCTTCGGCGGGCTGACCGCCGTCAACGATCTCTCCTTCGAGGCCCGCAAGGGCGAGATCACCGCGCTGATCGGCCCCAACGGCGCCGGCAAGACCACCGTCTTCAACTGCATCACCGGCTTCTACAAGCCGACCGAAGGCATGATGACGCTGACTCAAGGGTCGGGCGCGAGCTTCCTGCTGGAGCGCATGCCGGACTTCCAGATCGCCTGGAAGGCCAAGGTGGCGCGCACCTTCCAGAACATCCGGCTCTTCGGCGGCATGACCGTGCTGGAGAACCTGCTCGTCGCCCAGCACAACCCGCTGATGATCGCGTCCGGGTTCACCTTCCTCGGCGTGCTGGGCATCGGCGGCTACAAGGCGCGCGAGGCGCAGGCGATCGAGAAGGCCAAGTTCTGGCTGGAGAAGATCAACCTGATCGACCGGGCCGACGACCCTGCGGCCGACCTGCCCTATGGCGACCAGCGTCGCCTCGAGATCGCGCGGGCCATGTGCACCGATCCCGTGCTGCTGTGCCTCGACGAGCCGGCCGCCGGCCTCAACCCGCGCGAGAGCGCCGACCTCAACGAATTGCTCCTGTCGATCCGCGAGGATATTGGCGCGGCGCTGCTGCTGATCGAGCACGACATGTCGGTGGTGATGGAGATTTCGGACCATGTCGTGGTGCTGGACTACGGCACGAAGATCGCCGACGGCACGCCGGCGGAAATCCAGGCGGATCCGAAGGTGATCGCGGCCTATCTCGGCGTCGACGACGACGAGGTCGCGGCCGTCGAGGCGGAGGTCGGCATCGCATGACCGGGGTGCCCGTTGCAGAGACCGCCGCGCCAATGCTCACCGTCCGGGGCGTAAAAACCTATTACGGCAAGATCATCGCGCTGAAGGGCGTCGATCTCGACGTCGGCGAGGGCGAGATCGTCACCATGATCGGGGCCAATGGCGCCGGCAAATCGACGCTGATGATGACGATCTTCGGCAATCCGCAGGCCCGCGAAGGCGCGATCACCTATCAGGGCCGCGACATCACCAAGATGCCGAGCCACGAGATCGCCCGGCTGGGGATCGCGCAGTCTCCCGAAGGACGGCGCATCTTTCCGCGCATGACCGTGTTCGAGAACCTGCAGATGGGCGCCGCCGTGCGCGGCCTGCAGCATTTCGACGAGGATCTGGAGAAGATCTGCGTCCTGTTCCCGCGCATCCGGGAGCGGCTGCAGCAGCGCGGCGGCACCTTGTCGGGCGGCGAGCAGCAGATGGTCGCGATCGCGCGCGCGCTGATGGCGCGCCCAAAGCTCCTGCTGCTGGACGAGCCGTCCCTGGGTCTCGCGCCGCTGATCGTGAAGCAGATCTTCGAGGCGATCCGCGCGCTCAACCGCAGCGAGGGCCTGACGGTGTTCCTGGTCGAGCAGAACGCCTTCCATGCGCTCAAGCTCGCCCATCGCGGCTATGTCATGGTCAACGGCGTCGTCACGATGAGCGGCACCGGCCAGGACCTGCTGGCCAACCCGCAGGTGCGGGCGGCCTATCTCGAAGGCGGGAGGCACTGACGATGCAGGGCGTTCTCTACGAGGAGCCGACCGTCTGGCTGTTCCTGCTCGTCACCGTCGTGATGGGCGGCTGGCTCGCCTGGATGACGGGCCGCGCCATCGCGCTGACCTGGAAGCCGCAATACCAGCTCGTCATATACGTGCTGGTGCTCGGCCTCGTGGTCCGCTTCATTCATTTCGCCTTGTTCCACGCGACGCTGCTGACGCTGCACTTCTATATCGTGGACACGGTCATCCTGATGGCTTTCGCCTTCGCGGGCTGGCGCTACAACCGCGCGCGGCAGATGACGACACAGTATCGCTGGCTCTTCGAGCGCTCCGGACCATTTGGCTGGAAGCCGCGCGAAGGCGCTACGATCAAGGCAGGAATCGCCTGAAAAGGCGGCAAGCTTGACGCGTGACAGACCGTTGAAAAAGCGCAAGACTGCGTCTCACGGTGGCACCACGCGCCGAGACGGGCGGACCATGAAGCCCGTTCATACTGACAATGCAGGGGAGTCTCATCTCATGAAGAAACTGCTGTTGAGCGGCATCGCGCTCGGCGCGGTCCTCGCCTTCTCAGGCGTGGCCAGCGCTCAGATCAAGCTCGGCGTCGCCGGGCCGATCACCGGATCCAGCGCCGCTTTCGGGGCGCAGTTGAAGAACGGCACCGAACAGGCCGTCGAGGACATCAACGCGGCCGGCGGCATTCTCGGCCAGAAGCTCGTCCTGTCGGTCGGCGACGATGTCGGCGACCCCAAGCAGGGCGTGTCCGTCGCCAACAAGTTCGTCGGCGACGGCGTCAAATGGGTGGTCGGCCACTTCAACTCCGGCGTCGTGATGCCGGCGTCGGAAGTCTACGCCGAGAACGGCATCCTGATGATCTCGCCCTCGGCGACCAATCCGAGGATCACCGAGCGCGGCCTCTGGAACGTGTTCCGCACCTGCGGCCGCGACGACCAGCAGGGCGAAGTCGCGGCGGCCTACATCGCCAAGAGCTTCAAGGACAAGAAGATCGCGATCGTCCATGACAAGACCACCTATGGCCAGGGCCTCGCCGACGAGACCCGCAAGGGCCTGACCAAGGCCGGCGTCAAGGACGTGCTCTATGAGGGCGTCAACCAGGGCGAGAAGGACTTCTCGGCGCTGATCTCCAAGATCAAGTCCGTCGGCGCCGACTACGTCTACTGGGGCGGCCTGCACACCGAAGGCGGCCTGATCGTTCGCCAGATGCGCGACCAGGGCGTCAAGGCCGTGCTGATCTCAGGCGACGGCATCACCACCGACGAGTTCGCCACGATCGGCGGACCCGGCGTGGAGGGCACCCTGATGACCTTCCCGCCCGACCCGCAGAAGCGCCCGGAGGCGGCCGCCGTCCTGAAGAAGTTCGAGGCCAAGAAGTTCAAGCCCGAGGCTTACACGCTCTACAGCTACGCCGCGGTCCAGGTCATGGCCGAGGGCGCAAAGCGCGCCAACTCGCTCGATCCCAAGAAGATGTCGGCGGCCCTTGCCGGCGGCGCGCCCGTCAAGACCGTGATCGGCGATCTCGCCTTCGACAAGAAGGGCGACATCACCCGTCCGGACTACACCATGTACACCTGGAAGAAGGGCGCCGACGGCAAGATCACCTATATCGAGAACTGATCTCGAAGGCTGGTCGCGCTTTCGCGTGAGACGAGACCGCCCCGGAGCGATCCGGGGCGGTTTTTTGTTGCTCCGCCGTCATTGAGAGGAGCGAAGCGACGAAGCAATCCAGGGGGCGTAGTGCTCGACGCCCCCTGGATTGCTTCGCTGCGCTCGCAATGACGGCTGAACTGGCTTCGCAGCCGCTCAGCCCAGCTTCCTGAGAAAACCGGCAAATTGCAGCAGGCCGTCTGGCCAGGGCCCATGCCCGGATTCGGTATTCAGGTGCCCGCTGTCGCCGGCATCGACGAAGTCCGCGCCCCAGGCCGCAGCCAGCGCCTTCGCCTCGTCCTGCGGGCAATGCGGGTCGGTCGCGCTCGCGATGACGGTTGCCGGGAAAGGCAGCGTCTCGCGCCGATGCGCGGCGAATTCCGGCTGCATTTCGGGCAACGCCAGCTTGGCCTCCTCGGAAGCCGGAGCGACGAGAAACGCGCCGGCCACATCGCCCGGCCGCAGATGCTCGGCCGCATGAGCCACAGCGCTGACGCCACAGGAATGCGCCACCAGCACCACTGGCCGCGTCGCCGCCCGCACCGCCTCGACGATGCGTCGCGCCCAGCCCTCGCGAGAGGGGCGTTCCCAATCGTCCTGGACGACGCGCGTCGCGGTCTTGAGCTTCGCCTCCCAGCGGCTCTGCCAATGATCGGGCCCGGAGCCCGACCAGCCGGGGATGATGAGAATGTCGACGTCGGAGGATTTCATGGCTCAGAGAACGGTCACACCTTCCGCAAGGGCGGCTCGGATCAGCGCCTTATCGACTGACGCCAGCGGCATGGCCAGCCGGAGGGAGAGTTCGAGATAGGCGGCGTCATAAGTCGTCAGCCCGTGCTTCCACGACAAGGGAACGATGTCTCGTGCAATCTCCTGCGAGGTTCGCTGATCAAAGGTCAAAGGGATGCGATAAGCGCTGAGCAGAGCGCGTTCGGCTGTCTCTCGCGATAGAACACCTCGCCTCACCTTCCAGTATAACGGGTTCGCAATCTCAAACGGCCAAAGCGCGGGCGCATGTCCACCACCAAGCAGGAAAGGCGCTATCGTGCTCACGGCGCTCAGCGAGGCTTCATCCGGAGACAAGGCCGCGATGACGATCGACGCATCGACCACCGCCATCAGCGTCGACCCAAATCCCTAAGCTCGACAATCTCGTCATGTGTGAACGTGACGCCCTCCGCGCGCAACATCTCCCTGACGCGCATGAACTCCGCCATGATTTCGGCGGCCTTGGCCTCGCGCTTCTTTCGCTCGGCTTCAGCGTCCGGCAAGCCCTCGGGCACGATCCGGGCAACCGTCTTGCCATGGCGCGTCACCACAACCTCTTCTCCCCGCTCGACGCGGTCGAGCAGTTCGGAAAACTTGGTCTTGGCCTCGAAGGCGCCGACGGTGATCATGCAGCAAAACTAAACTGGTTGACCAGTCGGTTCAAGCCTCCCCGAACACCCGCGCGAAGATCGTGTCGACATGCTTGAAGTGATAGCCCTCGTCGAACATCGCCTCGAGTTCCGCCCCCGACAGCTTGGCCGTCACCTCGGCGTCGGCCTTGAGATTGGTCAGAAAATCCTCGCCGTGCTCCCAGGTCCGCATCGCGTTGCGCTGGACCAGCGAATAGCTCTCCTCGCGGCTCGCCCCGGCCTGCGTCAACGCCAGCAGCACGCGCTGCGAGTTGTGCAGGCCGCCCAGCCTGTCGAGGTTCTGTCGCATGTTGTCGGGATAGATCAGCAGCTTGTCGACGACGCCGGTCAGCCGCGCCAGCGCGAAATCGAGCGTCACCGTGGCGTCGGGGCCGATCATGCGCTCGACCGAGGAGTGCGAGATGTCGCGCTCGTGCCAGAGCGCGACGTTTTCCAGCGCCGGCACGACCATGCCGCGCACGAGGCGGGCGAGGCCGGTCAGATTCTCGGTCAGCACCGGATTGCGCTTGTGCGGCATCGCCGAGGAGCCCTTCTGGCCGGCCGAAAAGAATTCCTCCGCCTCGTAGACCTCGGTGCGCTGCAGGTGCCGGATCTCGGTCGCCAGCCGCTCGACGCATGATGCGACGACGCCGAGCGTGGCGAAATACATCGCGTGCCGGTCGCGCGGGATCACCTGCGTCGACACCGGTTCGATCGAAAGCCCCATTTTCTCGGCGACATGCGCCTCCACGCTCGGATCGATATTGGCGAAGGTGCCGACCGCGCCGGAAATCGCGCAGGTCGCGATCTCCGCCCGTGCAGCGATCAGGCGTGCTTTGCACCTGTCGAACTCTGCATAGGCCTGCGCGAGCTTGAGCCCGAAGGTCACCGGCTCGGCATGGATGCCATGCGAGCGGCCGATCGTCGGCGTCAGTCTGTGCTCGAAGGCGCGGCGCCTGATGGCCGCCAGCAGCGCGTCGACATCGGCGATCAGGATATCGGTGGCGCGCGCGAGCTGCACCGAGAGCGTGGTGTCGAGAATGTCCGACGAGGTCATGCCCTGATGGACGAAGCGCGCCTCGGGGCCGACGATCTCGGCGAGATGGGTCAGGAAGGCGATGACGTCGTGCTTGGTGACGCGCTCGATCTCGTCGATGCGGGCGACGTCGAAGATGGCGTCCCCGGCCTTGGCCCAGATGGTGGCTGCGGCCTCCTTCGGCACCACGCCGAGTTCGGCCAGCTTGTCGGTGGCATGCGCCTCGATCTCGAACCAGATCCGGAACCGCGTCTGCGGCTCCCAGATCGCGACCATCTCGGGGCGGGAATAGCGCGGGATCATCTGCGGCTCGCTGATCGGGACTGGGCTTGCCCGGTCGCTAACACGCCCGGCCGGCTAACGGAACGCCTCCCTGACATGATCTGGTGAAACCAACCCCTATCGTCGCCCGTTGACAGAGGGAACCACTGCAAGAGGAGAAGGCAGATGAGTTACTTCGATGGTTTTGTCGCCGCCGTCCCCGCGGCGAACCGCGAGGCCTATCGCGCCCACGCCGCCAAGGCGGCGCCGATCTTCCGCCAGCACGGCGCGCTCAATGTCGTCGAGAACTGGGGCGACGACATTCCCAAGGGCAAGCAGACCGATTTCTTCCGCGCGGTCGAGGCTGAGGAAGACGAGGTCGTGGTGTTCTCCTGGATCGAATGGCCGAGCAAGGAGGTGCGCGATGCCGCCTGGGCCAAGCTGATGGACGATCCGGCGATGCAGCCCGGAGCCAACCCGATGCCATTTGATGGCAAGCGGATGATCTATGGCGGTTTCTCGCAGCTCGATCTGAGTGCCTGAGGCCGGCTCGGTGTCCGGCCGTCAGACCCAGTCGCCGCGCGCGGCTTCCGCCGCCTTGCGGATCGCGGCGATGTTGCCGGCATAGGCCGACGGCCCGCCCTTGAAAACCGCCGAGCCGGCGACGAGCACGTTCGCGCCAGCCCTCGCCGCCAGTGGCGCGGTTTCGGGCGTCGCGCCGCCGTCGATCTCGAATTCGATGGGGCGATCGCCGATCATGGCACGGACGCGCGCGATCTTGTCGACCACGGAATGGATGAAGCTCTGCCCGCCAAAACCCGGATTGACCGTCATCAGGAGAATGAGATCGACATCGTCGAGCAGCGGCTCGATGGCGCTTTCATGCGTGCCGGGATTGAGGACGATGCCGGCCTGCTTGCCTTGCGCCTTGATAGCCTGCAGCGTCCGGTGCGGATGCGGTCCCGCCTCGACATGAAACGAGATCAGGTCCGCGCCGGCCTTGGCGAAGGCCTCGATATACGGATCGACGGCTGAGATCATCAGATGCACGTCGAGGAGCTTCGTCGTATGCGGCCGGATCGCCTTCAGCACATCGGGGCCGAAGGTGATGTTGGGCACGAAATGCCCGTCCATCACGTCGCAATGGATCCAGTCCGCGCCTGCCGCGTCGATCGCGCGCACCTCCTCGCCCAATTTCGAGAAATCGGCTGAGAGGATCGAGGGGGCGATGCGGATGGGGGCGCTCATGAGCGCGGTTTAGCCGTCCCGGCCCGTCGCCGCAATCGAATCGCGACGGCTATGCGCGTCTGGCGACCGGGTAGGAGAGCCGCCTGTCGGCCTCGGCGATCTCTTGCGCCACCTTCGCGAAGGCCGGCCGGCGCGAGAGCCGCGCGAACCAGGCCGACAATCCCTCGAAACCGACCAGGGGCGGTCCGCCGAGCCGCAGCGAGAACAGCATGCTCATGAACAGCGCGATGTCCGCAGCCGACAGGGTTTCGGAAAAGAACGCCCGTCCGGCCAGACGATCCTCCAGGACCGCGAAGTGCCGCGTCAACTCCGCGTCCGCGATCAGCGCGTCCGCCTCCAGCGCCGCCCGCCTCGTCTGGTCGGCATTGGGGGGCGTCGTGCGATGCATCAGGGCGCGCAGCGCGCCGTGCATGATCTCGTCGGAATACAATTCGTCGAGCCGGCAGCGGGCCCGCTCCGACGGGCTTTTCGGATAGAGCGGCGGCTCGGGATAGGCCTCGTCGAGATATTCGAGGATGACCGTCGAATCATGAAGCACCAACCCGTCATCGCTGAGCACCGGCACCTGCCCCTTCGGGTTCAGCGCCAGCACCTCGGGGTGCTTCGGATCGTAGCCGGTGGTCTGGTTGAACGGCACGGTGATGCGCTCGAAAGCCAGCCCCTTTTCGCCAAGCGCGATCTCGATCTTGCGGGCGAACAGGCTCAAAGGACCCGTGTAAAGCGTGATCATGATGCGGCTCCGGCTGCGGCGGCAGCCAAACCTCGCAAAGGACGGCGTCAGGCCCCGTCAGCAGCGCTCTCGGCGCGTTTGATCTTCGCCGCGACGCCGCGCAGCAGCCAGGGCAGCAGGTAGATCGGGAACTGCGCCAGCGCGAAGAACAGGAAGGTCGTCGGCGGCACGCCGGCCCCCAGCGCCGCGACCAGCAGGCCCATGTTCCGCTGGCCCGAGCCGTATCCGATCATGAAACGGTCGGACGGCCGCAACGGTCGCAACACGACATAGCTCGCCATGATCCCGATCAGCGAGACCGCGAAGGCACAGGCCAGGAAGAAGGCGACCTTGCCGGGATCGGCGATGGCCGCCCGCGTGACGCCGTCCATCGCCGCGACCGCGAAGATGAAATACATCAGCACGCCAAACCCATCGAGATTGGCCTTCATCGCCCTGATCTTCGCCATGCCGAGCCAGACGCGCAGCAGCGTCGCCACCGCCATGCCGCCGCCGATGAAGAACAGCAGCCGCAGCGTCAGCACCCAGCGATCGAGCGGCACGGCCGAACCCGCCAGCAGATCGACCAGCAGCGGCGCGACGATGGGGCTGAGCAGCGTCGTGACGATGACGCCGGCGATGATCAGCGAGGGCTCGAAGCCATAGATGATCGCCAACGCTGGCGAGGACATGATCGGCGGCGCGGCGGCCAGCAGCGCGAGCCCCAGCACGAGGCCGGGGTCGAGCGCCGCCCGTCCGGTCAGCAGGAGCCCGCCGCCGATCAGCGCGACGGGAGCCACGATCAGCCAGAGCGCGCAGAGCAGCAATTTTCTGGGCCGCCGCACGAGCCCGAGGATGACGCCGATATCGGCGCGCATGAAGGTGACGGTGGTGAAGCAGAAGATCGAGACCGGCAGCAGAGGCCGGGCGGCGGCTGAGAACTGCGGGAGGGCGAGACCCAGCACGATAGAGAGCGCGAACCCTTGCGTGCCGTAGCGGCCGAGCCAGGCGAGGCCGGCGGCAAGTAGAGCGGCAAGACGCGCGATCATAAGGCCAATTCGATCCGGGACGGGCTTTGACGGGGCAGCAGGGTCGCGGCCGCGCTGCACCGCGTTAGCATATCGCCGACCCGAGCCGACAGAAAATTGCGGCAAACAGCGCCGGGCGACCATGCGCGCAGCGGCAGCCGAAGCTCTGGCGCAAATCTTGCGAAACTTCACGCAATGCCTCGCGCAACCGTGCTTAGCCGCTGACTTTGCCCCGGAAACGGCTATTTCTACGAGGACAGGCGGCGGGCGGGAGCAGGCAATGCAGGCGGACACGATCGTTCTGGGAGCCGGCATCGTCGGCATCTCGGTGGCGCTGCACCTGCGGAAGGCCGGTCGCTCGGTCCTGCTGGTCGATCGCGGCCGGCCGGGGGGTGAGACGAGCTACGGCAACGCCGGCCTGATCCAGCGCGAGGGCGTCTATCCTTACGGCTTCCCGCATGATTTCGGCGCGCTGATCCGCTACGCGATGAACAACACCATCGACGCGCATTACCACTGGAACGCGATCCCCAGGCTCGCGCCGTTCCTGTGGTCCTACTGGATGCATTCGCGCGCCTCGCAGCATGAGACCATCGCCCGCAAATACGCCACGCTGATCGAGCATTGCGTCTCCGAGCACGATGCGCTGGCGGCCGAGGCCGGGGCGACGGAGCTGCTGCGCCGCAAGGGCTGGATGAAGGTGTTCCGCACGCAAGCGCAGCAGGACGAGCGCCTGGCGGAAGCCGCGCGCTGGAAGCGCGATTTCGGGCTGAACCATCGCGCGCTCGATGTCGCCACCCTGCGGACCGAGGAGCCGCATCTCGACCAGAGCCTGATCGGCGGCCTGCACTGGACCGACCCTGTGACGGTGATCGACCCGCTCGGCCTGTCGAAAGCCTATGTCGCGCTCTTCGAGAAACTCGGCGGCCGGCTGGCGCAGGGCGACGCCGGCACGCTGGCGCAGGACGGCGCCGGCTGGAGCGTAATGCTGGCAGACGGCGCGAAGGCGTCCGCAAAGGACGCGGTCGTGGCGCTCGGTCCCTGGGCCGACATGGTCAACCACACGCTCGGCTACCGGTTGCCGCTGGCGGTCAAGCGCGGCTACCACATGCATTACAAGCCGCTCGGCAACGCCGTCTTGAACCATCCGGTGCTCGACACCGAGCGCGGCTACTTCCTCGCGCCGATGAAGCAGGGCGTGCGCCTCACCACCGGCGCCGAGTTCGCCAGCCGCGACGCGCCCAAAACCCCCGTGCAGCTCGGCCGCGCCGAGCCGATCGCGAAAACGCTGTTTCCGCTCGGCGAACGGCTCGACTCCGAGCCTTGGCTCGGCAACCGCCCCTGCACGCCGGACATGATGCCGATCATCGGCCCCGCCTCGAAGCACAAGAACCTCTGGTTCTCCTTCGGCCACGCCCATCACGGGCTGACGCTGGCGGCGGTGACGGGGCGGATGGTCGCCGAGATGGTGACGGGCCAGAAGGTCTTCGTGGACCCTGCGCCGTTCGCGCCGGCGCGGTTTGGGTAGCGCGCGTGTCAGCCCTGCGCCACGCCCCCTCGCCTCGCGCGCCCGGCCCTGCCACGATCGCACCCGCAGATTCTCCGACCAAGGCTTCCGCCCATGGCTCTCGCCAAACCACCCGTCCGGGACAACGCCTATGCGGCAGCCGTCGCGTTGCTTGAGCGCGCGCCGCTGATCGACGGCCATAACGACCTGCCATACGTCATCCGCATGAGCCGCGACGCCAAGGGGGACGTCGCCGCCTACGATCTCACTCGCGTGCATGAGGAGGTCGACACCGACATCCCGCGCATGCGCGCCGGCATGCTGGCGGGTCAGTTCTTCGCGGCCTATGTGCCCCCCGGCCACAAGCATCCCGCCGGCTTCGCGCTCGCGCAGATCGCGCTGATGCGCGACATCCTGCGCCTGCATGCCGACGTCTTCCGGCCGGGCCTGAGCGCCGACGACGTGGCGGCGGCGAAGGCCGAGGGCAAGATCGCGCTGTTCATGACGATCGAGAACGGCTCGGCGGTCGACAACCAGCTCGATGCGCTCGACGCCTATTTCGGCCTCGGCATCCGGCTGATGACGCTTTGCCACAACGGCACGCATGACTGGTGCGATTCCGCCACCGACGAGCCGAGGCACAATGGCCTGTCGGCTTTCGGCAAGGAGGTCATCGGCCGGATGAACAGGCTGGGCATGGTCGTAGACCTCGCCCATGTCTCGCCGAAAGCAATGCATGACGTGCTCGACGTCACGACGGCCCCGGTCGTCTGGTCGCATTCCAACGCGTTTGCGGTCTGCGACCACCCGCGCAACGTGCCCGACGACGTGCTCGACCGGGTCGCCGCCAATGGCGGCATCGTCATGGCGACCTTCGTGCCGGACTTCATCAGCCAGGCCTCGCGCGACTGGCACAGGCCCGCCAAGGACAAATACGGCAAGACTCCCGAGGGCACGGACTACGCCAGGGCCGAAGCCGAGATCGAACGCAAGGCCGGCCCACGCCCGAAGGCGACGCTGCCGGAGTACTGCGAGCATCTCGACTACCTGGCCGCCCGCATCGGCCACGACCATGTCGGCATCGGCTCGGACTTCTTCGGCTGGGTCAATCCCGACGGTCTGGAGGACACCTCGGTCTTCCCGTCCCTGATCGCCGAACTGATCCGGCGCGGCTGGTCGGAGGACAATCTCGAAAAGCTCGCCGGCGGCAACATGCTGCGGCTGATGCGGGCGGTGGAAAAGGCGGCCGCCTAATCCGGCTTCACCGGCTCCGGGTTGGGTTGCAGCTCCGGCTGCATCGTCGAATCCGGCACGAGCTCAGGTTTCGCCGCCGCCTGATCGAGCCGCGCCACGCCCGGCGCGCGCGAGCGCGCCCAGATCTGCGCGAGGAACAGGCCCAGCGGGATGCAGAGCAGCAGCAGCAGGATCAGGTAGCCGCGGTCGCCGCTCATCGTCGCCGTCATCCTCCAAAAATCTCGACGGCCTACGCTTGACCGCGAACCGTTGTCGCCCGACAGGACAAGCTCTGCCCTGTCAGACCGGGCGCGTCCACCCCTCACCAACGGCTCACGCCATGCCCGGCTCCGGCACCGACCGCACCCGCCCGCCCGTCCAGGCCGCCGCGCCCGTCATCATCCTGGTCGAACCGCAGATGGCGGAGAACATCGGCATGTGCGCCCGCGCCATGGCGAATTTCGGGCTGTCGGAGATGCGTCTCGTCGCCCCGCGCGACGGCTGGCCGTCAGGAGGGGGCTTGAAGAAGGGCGCGACCTCGGCGGCCTCGGGCGCGACCCATATTCTTGAGAACGCGCGGCTTTTTTCCAGCGCGGCCGAGGCGATCGCCGATCTCAACCATGTGCTGGCGACGACCGCCCGGGAGCGCGGCCAGATGAAGCGCGTCGTCACCCCGGCCGAGGCAATGCCGCCATTGGCGGACCGGATCGGCGGCGGCGAACGCGTCGGCATCCTGTTCGGGCGCGAGCGGATCGGCCTGACCAACGAGGAAATCTCGTTTGCCGACGCGATCCTGACCTTTCCGGTCAATCCGGCCTTCGCCTCGCTGAACCTCGCCCAGGCCGTGCTGCTGACGGGCTATGAATGGTTCAAGGCCACGGGCGGAGAGCCGCCCTTCCGCGAAAGCCTGCTCTCGCCGCCAGCGACGCGAGAGACGGTGCTGTCGATGTTCGACTATGTCGAGGCCGAACTCGACATTTGCGGCTTCTTCCCGCCCGGCAAGAAGCCGTCCATGACCGCCAATCTGCGCGACATCCTGCACCGCCTCAGCCTGACCGAGCAGGAGGCGCGCACGCTGCGCGGCGTCTTCAAGTCGCTGACCGAGGGGCCACGCCGCCGGAAGCCGGACGAGCCTTGATACGCAATCCCGATCTCGTGATCGGGATTGACGGAATTCCGCCATGGCATGCGGCTTGAAAGCCCTCTGCGCGGAGCCAACTCCGTCACACCAGCCACACGGAATGTCCTGATGCTCGATCGCCGGACGCTATTGATGGGATCGGGGGCCATGACGGCCGGTTTCTTCGCGGCCGGACGACCGGCCAGCGCCACCGACGCCGATGTCGTGATCGTCGGCGCTGGCGCGGCCGGCATCGCCGCGGCCCATTCCCTGAACGCCGCCGGTCGCAAGGCTATCGTGCTCGAGGCCCGCGACCGCACCGGCGGACGCGCCTTCACCGACGCCTCGCTGGGCCCTGCCTACGACGCCGGCGCGATGTTCATCCACTGGGCCGAGCGCAATCCGTGGGTCGAGATCGCCAGGGGGCTCGGGATCGCCACGCCCGAGGAATCCTGGGGCGGCGGCGGGTTCCGGGTCTTCGCCGACGGCCGGCCGATGCCGGAGACCGACCGCATGAAGCGGCGCGGCGCCTTCGGCCAGATCGACCGGCGGCTGGAGACGGTCGACATCGGCAAGCGCGATATGTCGATCGCCGAGCTTCTGGGCGATCTTGGCCCCGACATGGCCCCGATCGCGGCCTCGGGCCTGCTGCTCTCGATCGGCGAGGAATCCGACCGGATCTCGGCCCGCGACTACCAGCGGCTCTGGGCCGGCGACGACCTCATCGTGCCCTCGGGCTATGGCAATCTCGTCGCCCGGCACGCGCAAGGCCTCGACATACGCCTGAACGAGCCGGTCAGCGCGATCCGCTGGGACGGGCCAGGCGTCGTCGTCAGCAGCCGCTCGGGCGCGCTACGCGCCGGCGCCGTCATCGTCACCGTGCCGGTCGGCGTGCTGAAGGGGGGCGGCATCCGCTTCACGCCGGAGCTGCCGGCCACGCATCGCGATGCGCTCGGCGGCATCGGCATGGGCGCGCTGACCAAGATCGCGCTCAGGGTCGAGGGCAATCGCTTCGGCATCAGCCCCGGCACGAGCTATATCGAGGCCGGCTCGCCGAAGAAGCTGATGAATTTCGACCTGTTCCCGGACGGCAGGGACATCGTCATCGGCTATTTTGGCGGGGACTATGCCCGCGACCTGTCGAAAGCCGGCACGCAGGCTGCGCGCGACCATGTCGTCGATCTCCTGGCGAGGATGATCGGCGAGGATTTTCGCAAGGCCGTCACGGGCGTCTCCTTCCCCGCCTGGTGGACCGACCCGTTCTCGCTCGGCTCCTACTCGGTCTGCCTGCCGGGCCGGGAGACCGCGCGCGACGCGCTGGCCCTGCCGATCGGCGAGCGCATCTGGCTCGCCGGCGAGGCGACGGCGGGCGGCGGCGCGATGACGGTCGGCGGCGCGACGCTGGCGGGCCGCGCGGCGGCGGCCGCGGTGGCAAGACTCAAGGTCTGAAGCGCGCCGGCCCACTTCGATGCGTGGCGCGCCGATCGGCCGGCTGCGTCTTTTGACGGGAACCCTTCTCGAACTCCCGGCGTTGTCAGCCCATCGAACACCTCATGGGAGAGTGAACATGTTTAAGAAGATCGCTATCGTCGCGCTGCTGGCCACCGTTCCGGCTGCGGCCTATGCCCAGAACCCGCAGGGCGCCCAGGGCGGCGCTGTCGGCGGCGCGACCGCCGGCGCGGTCGGCGGCGCCGTCGTCGGCGGCCCGATCGGCGCGGTTGTCGGCGGTGTCGGCGGGGCTGTCGTCGGCGGCATCCTCGGCGACAACACGCCGCGCTTCCAGACCTATGTGGTCGAGCAGCGCGTGCCGTCCTACACCTATGCCGAGCCGGTCGCGGTCGGCACCGTGCTTCCGGCCGACGGCGTGGTCTACCGCGAGGTTCCGCGCGAGTACGGCAATCCGGAATACCGCTACACCGTGGTGAACAACCGCACGGTGCTGGTCGAGCCCCGCACCCGCCGCGTGGTCCAGATCATCAACTGACCTGACAATCCGACCTCGGTCGGATCGGCCCGCCGCAGCGATGCGGCGGGCCTTTTGCGTTCAAAGCTCCAGTTCCCAGTTCTGCCCGACCAGATCCCGCCCGAAGGAATGGTGCCGCTCCTCGGCCACCAGCCTGAAGCCCTTCGCGACATAGATCGCGCGCGCCGCATGCAGGATGTCGTTGGTCCAGAGCACCATGCGGGCATAGCCTGCCATTCGGGCGAAATCGACCGCCTCCGCGACCAGCCGCTTGCCGAGGCCGAGCCCCCGCGACTCTGGCGCGACGATCACGAGCCTGAGCTTTGCGACGCTTTCGCTCTGGCGCACGACGAAGGCGCTGCCAACAGGTTCGCCGCGCCATTCGGCGATGAAGCAGCGCTCCAGACCCGGCCGGAACTCGCGCAGGAATGTTGCGGCGATCTCGGCGACGAGCGCCTCGAACGAGATGTCCCAGCCATAATCTCGGGCATAGAGACGGCCATGAGTGGAGACGACCCAGCCGATATCGCCGGGCTGATGCTCCCTGATCACCGGCGCGTCCGCGGCCGCGGCATCGCCCGCCAGCAGCGCCTGCGCCTGCCCGAGCGCATCGACCAGCCTGACCTGCTCGCCGGCTGCAAGCCGCCGCAGGATCGCCTGCGCCTGCTCGCGCGAGGCCTGGTCGAGCGGCGCGAAGGCGGCCCGGCCCGCCGGCGTCAGCGCAAGCCGCAATGCCCGGCCATCCTGCGCCGAACGCTCGCGCCTGAGCCAGCCGGCGGCGGCAAAGCGCTTGAGGATGCGCGAGAGATAGGCCGGATCGAGTCCGAGATCGCGGGCGAGTTCGCTGGCCATCAGGCCATCCCGCTGCGCCAGTTCATAAAGCACCCGCGCCTCCGTCAGCGCGAAGCCGGACCCATGCAGGCTGCCGCCGAGCGCGCCGACCCAGCGTGTATGAAATCGGTTGAAGCGGCGGATCGCCGCGACGGCCGGCGTGTCGGACTGGAACTGTGTCTCGGGCTGGGCCATGGCGAACCTCCGGAGCGAGGCTCCCTCAATATAGTGGACATTGTCAACTAAATTTGCAGGACGCCGTCAGGCGTTTCTTGACCTCCCTTTAACCTCGCTCTGGCGCAATCCGGATCGCCCCTCGCTGCCGGACGTCTTTCATGCAGGTCGATCTTCTGGCCGGAACCGCCTATGCCGCGCTGGCGATGCCGCGGCGCCAGCCGACCGTTCTCGTCTTCGATTCAGGCCTTGGCGGGCTGACCGTGCTCGAAGCGACGGCGCGGGCCTGCGCCGGCGCGAAGATCGTCTACGCGGCGGACGATGCGGGTTTTCCGTATGGCCGGCTTGGCGAGGGCGAACTCGTCGCGCGCGTCATGGCCGTGATGGAGGGGCTGGTGGCGCGCTGCCATCCCGATCTCGTCGTGATCGCCTGCAACACGGCCTCGACGCTGGTTCTGCCGGCGGTGCGGGCGCGCTTCTCGATCCCCTTCGTCGGGACCGTCCCGGCGATCAAGCCGGCGGCCGAACTGACGAAGACCGGACGGATCACGGTTCTGGCGACGCCGGGAACGGTCGCGCGCGACTACACGCGCGGGCTGATCGCGACCTATGCCGGCCACTGCAGCGTCACGCTCGTCGGCTCGACGCGCCTGGCCGGCCTCGCCGAGGCGGCGCTGAAGGGCGAGCCGGTCGCCGACGAGGCGATCATGGCCGAGATCGCGCCCTGCTTCGTCGAGGCGAACGGCGCGCGCACAGACGTGATCACGCTCTCCTGCACGCATTATCCGCTGCTGCTGGAGCGCATGAAGCGCCTCGCGCCCTGGCCTGTCGGCTGGATCGACCCCGCGCCGGCGATCGCGCGGCGCGTCGCCGGTCTGCTCGGACCGCTCGCGACGACGCCGGCCGTGGCGGCCGGCGAAGCGCTCGCGCTGTTCACAGACGGCGGCGGCCTGACGGGCCCCTTGCGGATCGCGCTCGCGGGCTATGGCCTTGCCGATGTCGCGATCGAGCCGATGCCGCTGGTGAATTGAGCGCTCGAGCGGCGTTCGAAAGTCGTCAGTTCACGGACTGCCAGACGGCTGATATGCCGAGGTCAGATCGGTTTCGACCGCAATTGCGATCTCACGCCAAGACTGACGGTCGCTGCATTGAATCTGGTACTCGGCGCTGAACTCGTAGTTCGCGATATTGGAGCGAACGATGCATTGCAGCGGCCGAAAGGCATCGTAGTGCATGGTTCTGCTCTGACCATCGATGTCAATCTCAAGCATCTGTGATGTTTGAGGAAAGTAAGCATTCGTGCCCGGAATCCTCGTCCGCGAACCGGGCGAGTAGCAGAACTCGATCTCGCTTGCTTCATCAAGGGCGCATTTCAAGGAATCTGGCATCGTTCGGTGCTGCGCCGCGATGTTGTATCGATGCTCGGACACGACGATCTCGCCAACGACGCCAAGCTTTGCCAGAGCTGGCGTAGGCAGAACGCTTAATCGCCTCGCAACTCCAACGCCGTTGTGGGTCGTGTCCCGTAGCGTGGTGTAGCTGCGGGTGGTCATCGGCGATTGCCGGTTAGGTTTGGGTTGCGAGATCCAACCCTGAACCGAGAGATCCCCGATGACCGACGAGATGATGAACCTGCGCGG